>JABEBX010020298.1_pt1 | contig 12010 bp, 14 predicted proteins | sample 7245971 | NCBI WGS metagenome assembly JABEBX01 (sample SAMN14506365, study PRJNA622280) | hot springs metagenome | biome: hot spring [ENVO:00000051]|acidic hot spring [ENVO:00002120]; feature: spring [ENVO:00000027]|sediment [ENVO:00002007]; material: sediment environment [ENVO:01001048]...
GGGAACGCACAACAAGGCCGGGCACGCCAGCCGCGCCCACTCCGGCAGCGCGCGCGTCCACCCGGCCACGATGCGCGGGAAAAACGCCGTCGCCAAATAAGGGATGAGCGCCAGCACGGCAGCGATCACATTCGCGGGCGTGACGATATGCATCCACTCCATTGTGCGCCCGCGGCGGGGAAATCCGTCTCCAGCGAAGGCCCTTCGGCGCGGACAAGGACCAGCTTCAGCGGCGGTTTCCCCGCGCGGCCCACAAACCTTGGTCACCGTGGGGCGCGCATTGCCGGTAACGCGCCGCCGGGCTCAGCCGATACTTTCGTTAGAGTTCGGCGGAGACCCACGTGACCCTCCTGACCTGGAATCATGCCTGTGAAGTCGGCGTCCGCGCCATGGACGATCAGCACGGCATCCTCATGGACACCATAAACGAACTGCGGCTGGCGGTGGCGCGCGGCTGCGGCCGGGAACAGATGAGCGAGCTGCTGGAGCGGCTGATCGCCTTCACGGGCATGCACTTTGCGAGCGAAGAACAGTTGATGGAGCGGACCGGCTTTCCCGGCTTCGCCGCTCATTACGCCGCCCACCGCGAAATTCTGGAACAGATTCGCCACGCCGCCCAGCGCGTCGAGCACGGCGAAGGGCTGAAGATGCGGCCCTTGCTCTGCAATCTGCGCGACTGGTATATCGCGCACATCGAGGAGATGGACCGGGAGTACGGACCGTGGCTGAATGAGCGCGGGGTGAACTGAGCTTTTGACCGGCCTGCCGCGCGGCCTTCACTCAGCTTTTCTGTTTCCCTGCCGATAGAGTTCTTGCCGGCTCGCCGGCAGGAGAGAGCGAATGGCGCTTTTGACGTGGAATAGCAGTTACTCGGTGGGCGTGAAGGACCTGGACGATCAGCACACAGTACTCTTCAATATCCTCAACGACCTTCACGCCGCGATGATGAAGGGCCAGGCGCAGAACGTGACCGGCCCCTTGCTGCGCAGGCTGGTGCAGTATACGCGCGAGCATTTTTTATCCGAAGAGGCGAAGATGGTGGTCTCAGGCTATCCCGGCCTCGCCATGCACCGCACCGTGCACCGCGATCTGACCAAGCAGGTGGAAGAGTATGCAGCCAAGTTCGAGAAGGGCGAAACCGCCATCAGCATTGAATTGCTGACCTTTCTGCGCGATTGGCTCACCAACCACATCCAGCGCACCGATAAGGATTACGGGCCCTGGATGAATAAGCACGGCGTGCGCTAACCGTTGTAGAAGGGATGATCCCTGCCGCGTCAGCTCTCGAACGATAGCTGCGCCGAAGCCATGAGCGGGGCGCCGGGTTTGGGCTCGGAGGCCAGCTCGTAGACCAGCCGCTCCAGCACCAGGCGCTTGTCGGGCGGCGAAGAGCGCAGTTCGAGATCGGCGCGGGCTACCAGCCGCAGCGCACGCGTCAGTTCGCGCCGGCTCTTGTAGCGGCGGGCCTGGCGGATGAGGTCGTCGGCGGCGAAGGGCGGCATGCGGAAGCCCTGCCACAGCGCCTGCCAGATGGCGCGCGAGTCGCGCACATCCTTTTCCAGAATCACCAGCATCTGCCGGAAGGTGCGGGCCAGCATGTAAAGGTGGCCGATGGCGCCGTCCTCGCCGGCGCCGGAGCTGTTCAAAAGGCCGTCGAGCAGCGCCAGCGCGCGCGCCCGGTCGTGGGAGCTGATGGCGTCGGTCAGCTCGTAGAGCGAGCGCTGCTTGGCGGCGAGCACCATGGTCTCCACGCCGCCCAGCGTAATCCGGCCCTCCCCGCTGCGCGGCCCCACGGACAAAGCCCCGTCCGGCCCAGAGGGCGCGCCAGCCCCGGACCGCCCGGCGTAGAGCAGCAGCTTTTCGAGCTCCGAAGAGATCAGCATCATGTCCGCGCCCAGCGCATCCACCAGCTCGCGCGCGGCATCCGGGTCCAGGCGCACGCCGGCCGCCTGCGCCGTTCCCACCGCCCAGCGCATGGCGTCTTCCTCGCTCACCCGCGCCAGCTCCACCACGCCGCAGTGCTCGCCCAGGGTTTCGCGCAGCCGCTCGAAGCGGTTCTTGTCGTCCAGTTCCATGCGCCGCACGTCGGAGGGGATGCGCAGGAAATCGGCGATAAATAGCAGCACCGCCTGCGGGTTGGGCGAGCGGAAATAGCGGTCCAGGGCCGCGAACTCGTCCTTCTTGGCGCCGCGCGTGTAGAGCTGGCGCAGATTGCGCACGAAAATAACCTGGAAAGGCGCCATCAGCGAGGGGGTTTGCGCGTGGTCCAGCACCGCGAAGATCGAGGTCTCGGCCAGGTCGAAGTCGAAGAGGCAAAAATCCTTGAGGTCCGGAGGGACAAATGCTTTGAGCACAACCTCGCGGCAGCGGTCGAGCAGGAAAATCTCGTCGCCGGCCAGTACATAACCGGCCCGGAGCTGGCCTTTACCGGAAGCGGCGCCCTCGACCTCGGCCACAAAGCGGCTCGCGGCCGCAAACCCTGGGGCCCCAGCCTTCCATCCCGCGCCGTGCGTGGGAACCCCGGCCTTGGGCGCGTCAGGGTAAGAGCCTGCGCTCCCGCGCGAGCCGGTCAAAACAGCGGCTCCCGGCGGCAGAGCAGCTCCCGCCCGAACTCCCGCTGGCTGAAGACGCAGCCGGCGAATGCCCCAATGGATACGTCGATCATCCGGCTCCAGAATACCCCTCTCCGCGCGGCGGGGCCAGTTCTATTCATGATGCCCGCCGGGAGCAGCCCCTCAAAAGCTTTCAAGAACGTCGGACACAAGCTGGCGCGCGAAGTCGCCCGAAAGCCGCTGAATGGCCGCCGGATCTTCGGAGATAAATGTGGGCAGATCGGTGGTGGACTGGTACTGCTGGCGGTACACGTAGTTCTTGTTCTGGTAGAGGATCTTGCCGTTGCTGTCCTGAAGCGTGACGGAAACCACCATCGTGATGAGGAAGCTGGACGACTGCTGCGTAGCGGTGTTGTAGGTGAGCGGCGCGATCCCTTCCCTGAGAATGGTTCCGTGAAGCACCGCATCCGCGTTGGGGCTGGCCTCGGGGACGACGCGGAGGCTCGTGCGGGCCAGAAACTCACGGATCACCGCCTCGGTCATGGTCTTCGCCGTGCCGTTGTACACGGTGTCGTTGGCGAACACGGGGATGGCCAGCGTCTTTACGCCGGGCGGCAGGTGGGTAGCCGCGCCCAGCGTGTGATAGCCGCATCCGCACAGACCAAGCAGCGCGGCGGCCAAGGGCGCAAAGGCATTGAGGCGCATGACTATTCAAGTGTACTTAACCGAGAGCCGGCCCCGGAGCCGTTCCATGATTTCGATGGGGATTTTCCATGACCTTTTCCATGGGCCGGGCCGGATGGGCAATTCTCGCCGCTGTTTTTGCCGCCGCCACGGCGCTTTGCGCCAAGGTGGGCGTGGCCCACGTGGACTCGAACCTGGCCGCCGCGCTGCGCACCAGCGTGGTGGTGGTCTTTACGTGGGGCATCGTGCTGGCGCTGGGCAAGCCCGAATACTACCTCTCCGTCTGATCGCCGAAGAACAACCCCTCGCAGCACTCAGAAGGGCTCAGTCGCCTGTGCGATGGGCATTTTGTCCGGTGGGCATTGTATGTTGATCGCTGAATCTACAAACTTAACCGATTTCATGTCGGAATTTACGGTTTGACACATATTATGTGTGCCCGTATACTGTGCTCATGAATATCACCCTCTCCATCGACGAGCAGGTCGTTGCCCGCGCCCGCGAAAAGCTCCGCGCTACCGGCAAAAGCGTCAATCAGGAGATTCGTGAGCACCTGCGCCACATCGCGGGGGAAGACGAGGAGGCTCTTGAGCGTGACTTGGAGTTTTTGAGGAACACTGCGGGTCTCGGTAACTCGAGCGGATGGAAGTGGAACCGCGAAGACGCCTATGAGGAACGGATGCAGTGGCCACGCCCATAAGCTCCGAGGACTCGTCGGATGCCTTCTCGTCGCGGCTTGACGTGCGGGCAGAAAGCGTGAAGAAAAACATGCGGAGCTCCGAGTCTCCCGGCGGCGCTACACGGCATCCGCGCACGTTTTTTGACGCGAACATACTCCTGTACTGCGAAGACTCCGCCCACCCTGCAAAGCAAGTTAGAGCCGTGGAACTCGTATTGGAGCATCTACGGCGAAAAACTGGGGTTGTTTCTCTGCAGGTATTGCAGGAATATTTTGTCAACGCCACGCGAAAGCTCGGCATGGATGCCGTACTGGCGCGCCGGAAAGTTGAAATCTATACACATTTCCACGTTGTCGAGCCCTCCGCAGGCGACATCTTATCGGCTATCGATCTTCACCTTTTGCGCAGGTTCTCTTACTGGGACGCGCTTATTCTTTACAGCGCCAAACGATCGGGCTGTAGCGTGCTCCTGACCGAAGACCTGCAGCACGGCCAAGTGATCGACGGCGTGCGCATCGTCAATCCATTCCGATAGCCGCTATGGGGCGCTGCTCTATGAAGGGAAAACGCATTTGTTTAGCGTGTTTTCTCTCCTCAGACGTTTGTTTTTCCTGCATTTTTGCAAATGTCTTCGGCAGCAGCTTCAGCCCCTCGATCCAGAACAGGATCCGCGTTTTCTCGAGGAAAACGCCGCAAGGAGGTCTTGCTGCTTCAAGATGGAGAACCGCGACAGACCGTTTTCGCGTACAATTTTAGTATCCAGATGTTTGGAGGCTTGGCTCTGTTCGCTCTGCTTGTAACCGGCTATGGAATGCACCGCTACACGCTCTGCTACAACTACTTCAAATACCGCAAGAACTACAAGCCCGATCCGCCCCGCCGTTTCGACGAGCTGCCCCTGGTCACCGTGCAGTTGCCCATCTTTAACGAGCAGTTTGTCATCGACCGCCTCATTGACGCCATCTGCGCCATGGAGTATCCGCGCGAGAAGCTGGAAATCCAGGTGCTGGACGACTCCACCGACGAGACCCAGCAGGTGGCCGCCGCCATCGTCGAGCGCTACGCCGCGCTCGGCTACGACATCGTCTACATTCACCGCACCAATCGTCAAGGGTTCAAGGCCGGGGCGCTCGGCGAGGCCCTCAAAGTGGCCAAGGGCGAGTTCATCGCCATCTTCGACGCCGACTTCGTTCCCCCGCCCGACTGGCTGATGAAGGTCATCCATCACTTTGCCGAGCCGGGGATCGGCATGGTGCAGACCCGCTGGGGCCACCTCAACCGCCACTACAGCATGTTGACCGAGATCGAGGCCATCCTCCTCGACGGCCACTTCGTCATGGAGCACGGCTCCCGCGTACGCACCGGCGAGTACTTCAACTTCAACGGCACCGCCGGCATGTGGCGCCGCCAGGCCATCTACGACGGCGGCGGCTGGCAGCACGATACCCTCACCGAAGACACCGACCTCAGCTACCGCGCCCAAATGGCCGGCTGGAGGTTCAAGTACCTGCCCCACGTCGAGTGCCCGGCCGAGCTGCCCATCGAGATGACCGCCTTCAAAACCCAGCAGGCGCGCTGGGCCAAGGGACTCATCCAAACCAGCCTCAAGGTGCTCCCCGATCTGTTCCGCGCCAAAACCACGTGGCGCAACAAGATCGAGGGCGTTTATCACCTCACCGCCAACCTCAGCTATCCGCTCATGATCATCATGTCCGCCCTGCTCATCCCGGCCATGATCTGCCGCTTCTACCAGGGCTGGTTCCAGATGCTGACCATCGATTTCCCCCTGCTCACGGCCTCCAGCCTCTCCATCGCGTTCTTTTACGTCATGAGCGAGCGTGAACTCTTTCCCAAGACGTGGAAAAGAAGCTTCTACTATATGCCCTTCGTCATGGCCCTGGGCATCGGCCTCACGGTCACCAACAGCAAAGCCGTTATGGAAGCCCTGTTCGGCATCAAAAGCGCCTTCGTCCGCACTCCCAAGTACCGCGTGGCCAAAAAAGGCGAAAAATCCCAGGCCGCCAAGTATCGCAAGCGCCTGGTTCTGGCTCCGTGGATTGAGCTGCTGCTCGGCGCTTATTTCTTTCTCGCCATTGTTTACACCTTCTCCAACCAGAACTACTTCACCGCGCCTTTTCTTCTCCTCTTTGTGGTTGGTTATTGGTATACCGCCTTCCTGAGCCTCTTCCAGGGCCGCTTCGAGCGCTGGCGCAGCGGCTCAGCCCCCACCAATGAAGAGGCCAGCCCCAAGCCGTTCCCCGTCGGGGTCTGACTCAGAGCTGGCGCACTGAGGCCGATACGATCGATAGCGTGGTCGCGTGGTCAGGAGGCGCGAGTTGCAAGAGAACCTGAACAACTTTTTGCGGACACCTTACGGCTTTGCCATCTTTTTTGTCGCGCTATGGTGCCTCGTTTGCTTCGTTGCAAGCATCGTAGGCGGCTGGTTTGCGTTGTCGCGGCGCTTCAGGAAGCAGTCCGAACCGCTGGGCGAAACCCGTACCGCTGGGCCATGGTTTTATGGGGTCTCCATGCGCTTTTGGGGAAACTACAGCAGCGTGATCCGCCTGACCGCAGCCGAAGACGCGCTCTATCCTTCCGTGCTTTTTCCATTTCGTTGTGGCCATCCGCCGCTTTGCATACCCTGGACGGAGATCAAGTTAAGCAGAGCAAAGCTCCTGTGGCGTCGATACGTGCTTCTTACGCTTGGAAATGAGGAGCGGATTCCAATGCGCATCTCCGAACGCATGGCTCGCAATTTGGGAATTCTGGAACGTGTGCCGAGCTAGGAGTTGGCATCGAAACGGCATCAGAAACGAAAGGAAGACGGTGTCTCCTGCACATTCGGGTAAAAACCGGACTACACTATCTCTGAGTCAACCATGCAGACTGCCGAAAGAGTCCGCGCCGCGCTTGAGGCCCTGGCGCCTACGACGGAAAAGGTCGACCGCGCGGTCAAGGCTGCCGTCGGGGCCGCCCAGCCCTCGCGCGTGATTCTCTTCGGCTCCTGGGCGCGGGGCGAGGCGCACTGGGATAGCGACCTGGACATGGCCGTCCTCATGCCCGATGCATCCCTCGACCACCTGGGTGAAATTCATCGCCGCATTCGTGCCAAGCTGGCTGTGATTCCCATGACAATCGACCTGGTTGTCACCACCGAGGGCACGGCCAGGCAGTTTCTCGGTTCAATCAATTCCATCTACTACCGCATCCTGACCCAAGGTCAGATCGCTTATGACCACGCGACAGCCCACGCAGGCGCAAACGCTTCTTATCAAAGCCGCTGAGGACGAGAAGGCTCTTGGCGCGCCAAACCTTTCGGATGCGATCCTCGGCTTCCACGCCCAACAGGCGGTTGAGAAGCTCATCAAGGCCCTGCTCGCCCAGTTGAATGTCCCTTTCGAACTGACACACAACCTGGGCCGCCTTCAGACGGCGCTTGTCTCGGCTGGCGAATCATTGCCCGCAACGCCAATTCCTCTCGACCAACTGAGCGATTTTGCTGTCGTCTATCGATACGACCTGCTTTTTCAGTTTGCCTCGCCGGATGTGGCCGAACTCATCGAAACAGTCCGCCTCATTCGCGAGCACATCGTCGTCCGCATTTCTGCGCTTTCCTTGGCCCCTTAAGCCCCCCGCTACATCAGTCTTCCGTACCCGGCAGCCATCGCCCCGCGCGCCGACAGTACGCCTCGTACTCCGGCCCGAACTTGCGCCGCAGCGTGGGCTCCTCGTAGAACACCACGAACAGATGCGCGACGATCTGAAAGATGCCGCCGTAGATCATCGTTGAATCAAACGCTTTTTCTGTGAGGAGGTTTGCTTGACAGCGCGCGTCGCGCCTATTTACAGTTCCCCCGGAGACCGAAGCCTGGGGATTGACGCCCGCGAGGTTCGCGGATGCGCCGGGCTGCTTCCGGGGGGCATCATGACAACTTTTAGATTGCGGATGGCCGCAGCGGCTCTGGCTTGCTGCGGGACTGTGTGCGCAGCGGGGGCGCAGCAGCCGGCATACCTGAATCCCAACCTGCCGGCCGGGCAGCGCGCGGCCGACCTGGTGAGCAGGATGACGCTCCAGGAAAAGGCCAGCCAAATGGTCAATCATGCGCGCGCGATTCCCCGTCTGCACGTCCCGGCCTACGACTGGTGGAGCGAGGCCCTGCACGGCGTCCTGCTCAACGGAACCACGGAGTTTCCCGAGCCTATCGGCCTGGGCGCCACCTTCGACCCCGCAGCCATTCACCGGATGGGCGTGGACATCAGCATCGAAGCGCGCATCAAGCACGAACAAGCTGTGCGCGAGGGGTTGGGCACTTTCCACACGGGACTGGATTTCTGGGCGCCCAACATCAACATCGACCGCGATCCGCGCTGGGGACGCGGCCAGGAAACCTATGGCGAAGACCCGTTCCTGACCGGACGCATGGCCGTAGCCTACGTCACCGGAATGCAGGGCAACGATCCCCGCTACTATCGCGTCATCGCCACCCCCAAGCACTTTGACATGTACAGCGGGCCGGAGCTGATGCGGCACAAGGCCAATTACACGGTGAGCCTGCACGACGAGATAGACACCTATCTGCCCGCCTTCCGCGCCGCGGTCGTCCATGGCCATGCCGATTCCGTGATGTGCGCCTACGACAGCATCAACGGCGAGCCGGCCTGCGCCAATCAGTTTCTGCTCCAGCAGATGCTGCGCGTGGATTGGAATTTCCAGGGCTATGTGGTCTCCGATTGCGATGCGGTGCATGACATCTACAGCGGCCATCACTACACGCCCACTTTGCCCCAGGCGGTGGCGGTGAGCGTCGAGCGGGGGATGGACAACGAGTGCGCCGACTTCGGCAACAACGTGACCGGCGACTCCGATTACGAGCCGTATATCGAGGCCGTGAAGGACGGCTACCTCAAGGAGAGCGCCCTCAACCGCGCGCTCATCCACCTGTTTACCGCGCGCATCAAGCTGGGCATGTTCGATCCGCCTTCCATGGTGCCCTATACCAAGTACCCCGAGAGCGATCTGAACAGCCCTGCGCACCGCGCCCTGGCCTTGAAGCTGGCCAATGAGTCCATGGTGCTGCTCAAGAACGACGGCATCCTGCCCCTCAAAACCTCAGGAATCAAGATCGCCGTCGTGGGTCCGCTGGCCAACGAGAAGGCGGTGCTGCTGGGCAACTACTCGGGCTGGCCTACGCACACCGTGTCCATTCTCGCAGGGCTGCGCAGCGTGTTCGCGGGCGACACTATCACCTACGTGCCGGGAACGGACTTCCTGATGCACTCGCCTCCCAAGCCGCGCCCGAATGGGTGGTCGAAGGCCGATCTGACGCCCGATCCGGCGGCGGTTGCGGCAGCCAAGAACGCCGATGTGGTGATTGCGGTGGTCGGGCTCACCAGCTACCTGGAAAGCGAAGAGAACCCCCGCGAGGAGGAGCCGGGCTTCGATGGCGGCGACAAAACCAACCTGCAAATGCCGCAGCCGGAGGAGAACCTGATTCGCGCCGTGGCCGCCACCGGCAAGCCGCTGGTGGTCGTGCTCACCAACGGCAGCGCCCTGGCCGTCAATTGGGCCCAGGCCCACGCCGCCGCCATTCTTGAAGCCTGGTATCCCGGCGAGGAAGGCGGCCTGGCGGTGGCGCAGACGCTCTCAGGAGAGAACGATCCCGCGGGACGGCTGCCGGTCACCTTCTACAAGAGCATCGCTCAGGTTCCGCCCTTCAGCGACTACAGCATGAAGGGGCGCACCTATCGCTATTTCACCGGCAAGCCCCTCTATCCCTTCGGCTACGGGCTCAGCTACACCACCTTTTCGTTCAGCGATCTGACCCTTCCCAAGGAGACCATCAAGGCCGGCGATCCGCTGTTTGCCGATGTTACAGTGACCAATACCGGCAAGGTGGCCGGCGACGAAGTGGCCGAGCTTTATCTCAAGTTTCCCGATGTCGCCGGGGCGCCGAACCTTGCTCTGCGTGGTTTCAAGCGCGTCCACCTGGAACCGGGTCAGTCGCAAAAGATATGCTTTAGGCTCAAGCGGCGCGACCTGAGCATGGTCACCGCAGCCGGCCAGCCCATCGTCGCCGCCGGCGAGTACACCCTCTCGGTCGGCGGCGGCCAGCCCGATACCGGCGTGCAGGCGCTCACCGGCCACTTCAACGTCCAAGGCACGCTCACGCTGCCGGATTAATAGCTAGAAACAGCAAGGGGAAAAATTTCATTTAAACTCCGGAACGAACCGGCGGGGCTGCCTGGAGTGTATCGCACGCCGCCGGCCGCGCGGGAATGCGCGCCGGCCTTGAGGACGCGGCTTTTGTACCCATCCGGGCGCGCAAGGTTCACGCTGCCAGCGCCCTATCTCGAAGTGTGGAGTTATGCGCCCATCAGCGCCGGAGCGGTTGCGGGGGCCTCGGCGAAAGCCGGGGGTTCTGAATCCTGGGCCGCTGCCGCCGTCACGTGTACCAGCTCCCACGCCGGGCGGTCCTTGAGCAGCCGCGAGACCAGCGCCGTGTGCATGGCGTGGCCGGCGCGCTCGGCCACCACGCGGCCCTCGATGCGCCGTCCCGCCAGGGCCAGATCGCCGATCAGGTCCAGCACCTTGTGGCGCACATACTCGTCGGCGAAACGCAATGGGCCGTTCTGGGGCCCGCGCGCGCCCAGCACGATGACGTTCTCCGCGCTGGCGCCGCGAATCAGGCCCATATCGCGCAGCCGCTGCTCGTCGGCCTTGTAGCCGAAGGTCCGCGCCGGCGCAATGGCCGTTCCGTAGGTCTCGGCGGCCAGGTCCACGCAGGTCTTCTGCTGGCCGATGGGAGCCGGAAAGTCGATGGCGTACTGAATTTTGTACCCGGAGCCGGGGTAGACCCCGATAAACTTGCCGCCCTCCCGCACCTCCACGGCGCGCAGCACGCGAATCACCTCGCGCCGCCGCCGCTGCGTGCGCATGCCGGCCTTTGAGAAAGCCTCCACGTAAGGCAGGGCGCTGCCGTCCAGGATGGGCAGCTCCAGGTTGTCCACTTCCACGATCACGTTGTCCACGCCCATGCCGATGAGCGCCGAGAGCAGGTGTTCGGTGGTGGAGATGAGCACGCCTTGCCGCATCAGGCTGGTTGCGTAGCTCACCTTGGCCACGTTGCGCCCAATGGCGGCAATCTCAAAGTTGTCCAGGTCGGTGCGGCGGAAGACGATGCCCGATCCTGCCGGAGCCGGCAGCAGACGCATCGCTACCGGCGCACCTGAGTGCAACCCCACGCCCGTAAACTCAATGGGCGCGGCGATGGTCTGTTCCATGTGCGCGAGTTCAGCCAAATTCCCCTCTCCGAATGGGAAAAGCCGGTTTAGCTATTAGAGAAAAAGCCGGTTTAACTATAGATTAGACGGAGAGTGCGAAATCTCAACTGTGTCATTTTTGCCACACTCTGGGCAAATTCAGCCGCTCTCCGCTGCGGCTTGGCCCAGAGGCGGCTCCATGACCGGTGTAGAATCATGCCGTCTCAGGAGCGAACCGAGGCCTGCGCGCGCCTCGCTCCAGAAAGGCCAAATGGCGTTTGTTCCTTCCCGTGGTCCCGTTCCCATGCGCGCCCTGCTGGCCGGGGCGCGGCGCAAACAACCCCATCTACTTGCGCTCGTGCGGCAGCTCGTCGCGGCCGAGTCGCCCTCTGACTCGAAGGCCGCCGTCGATGCCTGCATGGCGCTGGCTGCCGCCTGCGTCCGCAAGCTGGGTGGGCGCGTCAAGCTCCACAAGCAGCGTGTATTCGGCGATCTTCTCGAAGCGCGCTTTGCTCCGCGCTCGGGGCCAAAATCCGGCGCTTCGCGGCCCATCCTCGTCCTCGGCCATCTGGATACGGTCTGGCCGGTGGGAACGCTCAAGTCCATGCCCTGCCGGATGAGCGAAGGAAGGCTTAGCGGCCCCGGAACCCTCGATATGAAGGCCGGCGTGGCCATGGCCCTCACCGCCATCGAAATGCTTATCGAAGCGGACCTGCTGCGCCGCGAGATCGTACTGCTGCTCAACGGCGACGAAGAGATCGGCAGCAAGGCGTCGCGGCCCATCATCGAGCAGATAGCCCGCGAGTGCGCCGCGGTCTACGTGCTGGAACCGGC
>JABEBX010002089.1_pt1 | contig 12008 bp, 14 predicted proteins | sample 7245971 | NCBI WGS metagenome assembly JABEBX01 (sample SAMN14506365, study PRJNA622280) | hot springs metagenome | biome: hot spring [ENVO:00000051]|acidic hot spring [ENVO:00002120]; feature: spring [ENVO:00000027]|sediment [ENVO:00002007]; material: sediment environment [ENVO:01001048]...
ATCAATACCAGCATCAATGATCCATATGTTTTGCAGCCAAACAATGCGTATGCTCTTTTCCACTTTACCTTAATGGTCAGGTACCCAATAAGCGTGTATAATAACAGTGCTAAAAAAACGTTTATTGGCAGATTTATAGAGCTTAACAGTATTATGAAGCTTAAAGTATTAAAAAACACGCTGCTCCATGTTACTCTTTTACGTTCAACTACTATGCCATAATAAATTACAACTAAAGCGCTAAGAATAGATGCATATTCAGGAGTTAAAAAAATCATGAAATGGTTTTGGTAATTTTATCCAAAACCTGTTCCAATGTTGGTGTGCCTATCTCCTGCAATTCGTACCTTACTCTGACGATTGGCTTGTTTATTTTTATTACTCTGGTCAGATCAATCGGCGTACCTGATACTACTAAATCTACAGGAGTGCTGTTAATAGTTTTCTCTAGTTCTTTTATCTGCTGATCTCCATATCCCATAGCGGGCAGATAGTTGTGAATCTGTGTATATTTCTCATAAGTTTGTTTTATGGATCCTACTGCATACTCTTTTGCATCAACAAGCTCTTTCGCGCCATATTTTATAGATGCAAGCACTGCTGCGCCATAGGCCATGCCGCCATGCGTTAATGTTGGGCCATCTTCTATAGCCAGCACTCTTTTGTCTCTTATCACAGTTGGATCATCGATGAAGAACGGAGAAGCCGCGTCTATTACTATCGCTTTAGGATTCAGCAAGTTTATGTTCTTTCTGACAATTTCAATATTGTCTGGATTTGCAGTTTCTTCTTTATTAATGATAATAACATCTGCCATTCTCATGTTTGTTTCCCCGGGATGATATGTCATTTCGTGACCAGCTCTGTGAGGATCTGCAACAACAATATGTAAATTTGGCTTGTAGAATGGTATATCGTTATTTCCGCCATCCCATATAATAACATCCGCTTCTTTTTCAGCGGCTCTTAATATTGCTTCATAATCCACACCTGCGTATACTATGGTTCCCATCACAATATGTGGCTCGTACTCTTCTCTTTCTTCGATTGTACATTCTTGTTTTACGAGATCTTCCATGCTGCTGAATCTCTGCACTTTCTGTTTTACAAGGTTACCATATGGCATTGGATGCCTGATTACAGCTACCTTCAATCCTTTATCTTTTAAAATCTGGGCTACTTTCCTGGTCGTCTGACTCTTACCAGATCCGGTTCTTACCGCGCAGATCGCCACGACAGGTTTAGTGCTCTTAAGCATAGTTTTAGCACTGCCCATCAATCTAAAATCTGCACCAGCAGCATTTACAATTGATGCTTTATGCATTACATACTCATGACTCACATCACTGTAAGCGAATACTACTTCATCAACTTTTAATTTTTTAATTAAGTCTACAAGCTCAGATTCTGGGTATATGGGTATGCCTTCAGGATACAATTTACCCGCAAGTTCTTTTGGATAGGCTCTGTTTTCTATATTTGGGATCTGAGTAGCCGTGAATGCTACAACTTTATAATCCACATTATCTCTATAGAAAACGTTGAAATTGTGAAAATCTCTTCCTGCTGCACCCATTATCAATACATTTTTCATAATGTTATCACCTTAGAGGGATATGTCTTATATTTATATATATTTTTCATCTGGATTTTTTAAATAGTGAATAAATTTAACATCCTGCATTTTCAATGTCATTGCGTTAAATAAGTAAGCTGAAATTGCCAAGAAAATTACTATATTCTCTATTTTCCTGTTTTTTATTATTAATTACTGTATCAATTAATTCAATCTCTTTCCTCAACAAATCTCATGAGATACCAAACTCATTATTAAATATGCTCATAGCCTTCTTATGCTACTTTAGACCGTGCCTGCCTAAACCAAGGGTATTATGTGCAGTAATACTTCAGCTAAAGCCACTACTATCAACGCAATTACCGTATATCTTACATAGACTGGCTTAATCTTGTGCATAAGGTATGACCCGGTTAGCCCTCCAATCGCTCCAGTCAATATCAGCATTGGCCAAAGGGGTATGCGATCAATGTGAAGCAGAGATATATATGATAATAATCCAGCCAGTGATATCGCGAACGCTACGAAGCCGGTGGTACCAGAGATATTTTTAGGCTCTGGAACAATATATGAAAGTGCAATTATTGCGAAGGGACTTCCGTCAATTCCGAGAAGACCCCCAATATATCCCGCCGTGATACCTAGCATTATTGCGAAGATCCCCCCCTCTAATGCCTTTCAATTCACTTACTTTGCCTTTCATTGAAAAAAGACGATAAATGGCGAATAGCAAAAAAGCAGCAAAGACGCTAAAGTCAATTATCTTCGGTATGTGTATATTCGTATACGTCCCAAGTGGCACCATAATCACTGCTGGTAACAGGATCTCCTTGCCAAGGAAGACCTTGACAAAGCATCAAGATGTTCGAGAGATTGTATTCTTCGCTTTACAATTACAGAGCATTTAGTAAGCAAGCTAGAGAAAACTTTGAACAACAAATGTCCTGGAAAGAGAAAACAAAGAAAATAGGTGCATTCCCGTCAGAAGAATTATTATTGAGATTAGTAGTGTCAATTATGATAAACATTAATGAAGAGTGGATCACAAAAAAAAAGATATATACACACGGAGGTTAATTAGGGATGTACAAGATCTTTTCGAAATTACAGCAAATCATGTATGCTATCTTTTATATCAGATGATTTTTAAACTGTCAAATGCCTATTTTTACTCTACTTTTGTAGTTTACCACCTCAATCAGATACATCTTTTTCACTTATTTCTTCTTTTATATCACATAAAAATAAATAAAATATATACTACTATATACTTTATGTAATAAATATATATATAATAAAAAAGTATATACTAATTGGTGATAAATAATGAATTGGAAAATATTAACCGTAATAGCCATAATAGCTGTAGTAATAGTAATAGTTGCTTCTATAGGCTATCTTGGGTATTTTAGCCCCAGCTCAAGTAAAACATCTAAAACATCTGAACAAACGCTAAGTGAAAGCGGATCTACGCTACTTTATCCACTGTTTAATGCGTGGGGGGGTAATTACACAAACGCAAAAATCACTACTATAGCTTCTGGTAGCGGGGCTGGAATATCAGCAGCTATTGCAGGTACTGTAGTTATAGGTGCTTCTGATGCATATATGTCAAACACTTCGGTTGCTGCACATCCGGATATGTTAAATATCCCGATATTAATCGCTTCACAGTATGTAACCTATAACATTCCTGGTCTTAACAATGTCCATCTAGTTCTCTCAGGCCCTGTGCTTGCTGGCATATATAATGGCAGTATACAATACTGGAATAATGTACAGATAAAGACACTAAACCCTACTGTGAACTTACCTGATAGTAGAATTGTGCCAGTAATAAGATCTGATGGCAGTGGTGATACGAATATGTTCACTTTGTTTTTGAGCAGATCCGACTCATGGTGGAACAGTACTGTTGGTTATGGTACCTCTGTTAACTGGCCTTCTAATCCAGCAGAGCAGGGAGCTACTGGCAATGCAGGAATTTTAAGTTTTATGAAGTCCACGCCATACACTATTGGATATATTGCAATGACGTATACATCTCAGATTAATGCTGCCGGACTTGGTTATGCTGGTCTTATTAATAAAGAGGGAAATGTCGTTTTACCTTCAGCCACAAATGTTACTAATGCTGCTAATCAGTATATTAATAATATTCCTGCAGATGGCAGATTTGCATTAGACTTTGCTCCTGGTAATGACTCTTATCCGATTGCAACGTTGGAGTATGTTATAGTAAAAACCAATCAAACATCACAAGTACTGGCTAATGCATTGAAAAACTTCTTGGACTGGGTCGTTTCACCTACTGGTGGCAATTCTAACACTTACATGACACAATTCGATGTGGTACCACTTCCACAATCTGTAGCTACAAAAATAGTTATCCCCTTGATCAATCAGATAACAGGATGAAAACGTGAAAAGTAATTTAAAAAACTATAGAGAAAAAATCTTCTATTTTTTTAATTTTTTTATGGCTTTAGTTCCAAGTATAATAATTATTTTGCTTATATCGTTCTTGCTCTACTATTCAATTCCATCAATTCGCTATAATGGTTTGAAATTTTTCACTTCTTATATCTGGGACATTGGTCAAATTTACAGAGCCCCTATTATTAAGGATGGCGTGCTGGCACCATATGATTCTTCCTTTGGAATGTTACTGTTCTTTGTAGGAACGGTATTGACCTCATCAATTGCATTGCTAATCGCATTCCCAGTCAGTATTTTTACAGCTTTGACAATCAATTTATATATTCCTCATCACTTTAAGAAACTTGTCGGTGGATTGGTAGAACTGTTTGCAGGAATTCCTAGCGTTGTTTATGGATTGTGGGGCATTATAGTTCTAGAGCCTATTCTTTTTAAATATGTAGAACCTTGGATGAATAAAAATTTACATTTTATTCCATTTTTTTCAGGGGCAATATATAGTGGCGCTGGAATTATTGCATCAGGTCTGATATTAAGCTTAATGATCATACCAATCATAACAGCTGTCATTTCTGACACTATGGCTTCCGTTTCCATTGGTACCAAAGATGGAGCATTTGCTTTGGGAGCAACAAGATGGGAAGTTGGAAAGAACATTCTTTTAAAGTATTCAAAAATTCAAACTTTAGGTGCTACATTGTTAGGGCTTGGAAGAGCTTTGGGAGAAACTATGGCAGTATTAATGGTGAGCGGTAGTGTTGTGAACATTTTGCCAGGCAGTATATACTCTCCTATAAATACTATGGCTGCAGCCATAGCATCATTGTTAGACAGTGCGTTTATAGATGCCACAGGTATGGACCTTTCAGCACTGGCTGAATTGGCCCTAATTCTGTTTCTTATTACAATGATTGTAAACATAATTGGCAGAAGGATAGTTGGAAGAGGAATAATGAGAGGTTTTGAACATGAGTAGCACTTTCCATACCTTTAGCAAAAGAATTCTTATTGACAATTTGATAAGATTGATTGGATATATAATAATATTTATATTGGTATCGGTTCTCATTGTCATACTTGGATATATAGTATGGAACGGACTGAAAAGTGTGACACCCTTGATCTTGACTGAAACTGGAAATACCTCTTCTGGAGGTTTGCTAAATGCAATAGTTGGTACCTGGCTTCTCACCACGGTGGGTTTACTTATCGCTTTGCCTGTAGGCTTGTTCGGTGCTATTTTTATAGTAGAATACAGTACGAAAAAGACTGGAAATACTTTTAAACTATTTACCGATCTTCTTACAGGAATTCCTTCGATCGTTCTGGGGTTCTTTGGATATATAATGCTTGTAATATATTTGAATATGGGTTATTCGCTGCTTGCAGGAGGGATAGTTTTAGGGGTTATGATGATTCCCTATGTACTAAGAATTTCAGAGATATCATTATCAAACATACCAAAAGAAGTACGAGAATCCGCCTTTGCTCTGGGTGCAAATAAAATGCAGGTTATATTAAGACTTTTGATTGGACAGGCAAGGTCTGGAATATTGATAGGTTCAACGCTAGCAATTAGTATAGCCGCAGGTGAAACTGCTCAACTGTTATATACTGCAGGCTGGAACAATGCATTTCCAACGGGATTTGTACATTCTCCGGTTGCGTATCTCACCTATGTAGTATGGGCCGGAATAAACCAGCCTTCTAATTATGCGCATGACCTAGCTTTTGCAGCAGCTTTCATTCTAGTTATAACTATTTTAAGCTTGATATTGTTTACAAAATATGCATCTAAAAAGAGGTAACTTAAAATGAAAAAGATAATTGATACCCCGCAACTAACAATAAGAGAAAAAAAGAGTATTTTAAATACTGATTTTGAAATAATCCGTAAAGAGAGATGATTTAAAAATGGAGAAAGTAATTGAGATACAGCAACTAACTATAAGAGCCAAAAAAAAGATCATTTTAGACAAGCTAGATCTTGATATATACAAGAACAGGATAAATACCATACTTGGTCCATCAGGCAGTGGTAAAAGCACACTTATCAGATCAATAAATAGGCTGAACGATTTAAATAGAGATTTTAAAGTTGATGGAAAAATATACTTTAATGGTCAGGAGGTCAATACTATGAATGTTGTAGAGTTAAGAAAAAAGATTGGCATGGTTTTTCAAAATCCAAATCCATTTTCTATGTCCATATATGATAATATTGCATTTGGTCCAAGAATTCATTACAAATTAAGTGTAAAAGAAATGAATGAACTTGTTGAAAAATCTTTGACTGAAGCGGGATTGTACGATGAGGTAAAAGATAATTTGAATAAGTCAGCATTAAGGCTATCTGGAGGACAGCAACAGCGATTGTGTATAGCTAGAGCTTTGGCAGTAGATCCAGAAGTGATCATGATGGACGAACCTACTACATCTTTGGATCCAATTTCAAAATTTAAAATTGAAGATTTAATGTTAAAGCTCAAAGAAAAATATTCTGTTCTATTGGTAACCCATGATATAAAACAGGCTGCTAGAGTATCCGATTTCATCGCTTTTCTATATGATGGTAAAATAATTGAATATGGAGAAACTAAGTCAATATTTGAAAATCCTAAAAATAAGATTACTGAACAGTTCATTACTGGGAAAGGTGACTAAAATGCCAAGAACAAAAATGCAAGAGGAAGAAGAAGAATTAAACATTGAGATTGTCACTCTTAGTGAAACTATTGAAAATCTAATAGATCTAGCAATTTTATCACTTAAAGAAATAGATGTGGAAAAACTGAGCAGTATTAAGGATACTGACATTATGATTTACCTTAAAACCAAATCTATAGAGGCAAAGTGCTTTGACATACTTGCGTTGCAATCTCCAGTAGCCGGAGACTTGCGCAAAATTTTCACAATTTTAGAGATCTTGACAGATCTGGATAGAATCGGCAGATATGCCTATGACATATCTTTAGAGATACCTTATTTTTCGGAATTGGGTCATTTTAAACAACTTGAACGGATTCCAACAATGGCAGAGTTGACAAAGTCTATGGTGAAACTTTCAATAACCAGTTTTTTAAACAAAGATTTGACTCTTGCAAGATCTCTAATCAATGAAGATGACAAAGTTGATGATCTGTATAAGATCCTTATAAAAGAGATTGAGGAGTACATGAAAGCTGATCCAAACAACATTAGCCGTGGAATACATTATATATTGATCGGCAGATATCTAGAAAGAATGTCAGATCATGCTGTTAATATAGGAGATCGAGTTGTTTATATGTTGACCGGTGAAAAAATAATTCATCTGAAAAATGAGTGACTAAACTTTTTTTATTATCTTTTCAACTTATTATGAATTTATTATTTCCCAAAAATATATCAATTGAAGCAAAATTTAGTGGCTAATATGGCAGAAAGAAAGATTTTAAATATAATGTCAGAACCGAAAATACAAATATTGATGATAATAGATCGAGACATAAATGCGGCAATAAACATAGCGAGACGGGGTCGGAAAAGGCTGACACGATCCCTCCATAACATGGAAAAAGGGCGATCAAGTGAAGCGATGAAGCAGTCAAAAGAGGTGGAGCAGATGATCGCAAGTCAGATCGTATCAACGAAGATTTGACACGTATGTAAATTTACTATTCAGGCAAAGCCTTAAATTAGAAATAGATTTAGATTTGCAAGTACAAGATGATATTAATCTAATGAAAAAGAGAAGCGCATATAAACCTTAACTCGGATAGATTTTAGGGTACAGCTGCGGTTTTAGATAGAAGATTTATGCAAGTCTCTCACCCTTTTCAGGTCTCATGAGGAGTTCGTATACGAAGAACACACCGGTGACTGCTGCGAATATCCACAATGTATTCGTGAACCCAATGTATTTCACAGAAGCCATGTACCCGACCAGGGGCATCAGGACAGACATTATCATCATGGATCACTGCAAAGACCATGTAAGGTCTCCTGTTCAGTATTGGTGATTTCAATCTTATTATGAACCGTGTTACAACATCTCCAACAAACATTAAAGCGAACAGGTAAAAGACTGTTGACGCTGAAAGCCCAAGAACTCCACCGTATATCACACCGTAAGAGAATATTATATAGAACGGTATGGTATATGCAAACGCAGCGATAACCGCCCAGTTAAACTGCCTGTTCTTGAAAAGCGATGCTATGCTTGTACTGCCCCCATGCCCTTTTGCCTCCATGTACTTGAGCGAATATTTGCCCCTGAGAGATGCGACAAAGGGAATGGCAACAAATGCCATCACGGCAAATATCAGGAATATTTCCTTGATTCCCAGATGCAGCAGGTAAGCGGTGGTGAAAGGTGCTATTATTAATGCCAATGCGACCCAGAATGAGAATGAAGCCTGCTCGACCTGCCTCTTCGCCTGATCCATCGATGCCATTCCAGCCATGGTCATGAATGAATCCATCACAAGCCCGGTGATGAACCCGTCAATGATCATCAGCGTATATACCTCAGCAAATCCACTGACCAGTATGTACACAGGCATTGTAACGCCAAGCAGAAACAATGAAATTATCTCAACACTTTTGAGCTGACTGGGCCTGAACTTTCTCATTGCAAAAGCTGCGAATGCAAATGCGACTGTAAATAGGGCAAATCCTATGCCCACCTCGAAAGAGTTCATTCCAAATGCCAGTGCGAGCGATGCTATAGAGGTCTGATAGAATTGAAGCAGGTACCTACCAAGAAATGCAGCAATTATTATCAGCCATTCGGCCCCGCTAATCAATCCAAAATCCAGACCAACCTTTCTTAAACTTCTTTTTTGTTCATTTGTCATATTTGACCAGATAGTCAATAGCTATTTAAACATTTTGACTGACTGGTCAATAATATCTGACTGACCGATTTATATTTATACTATATTGCAATTATGTAATTATGAACAAGAAAGAGAATAAAGAGGATAAGATACTCAATGCTTCTATCAAGGTTTTCTCCAAGAAGGGTTACGATATGGCAACAATTGATGAAATTGCACGTAAGGCCAGGGTGAGCAAGGGATTAGTATTCTTCTATTATAAGAAGAAAGATAACCTTATAGAGAAAGCTGCCATTAAATCTGTGCCGGTTGAAGAATTTACCAATTTAAACAAAAGAAACTATAACAGTGCAAGGGAACTTCTCATTGATTTCGGCATGTCTTTCTTAAAGAAGTATGAAGACCAGGATCTGCGAAATCTATTGCTGATGACGATGGCAACCAAAGAAAGATTCAAGCAGATTGATTCTGCGCTGAGAAATGTATGCTTCCAAGAAATGGACAAGGTTTTTTCGAAACTGGAAGAACTTACAAAACAAAAACTCCAAGCTCCGATCAAAAAGGCATTTTTTGGGTCCCTTTTATGCTATGTGGTCTGGTGGAAGGACAATGAAATGAATCCCGCAGATTATGTTGGAACACTGGTGGACACTTTCTTAAATACTGCACGTCACTAGATCTCCACTTATATTACTCACACTGAGTGGAACTATATTGTGCGGTAAAAAATTTCACTCTGTTTTTCACAAATTAAGTCCCGCTAAAGAGAATTATGAAGATATAGTTTCTTTTCTGATAAGAAAGAACATGGTGATGAATTTAATTGGTCACATCTTTGAATTGCTTAACACACCATTTCAATGCAGAAATATTAAATACACAAAAGTCATTTTAAATTGATAAAGCATGAAGTGTATAATATGTGGCATTAATGACTCAAAATACGAGAATTTATGTGAGTCTTGTTTCTTAAAAAATACAAAATTTATAGAGCTGGCAGAGAGCATCGACTTAACTGTATGCCCTCATTGTGGTGCAATAAAAATTAAGAAAGAATGGATATACCATAAAACGTTAGAGACTGTGCTATCAGAGTATCTGTTAAACAGTGCAAAAAAATATCATGAGTATGATAGTGCCAGCATAAAATTAAGCATTTCCAAAAATTTGGATCTGGTACGCAGTGATGTAACTATACACTATAAAGATCTTGAAAAACTTGAACAATTCGAGACCAAGCTTCAAATCTTAAAAAACAGCTGTCCTATCTGCAATAAAATATTGGGAGATTACTTCGAGTCAATATTACAGATTCGGTCAGATCGAGATGTCTCAGAATCTGAGAAAACCGAGATTATCGAATTTGTTAATAAGGAAGTGAGGGCTCAGAACAATCCGAACATATTTATAATGAAATACGAAGAAATGCATACAGGTCTAGATTTTTATCTATCGAGCAACCATTTTACGCACGTTTTAGTTAAAGAGATTCAGGATCTATATGGCGGCACAATCAAAGAGTCTCCGCATCTGTATGGCCGAAAAGAGGGAGAAGATCTGTACCGCATTACGTATATGATCAGGCTTCCTGAATACAGGGTTGGAGATTTTATTAAAAACAAGGATAAACAATACAGAATATTAAGTTTAAACGCTAAAGGATTGAAAGTTATTGACCTGAACACTGGCGAGATTAAAGCAATTTCTCAAAAAAGTTATATTGATCAGAATTACAAGCTGTTTGCAAAACGAGAAGAGATGCTGGATGCAATACTGATCTATGCATCGGGAAACGACGTGCAAATTATGGATAACCAGAACAGGCTATATGAGCTGAAAGCACCAAAATATAAGGTTGGCAAAGATTTAAAGATCGTTAAAGATGATGACAATGTATATATAGTGCCAGGAGCGTGATAAAAGTATGAATGTAATCTTAGTACCAGTTACATATAAAGGCTATGTTCTTGTTTACAATACGCGCAAGAACGGATGGGAGTTTCCGGGCGGAAAGATTGAAGAAGGAGAAGATGCAGTGAAGGCAGTGTTGAGAGAATCCAGTGAAGAAGCAGGTTTGACTATTGAAAATTTAAAATTTGTAAAAGCGTTCAAGAACAATTATGTATTTGTGGCAAAAGCAACAGTATTAAAAGGTGGAGAATTCAAAGCTGAGATTTTTGGAACTCTGCCATTTGATCTGGTTTATGACCGCAATGAATATTTACAGATCCTTAAAGAATCGAAAGACAAGCTTAATGATAATAATATACCCAGCTTAATCTAGGGATCATTGCCATGATGAGAGCCTGTTTTACAAGGTCTGACCTTGTTATCATATTGTGACTGAAAAATCCTGCCATTCCTTCATATCTGCCAATATCTTTGATCTTTGTGTATTTTTCCAGTGCAGAATATATGTCAGATTCATTTTTTAATATTTCAATAAGTTCATTCGGATAAACAAAGCCGCTGCTCTGACCGTAAGTCATGGTACCGTACTTATCTAAAATCGCGGTATAATGTACATCAAAATAATAATTTAACTGCTCGTTCCATACCAGTCCAGCCTCAATGCCAATTCCATAATCTGCATCTTTAATACTCTCTTTTGCGCGGGTAATAGCACCTTTCAAAGTCTCTGAGTTAAAAGGCTGTGCTGATGTGCCTGAACTTACTATTACTCCCGTAACACTACAATCCTTGAATATTGAAGAAAACACTTTTTTTGCAGTTTCTATTTTCATGTTGTTTTGAGAGCCCACATTGATCTTGATAGGCGTAAGCCTTGTTCCATTTTTGTCGATCTCTCCTTTAAGTATTCTGGTAGAGGAAATGGGCATCAGGTCTTCAGCCATTATATAATCTACAGTAACGATCTTTAAAGGCTTTAGATTTTTATTGACTCTGATCTTATTAATTTCAATTGCAGTTTTGTAAGTTTCCCTGCTTACTACGATCACATCAAAATCAGAGATTATAGAAGCTCCATATTTATCATTTATAGGCACGATTACATACTTTTTTCCATATTTTTCAACCACTTGCTTTAATGCGCTTTCACGGTATTCATAAGAATTGATATTCAATAGCTTGTGCTCTCTAACATAGAGATCGGAAGTTAATCCGATATACACATAATCTCCAATCTCAAATGCCTTATCTAGAAGCTTCAT
>JABEBX010015952.1_pt1 | contig 12004 bp, 13 predicted proteins | sample 7245971 | NCBI WGS metagenome assembly JABEBX01 (sample SAMN14506365, study PRJNA622280) | hot springs metagenome | biome: hot spring [ENVO:00000051]|acidic hot spring [ENVO:00002120]; feature: spring [ENVO:00000027]|sediment [ENVO:00002007]; material: sediment environment [ENVO:01001048]...
AATTCCGATTAAGTATATAAGGAATATTTATAATTTTGAAAGATCAATACATGAAATCTCTCTGTGAATTGCTCCTGAATCTTCAAGTATACTCTGATACAGACAAACTTTGCTTATAACGATCTTTCCCGGAATGTTTACCTTTTTTATATCCAAATTATTAATATTTCTCTTAATTCTAGCAATAGTTATATGTGGAATGAATTTCCTCTTTTCAATTAGATTTGGTGGTAAAATTGTCTGAATTTCACTATACAATAATTTAATGTCATTATTTGAGAGAAGCATTACAAGCACTGAAGGTTTTCTATTTGATGGAAAACATGTAACTTCTGATATCCCTGAAATAATGGAATTATACTGCAGTGAAGAAATTTTATTGCCAATTTCAACTGCGCTTTTATCATCCAGGTTCCCAAAGAAATTGTAAGTTATGTGAAGAGATTTTTGTATGCGAATATTGCTTTCTGATAGCTCTGATAGAAAAATTTCAATTTCACTTGAAATCTCTACGGGAGAGCCAATGAATGCCCTCATATATTGATAATATTACAATTATTTAATAATATTGCCTCTATAGAATGTATATTTAAATTGTCTTGATTACGTTGGAACATGTGAACTATTCCGTATCAGGAAATAATAAATACACTTAAATAATAATATTTTATGGATAAGATAAAAAATTTACGTTTTATTTCATTCATCGTTCTGGTTATAGTAATAGTGATTATAAGTCTGAAATTTAAACTAACTCTCCTTGCTCCACCATTTGCTGTCTCGGCATATTTAATAACATCAGAACATCGGGGAGAGTTTTCAGGACCATACTCAGTGGCAATTTCCTATATTTTTGTTATAATAACAACTACAATTTTTCATATATTTCTTGGTGTGGGTACCATATCATTAATTCTTAACATAGCAATTGTTGGATTATTTATTACATATACGCAATTTCGGCATCCTCCTGCACTTGCCCTTACAATATTTTCTTTTATAGCGCACAATGATTTCTTGTTTATCATATCAGCATTATCAATAGCAGCACTTCTATTTATATCTGACTTACTTCTGGACAGGATTGAACAAAAATATAGCACTAAAAATTAAAAAAAAATAAAACATCATTTAAATCGAGAAGTTATTTATGGGATATGCAAAACATTTATGAATGTAAATTTAATAAAAATATTGTGTAAAAATGCCGGCTGTAACACTTGAAAACAAAATAACCGTTAATCTTCCTTCCGGATACAGGCTAATCAGAAAAGATGATGTAAATAAGCCATTTTATTCAGAAGATAAAAAAATGTCCGATATTATAAAAGTTGTAGAAAATATAGCACGCCAATTGAATATTAGATCTATAAACATAGAGGCAGTATCGAATCTAGTCGACTATTATAAATCACTGGGTTATACGCCCACCGGCAGAAAATACTACGATTCTTCATGGGATGATATTGTATATATGAAAAAGAAATTAGAATAGTATTTATTAACCATAATATAATTTTATTATATGTATTATAAAAATAATATAAAAAATGTGGAGGCAAGCGATGTTCGAATAGGGAATTCACAGGGAATTAAAATCCAGTGGTTAATAACAAACAAACAGGAAAAATCATATGCCATCAGACGTTTTGTATTTAAAGCAGGTGCAAAAATGCCACTTCATTACCATGATTATGTTGAGAGTCTTTACATACTTAAAGGTAAATGCAGAATATGTGTGGAGAATAATAAAATGGATATGAAAGAAGGTGATTTTATATTCATAGACTCAAAAGAAAAGCACGAAATTTATAATGACAACAATGAAGAACTTGTATTTTTATGTGTAATAGACTATCCTGAAAATATGGATATAAAAACAGTCGATGATGATTGCTTTAAAATATTATAAATTATAATTCTAATATCCGGCCGTTCCCTTGATAATTGGATGTGGGCGGTACATTTTTTCAATCATATTTTTATCATCATCTGATAATTTGATTTCCAGTGCTTCAAGATCATCATCTATGTATTCAGGTTTTGTTGCACCTATCACAGGTATAAATCCTTTCGAAAGAACGTATGCAAGTGCAAGCTGTGATACTTTTACTCCCTTTTCCTGTGCCAGAGTTTCCATGCTTTCAAGAACATCAAAGTCACAGTCGTGAAAATATCTTTTATTCATTACAGGATATGTTCTGGTCCTTGCAGTTGAATTATTTCCATTTCTCGAATATTTTCCCGAAAGAAAGCCCGCAGCCATGGGAGAAAATGGAGAATATGAGATATTATGCTTTCTGCAGAATGGAACAGCATCCCTTTCATCCTCCCTGTATACTGCGTTGTAATGGTTCTGGAGAATTACAGGCCTGAAATTATATTTTAATTTGGATATATAATAAAATTCGGCCATCTGGTAACCGGTGAAGTTGCTTAAACCTGTATACATAGTATAGCCATGGTCAATGAAATGCGAGAGTGTTTTTGCTGTATCATCGAAATCAACATCATCAAATATTGTATGCAGAAAATATATGTCAACATAATCAGTCTGAAGATTTTTCAGGCTTTCTTTGATTTCAAAATTAAGAACTGTCCTGCTGAAACCCTGATAAAAATTGGAAATTTTACCCCCTCCCTTGGTGCTCAATACTATACCATTTCTATATCCTTTAATCGCCTCTCCAATTATTTTTTCTGATTCTCCTCCGGAGTATATATTTGCTGTATCGATAAAATTAATCCCCGAGTCAATAGCTTTTTTTATAATTTTATCCGCATTATCTTTATTTGCCATCCATTCCGAGCTTCCAAATGACATTCCTCCTAGGCATAGTTCCGATACTTTCAGGTCGGTATAACCGAGATTCACATATTTCATTATTTAATAAACAAAAAACATATATTAAAATTGCGCTAATATAATAATTTCTGATTTTTAAGCAAGAAATTAATAGTATTAAGGTGCCTCTCAATGAAGAATTTCCATCATGCATTTGCTCTTTCATGTTTATAATATGCCACTGCACGAATATAATTTTAAAAAGTATCTCTCCCCATTCCTGAATTATTTTAGATTCATGAACATGGTTTGGAAAGTTGAAAACAAATTAAATAATATCCCGGCAGTATTATAGGCCATGATATTTTTGTTTTAATTTTAAGAAATATTGCCATATATGGATAAATCAATATCAGGGAAAGATATCTATTATTTATTCTATTTATATTTAGCCCAAAATTACAATTGTAAATTTTATACTGGAATTGCCGCAATTTGAAACCGGCCTATTAAAAATAATAATGGCTGTGGATTTTCATATACTGAAAGCAAAGTAAAAATTTAAAAAATATTTATCTCGAATGTTTTACGAAAAGTACCAAGACCCCTGCAATGCCGGCAAATATTGCCATACCATACACACCGGCAACAAAAGAATGTGTAACTGTCTCGAGGCCACCCACCACAATTGGGCCAACAACACCCCCAAGATTCCCCAGTCCATTAATAAGACCTATGGATGCTGCAGAGCTTTCCCTTGTCAATGATTCCTGAGGAATATTCCAGAATACGGGAAGGAAAGTGAAAATTCCGATAGCCGATATTGTGAAAAACAGGAATGATACATATGCATTGGATATCGTAAATGCGCTTAATGCAAGGCCGAAGAAAGCAACAAAAAATATTATTGCCGTAAGCCTCTTTCTATTGCCTGCTTTGTCAGAGTACCTTAAAATGAATATCAATGCTATGGCAGCCACAACATAAGGTATATCTGAAAGGAAACTTGAATCGGCAGCATTAACATGTGCAAATGATTTTATAATTGACGGCAGCCATATGGAATATCCATACAAAGCCGTTACGCCCATAAAATAAACCAGTGTTAAAAGAATAACATCCGGCTGTTTCAATGCCTCTCTCCATGATACTTTTATGGGTTTGTTCTTTTCTTCAATATCCAGATCCCCTTCCAGTGAGTCTCTCTCTTTTTTGCTCATCCATTTTGCCTGTTCCGGGAAATCAGTTATCACTATCCATAAGATAACAACTGAAATTAATGCCAGTATCCCCTCAAAAATAAAAAGATATCTCCATCCCGGATTATCTCCGTACACTGTGAATATTTCGCCGGATAATAGACCACCAAATATTCCGGCCACAGGAATAGCAGCATTAAAGAAACTGTTTGCAAGTCCCCTTTCTGATTCTACAAACCAGACACCCATGAAAAACATAACTCCTGCATAGAACGGTGCCTCTGCAAGACCAAGAATAAATCGAAGTGCATACATTTCAGGAACATTCTGTACAAAACCGGTGACTATTGTAATAATACCCCATGCAGTAAATGCTACTGCAAATATCTTCCTGACGCCAACCCTGTTTATTCTGAGTGTGGTAAATACCTGAGGAATTGCATAGGCCACAAAAAACATTGCTGATGCAATGCCGGCAATAAGGTCAGATGAAGATGCCGGTGCCCCTATATCAGTAAACATTCCTGCAGATATTGCATATGATAGATTCACTCTGTCAAGAAAATTCACAACATACAGAAAGAAGACAATAGGTGCTATTCTTAAATAACGTTTTTTCAAACTGGAACTTGTGCTCACTTCTCCGGTTTCCATTTAATTATATAATTAACTTATATATAAATATATATTATAATATATTAAAATTGTCAATATTCTATAAGAACATTATTATGATATAAAATTATGAATATATAAAATAATAGTATCTGTTATTAGATTTAAATTCTGAAAAACATGCTTTTATTTTAATTTTTTTTTTAAGGAAAGATTCCACGACCATATGAACAAAAATACAAAAAGAAACTTTTAATAAAATATAAGTATCCAATTCTATGAAAGTTTCAATACAGCTAAACAGTGGAAAATATTTTCCCGATGAGTTTTATAATAAAATTGCAAGAATATGCCACGAAATAACGGGCCTTGAATCTATTAAGGGATTTTCCGATGAGAGCGAGATAGTACTATTTTCCGGTATACCGAAACCAGGGAAAAATACAAAATTCATGCAGAGCCTTTCGGCAGGTGTTAACCATGTTGACTTTACCGGCATAGCTAAAAATATAATTATTTCAAGTAACGCCGATGGCTATTCTATAATGGTAGCAGAAACTGCAATTGGCCTTTTATTATCATTTGCCAAAAAAATCTGTTATTCCAACAGTGAAATACACAACGGTTTATACAGAAAGCTTTCACCTGAAAACTATATAACTCTCCATGGTAAAAAATTAGGAATAATCGGTTATGGCGGCATTGGCAGGGAAACAGCAAGACTTGCCTCTTCTTTTAGTATGGATATATATGCATATTCGAGATCATACAGAAGTGACAGCTACAGTAAATACATGGATTTTGATGAAATAATGAAGAGCTGTGATTTTGTCCTTATTGCCCTGCCGCTTAACAAATATACCTCAGGCATAGTAAATGATAAAAAACTCTCCATGTTTAGAGGAAAAGCAATAATCAATGTTGGAAGGGGCGATATCGTCGATCATGATGCTATGATAACATACCTCAAAAATAATCCGGATAAATTCTATCTTACAGATGTATGGTGGAATGAATCAAATTTCAATGAAAAAATACCTGAAAATGTAATTATAACACCACATATTGCCGGTATATCAGACAGCCTTGATATTCCCGTTGAAAAAGCATGTATGAACATAAAAAATTATATCTCCGGAAATCCCTTAAATATAGTTAAAAGGGAGGATTATACATGAGATTAAAACAGTAAAAATACAGATTTTTATTGTCCATTTTATAAAAATTATAATAAAAACATTTGATTTATCTTATCCTCTTACAATATTTATTATTCTTTTAAAATATAAAACATAAGTTTAAATATTTTTCTTCTTTAGTCAGTAGTGGATAAAGACATAATACCGGAATTGCAATCAGCAAAAAATTATGGAATTATAGGTATAATTCTTGAATTTGTGGGAAGCATAGCAGATGTTGCTACGCATGGATTTGGATTCATTATCTCTATAATTGGTATAATATTTATACTTATAGCCGTTAAAGATATATCAAAATATTACGGTAATCAAAAGCCATACAGGAATATGTTATACAGTGTAATTTCCTCTATAATTCTGGGTGTTCTGTCAATAATATTTGTTTTTCTCCTGCTTGTGCCTGTAATAACAACTAATGTAAGCAATTCATCAGGCAGCACAACTAATGTTTCCATTCTTATTGCTGCGGTTTTTGGATTGCTTGGCCTTCTTGTTCTGGCAATTCTGATACCTGTAATATTCCAGTATATAGCATATAATTCAATATTTGAATTAACCGGCATTGATAAATTTAAAACTGCTGCCCTGCTCATTCTTATCGGTGCAATTCTTCTGATAATAGTCATCGGGTTTATTATTATATTTATAGGAATAATATATTTGATCTTGGCATTCAGCGACCTGCCATACTTTGCAAGAAAACCAGCGACTGAAACCACAGCCTTTTATTACAGGAAAAAATTATATAGATACTAAATGCAAAGTAAAAGCTATTTACAGAACCGGCGTTGAGATGGAAGCCATATTCGGTGTTGAAACAGCATTATTAACGGTATGGGACATGGTAAAATACCTTGAAAAGGATGAAACAGGAAATTATCCTGAAACTTTAATCGAAAATATTCATGTTGTTTATAAAAAAAAGGGTGGTAAAACTGCATAATGACGATATAAAATACAATTTAAAATATAAGGTAATAACTGTATCATCGTCCAGAACAAAAGATAACGATATTTCCGGCAATATTTTATCATCTTTAATTGGCGGAGTAATTCAAAGGGCACTAATAAAAGACAGCGAGGTTGAAATTTACCGCGAATTATTCAATTCCTTTGATAATACAGATGTTTTTGTTTATATCGGCGGTACCGGGCAATCTAGACTTGACCAGACTTCAACAGCGATAAGAAAGATTTCTGAAAAGGAAGTAAGGGGTTTTGGAGAGTTATTTCGATTAAAATCCGGAGGCATATATCCATATTTATCTGATGCTTCAATGTTTATATATAAAAAGAAAATAATAATAACACTTCCGGGTTCAGAAGATGCACAGAAAGTTGGATTTGAGACATTCAACTCCATGATAAATCACATATACCATGAAATAAATAAAGAATAAAATTTTACTATAAAATTAACAGAAATTTATTTAATATTCTCTGCGTCATACCAGCCGCCAAGACTGTTTTTCTTTACTTTTTTATCTCCCTTATAACCTGCATAAACCATTTCCTTAAGTGATGTTAAGGGCATTTTATTCATATCGCCTGTTTCAGAATAAAGATACTCTCCTATGTCTTTTACTGTATCAAGGCCTATTATGTCCATTAATTCAAATGGGCCCATTGGAAAGCCAAATCCCAGTTTTGCCATTTTATCTATATCTTCCATTGATGCAATACCGTTTTCATATAACTTCATTGATTCCTGGAGCCATGAATTAACAAAATTTGTTGTGAAAAAGCCCGGATAGTCTTTTACAATTACGGGCTCCTTGCCAAGCATTTTTGCAAGTTCAAAAATCGATGTTATCGTTGATTCGGACGAAAATTTCGTTTTTACTATTTCTATTAATTTCATTACAGGGGCAGGGTTAAACCAGTGCATTCCAACAACACGGGACCTGTTATTAATCCCTGCAGAAATTTCCGATATTAAAATTCCGGAAGTATTTGATGCTATAATAGTATCATCCCTGACATTTTTTTCTATATTTTCCATTACAGAGGACTTTAATTTTAAAATCTCAGGTACAGCCTCTATTACAAGGTCGCAATTTTTGAGGTCCGAATAATTTGTGGATGTTTTCAGGCTTTTCATATACTCTTCTTTTTCATTACCGGTAATTGTTCCTTTTTCAACAAGCCTTGAAAATCCGTATTTACCATTGGCAATACTTTCCCTTGCGTGTGACAGTATCTCATCATTTATATCTATAATAATTGTGCTGTAACCATTTCTTAAAAAAACCTGAGCAATGCCCTGCCCCATTATTCCTGACCCTATTATGCCTATATTTTTAAACATATACTTGCATACCTTTGCATAATAAATACTTTATTTTAAGCACAGATAAAGAAAAAAACTTCTTTTGCCAAGTTTAATATATAAGTTATTTGCTTTTATCTAAAGGCTATATATTTATTTGAAATGAAGTACAGTGAAACCCGCCGGATACAAATTAGCCCTTATAAATTTTGCAATGCTGCTTTCAGTAACATTTACAATGAGATCATCAACAAATATGTTGATGACTGTCGTTCCGATTTTTACAAAATATGTTATAAATGCCGATGTATTCTTTGTCGGTTTAACAGCAACATTATACGGCATAGGCGCCATGCTTTCAAATATATTTATAAATGGAAGAATAAATATAAGTATGACACCAAAAGTTGTATTTGTTTTTCTTGCCATTATGTCTGCAGGAATTTTTCTCTACATATTTTCAAATAATATATACGAGGTTTTCATACTATCATCGATTACAGGCCTATCCATGGGCGTGGTCCAGCCACTTTTAATGACCATTACAAATTTAATAGCGCCGCCTGGAAAAAGGGACAGGTATATCGCAGCATATACTGCTTCGCTTTCACTGAGCCTTATTTTCGGTGTTCTGTTAGAGGGCTATATTGTTGCATATATAGATGTAAGGTATACTTTTGTCATATTCTTTGCAATATCACTTTTATCAGCTATTATAATGTATATGCTATCTTTAAAGATTCACATAAATTCACCAAAAAAAGGAAATAATTCATTTAAAGATATATTTTCAAAGGCATCATCTTCGTTAAAGAAGGGAAAAGTCATGTTTGCAATGTTTGGGAATATATCATATTCATTTCCATTTATACTTCTTATTACATATGGAAGTATAATAGGAAAGGAATACGATAACATATCGCCATCCACATTTCTGTATCTTCTTGCAGTATTCTATGGTGTTTCATTTATATCGAGGGTTATACTCTCTTTAAGAAGCGTAAACAAAAAAGAGTATTTAATGTATGCCGCTTTTGCTGCAAGCTTACTTGGTTATATACTTTTAGGCATAAATACAGGGGTTGTAATGCTCATTGCCGGACTTTTAATACTCGGCTTTCCCCACGGGTCAATATTTCCGACTTCAAGCTCATATATTGCCGAAAGTGTGGGAATTGAATATCTTAATATAGTCTATTCAATGTTTATACTTATAATGGATATCATTGCATTTGTCATACCGTTCATCTTTGGTTTGATTTCAGAATTTTATAACCTGAGGATTGCAATTTATGTAACATTGATTCCAATGGCATTATTGATTTTTATATCAGTGGCAAGCAATATACGTGATAATAGAATGGTGGCCAAATCCTCAAATAGCACAGACAGGCTGTAAATTCTGTCTGTAATTTTATGGTATAATTAAAATAAGGTAATTATATAATCGATAGAATCCATTTGAAAATTGCCATAGTTGGTTCAATGAATATAGAGTACGCAGGCGGCGGCGAGGCCAATGCCAGATATATAGCAGAGCTTTTGACAGACAACGGCAATGAAGTTACAGTATTCGGATCCGGAATACCTGCCGGTTTTAATGCAGTGCCGGGGCATTACAGATTCAAATATGTGCCCAGCGCATTTTCATATGATATAATGGCAAAGGGAACAGTACTTAAATATTCCAGCATTCTTTCTCTGGGCCTTATAGGCATATATACATATAAAAAAATTTATGATGATATTAAGGGTTATGATTTATATTATTTTATTTCACCCAATATAATGTTCAGAAATGTCGGCTTCAGGCTAATGAAGGATGGAAGCAAGGTTATTCTCGGCAACCACGGTACATTTTTTGAGGTTCTTGACATGTATACCATGGCAGGAAAGGTCTATTCTGCCATACTTACAAAGTTAATATTCCGTAAATTTCAGAACAGCGGCAAAAAATTCTTAATTCATGTACAGAACAGCTATCAGGGTATTTATTACAAAAAATTAAATTTTGATCCGTCCATGATTGTAGAATTGCCATACAATAATGTAAATTTTTCAGCTTACAGCTGTGAAAAGAATAAGGAGTTTTCAGTTGTGTACCTTGGCAGGCTTATGGACAGCAAGGGTGTCGATGTCCTTCTTGAACTTGAAAAGAAAATTGATGTAAAATTCCATATTGTCGGCCAGGGCCCTTATATTGAGAGGCTCAGAGCCGGAAAAAATGAAAATACTATTGTTCATGGCTATGTCAGCAATGCTGAAAAATTAAAAATTTTATCTGAATGCGATGCTATTGTAGTTCCATCAATAAATGAATCGCTGTCCATATCGGCAATAGAGGGCCTTGCCTCCGGCCTTTATTTAATTGCCTCATCCACTGCCATGGGCCCAAAATACATAGTAAACCAGGACAATATCTTTGGAAGGGCGATAAACAGAAATGCAAAAGCATTTTTGAAAGAAATTGATCGTATCAGGGACATTAAGATGCGCAACCCTGATGATTATTACAGGGAAAAGATTCTAAGGCGTGATATAGCAAAAAAAATTTTTGATTCATCCGTAGTAGACAGAGAATTTATTAAAATGCTTAATTTAATAACAGATGAAAATAAAAAATAAATTTATTCTATATATTTGCAATAATTTTTACAATCTTATTTGCTATGCAGTAATTTCACTTTCCTGAAGTTGCACCGGAGCTAGCCCTTTAGCCAGTGTTTATGATAACCATTTTAATATCAATCCTGGACGAATTGCTTTTTCCATATATTGGGCATTTATAGAGAAAATGTATAAATTTTAATTTATGAAGATGAGCTAACTTTAGCTCTCAGACAATAGCTCTTTAGACTAACGCGATTGGCAGGGCAATATACAAGTTATACTATACTAAACTATAACGCATAAATATATATTTCCCGGTATTGGCAAAAATAAGCGATTTCGTTTTTTTTTAATTTCATGCAGGTCCGTTCTTCTCATAACAAAAGAAAGTATTCTAAAATTTGGGTTAATATCTTTTACTATTATATTATGAAATTCTTGATAATTTTTGAAAAAACTTTTAGAGAGCTGTAAAATATATCATAAATCTTTTGCATAACAATTATTTTTATTATAATATATGGCATTGTTGAAAATTTGATTAGTATTGGAATATCCTATACCATTTTTCATATCAAAATGGTTATTAATTTGATAACTATCTGTGTGGATGGATTACCGTGCCAGAGCCAGTCTGGTTCATTCTGCAAGGGCGCTTTATGCCCTCAACTGGATGGATATGGCACCGGCACTGGTTTATATAAAATCTTATATGAATATAAATGTTGTCCAGCTCGGCGCGCTTGTAACATCTTTTTATGCAGGCCTAGCCGTTTTTCAATTAATTGGCGGATACCTCTCCTCTGTCGTGGGTGATAAAAAAACCTCACTGGCAGGCCTGCTCTTTGTTTCTATTTTTGCCATTCTTTCCGGGATATCCTCAAATTATTATGAATTAATTATTTCACGTTTTTTTGCCGGGGCCTCTGCCGCACTATTCTTTTCACCGGGTGTAAGCCTCCTCGGTTCTATAGTCCCTGCGAACAAGTACGCATTTCACATATCTGTTTATAGTGGAGCATTCAGCCTTGGAGGGGGAATCGGAATACTGGGATGGGCAATACTCGATCATTATCTTGGTTATAGAATACCTTTTATTATTGCGGGAACAGCAACACTTGTACTGTTTTCTGTGCTTCTTATACTTTTCAGGAATATTGATAATGTAAGGACAGAAAAATCGGACCTTTTATCAAGCTTTAAAAAGGTAATATCATCAAAATTCATAATCATAATTTCTTTTGCAGGTATAAGTGCAATGATAGTCGAGACAATAATAGGCCAGTTTCTTGTTTATTATCTGGAATCATTAAATTACAGTTCCCAG
>JABEBX010023423.1_pt1 | contig 11974 bp, 15 predicted proteins | sample 7245971 | NCBI WGS metagenome assembly JABEBX01 (sample SAMN14506365, study PRJNA622280) | hot springs metagenome | biome: hot spring [ENVO:00000051]|acidic hot spring [ENVO:00002120]; feature: spring [ENVO:00000027]|sediment [ENVO:00002007]; material: sediment environment [ENVO:01001048]...
AGCAAGAGGGTTGTATTGCAGATACAGCATGTTGGCGTCGTCCTGTGTTGTGTTAGTCATCTATCGTGTGCTAGGGTGGTGTGATCTAATTTATGTTAGGCACCTGAAAGAACACCATGGCTACGATTCGCGAGTACTTTGATACAGACGCCCGCGTGCTGACGATGCATGGCACCTGGACGTTTGGCACCAAAGATGGCGTCGCACTCGCTGAGGTTATCGCAAAGATTGCCTACGACTTCGCGGCCAACGCGAAGTATTGGTATTTCTACGTGCCGGCCATGGACGACTTGTCTCAGTGCTTAGGCGCGCTCTTCAATTCAACCGAACTCGAGAACTGTCGCCTTGGACCCGATGGAGACGGTGTCTACGTAGAAATGGGTCATGCGGAATATTCGGAACGGCAATCCACAGCGACTCTCCAGTTCACAAGGCGAGTTCACCTCTATCTCGATTTCGACCTTACGCCGGGAAATAGAGCATCGCTAGTTGCGGAACTTCTTGCGCGGGGTTACTTCCTGTCTATCCGTGATCGGGAGTATGCGCGTAGCCGGTCTGCGAGTGAGAAGCCGCTCGCTTTCATTTCGCATGACTCACGAGACAAAGATGCATTCGTTCGCGAGCTTGCGCATGAGCTTGCAAAGAACTTCTGCACGGTCTGGTACGACGAATTCTCACTGAAGGTCGGTGATAGCCTTCGATCGAGCATAGAGCGCGGTCTTCGCGAAACCAAGAAATGCATCGTGGTGCTGTCACCCAACTTTCTGTCGAATGACGGCTGGGGTCGGGCTGAGTTCGATTCAATCTTTACGCGGGAAATTCTCGAAAAACAAAACGTGATACTCCCGGTTTGGCTCAATGTCGACGTGAAAGATGTTTACAACTACAGCCCTCGCTTGGCGGACAAAGTTGGGCTTGCTGCGACTTTAGGCGTTCCCGATGTCGCTCGCCTCTTGGCCAATGCTGTCAAAACAGGTGCCTAACATGGCGGTCAACCCGGACGCTCCACCGATGAAGCCGGCTCCGCGCCGGTTACCTCTACGTTAGCCATCACACTTGAGGCACTATGTACCAATACGATCAGAAACCAGGGACACACTTCACTGACGATACTACGGCAGTGCTACAGAAAATCCGCGAATCCGAGTACTCCGTATTGGTCGGAAGAAACAACTGTGGTAAATCGTTCTTGCTGAAAACCCTGACTCAGCAATGGGGCCACAATGCTTCCTATCTAGGCCCAGCGAGATACCAGAACTTCAACCTTTTGGGCTTCTACACTCCAAACCGCAACCGTAGAGATGAAAAGTACCGCCAGTTCATGCAGCAGTGGCAACAGCAGCAGCAGAACATCGACAATTCACCTGTCAACCTCCAGCAGGCTATTGCTGAGCTATCTGATGATCAGCGAAACCTCCTGACCGAAATAATCAAGAATCTTCTTGGAGTCGAGTTAGAACTTCGTCATACGGTGGAGAACAACTCTATGTCGCAGAAGTACATTTCTTGCGGCGGACACAACATTTCATATACAAGTTCTGGCTTTCGGCTTATTACGACTCTCGTAACCAGTCTTCTGGACACAGACTACGATACCTTTTTGATTGATGAACCAGAACTTGGGATTAGCCCAGAAGCGCAGGGCATATTGGCCGATTTTCTATTTGATCGAGTACATCGAGAGAAATATTTTCCCCATGTCAAAACGCTGGTGTTTGCTACTCACTCCACCATCTTTCTTGATCGAGTTCGAATCAACAATAATTACACCGTAGAAAAGCACGGCGATGAGATAGCTGTTCGCGCCGTTGAAAGTCAAGCAGATTTCAATGGCATTCACTTTTTTCTGTTGGGGAATCGCTTCGAAACACTCTACTTGCCTTCTGCGATCGTGCTAGTTGAAGGGAAATGCGACGACAAATTTATTGAGCGAGTTGTGTCACTACGCTACCCAGACTCTCAAATCAGTGTAATTCCCGCAAACTCGGATAGCCGGATCAAGGAGATACTGAACGTGGCAAAAGGGCTTCTTGCTGATATTCAGCGAAGCCCATACCGGGATCGAATTTTCGTAATTCTTGACTCGGTACATTCTGCAGGACTACCCGACCAATTGGCCGCCATGGGCATTCCGAAAGATAACATCGTCACATGGCCAAAGAATGGTATTGAGTTCTATTACCCACCTTCAATCATCGATAAGATATTTGGTGTCGGACCTGAGCTAGTCATAGCGGGCGATCTTATTTCCAGAAATGGCATTTCCCACAACAAAGGCGAGTTGGTTGACAAAGTTGTTGCAAATCTTCAGAGGGACACCGAAATGCAAAATGACTTTCAAACCCTATTCTTGTCTCGCCTTGAAGAGAAACTTGGCTAACCAATCATTCCACCGGATCTGCGCGAAAAGCCGCGCAGGCCGGTAAATTCAAACGTTAGGCACTTAGGGCATTCAGTGTGTCTGCTTTTTGGGTTGGGTGGCGATCTCAACCACCAACATGCTCTTCAAATTCCGGTTCGCGCTTCGTCGGGGCTTGGTGCATAGTGGTAAACAAGGTCGTCGCTTACAGGGAGGTTCCGTACATCATGCGTTCGCCGTCTTATCCACATTGCGTGCCTAACATCACGCTCAATCCGACCGCCCACCGGCTACGCCGCTGGGTTCCCTCCGCGCTGCGCGCTCCGGCGGCGGCTTAGCTCTGCGTTAGCCGCTATGAGATAATTCCATACCGCTATAAGCAAGAGTAATCATGACAACAAGAGAGAAAATCAGACAACTTGCAGATCAATATGCCGCACGCCTGGCAAGTGCGATTGAGGGTCGTGTCGCCGAAATGCAAAACGACGGTGACCACATCACGAAAGAACACACCAGAATTCAAGTCATTTCGGATGCGGGCTACACGCCTATTCGCGTGATGTTCTACTATCCAAATCGAGCACAAGCTATCCGCATACAAGAAACTCTTGAAACACTTTACGAAGGCGTTGGCGGGGAGTATCACCACGCTGATGCAGCATGGGGTTATGTTAAAGACAAGACTGCGATAGACCTAAAAGCAATACTTGAAGAAATAGCCGATGAGAGAGGCGCTGCATCATGAGCGAATTATCAGGTCAAGTAATTCATGGTGATTGCCTTGATGTCTTGGCGCACATCGATAACTTGACGATTGATCTTGCCTACCTAGACCCACCATTCTTTACCAACCGACATCACACATCGGTTACGCGTGACAGAAGTACGAAATTTTGTTTCGCTGATGTTTGGAACGGCCTTGCCGATTACGCGGAGTTCATGGAAGCCAGAATCCGTCACATTCACAGGGTTCTAAAGGATACAGGCTCTATATTTGTTCACTGCGATACGAGCGCAAACTTCTTACTTCGCACGATCCTAGATGAAGTGTTTGGTAAAGATCAGTTTCGCTCGGAAATAATTTGGACATATCGGCGCTGGTCAAACTCTGCAAAGGGATTGTTGCCAGCGCATCAGACTATCTTTTTTTACTCAAAAACAGATAGCTACAAATTCAACCGGATTTATGGCGCCTATTCGGAAACGACAAATATTGATCAAATCCTCCAGCTTCGCGCTAGGGATGAGCATGGTGTATCCGCATATGCTACCGACCAAGAGGGAAATGTCATTTACAGCGGGGAGAAAAAGGGTGTCCCTCTTAGTGATGTATGGGAGATTCCTTTTCTTAATCCAAAGGCAAAGGAACGCACGGGCTACCCTACTCAAAAACCTGTGCTGTTGCTGGAACGCATTATTGAAATATGTACTGATGCGGGCGACGTAGTTCTTGACCCATTCTGCGGAAGTGGAACCACTCTTGTTGCCGCTAAACTTTTTGGTAGGCACTCAATAGGCATTGATAGTTCCCAAGAGGCTGTCGCACTTAGTCAGGGCAGGCTAGACACCCCAACAAAGACTGATTCTGCCTTACTCAAGAAAGGGCGCACTTCTTATGCTAACGCTGACATAGAAGCTTTATCGCTCCTTTCCGGATTAGACATTCTGCCTGTTCAACGTAATGTCGGAATTGATGCTTTTCTAAAAGTTCAGATTGATGGCTCTCTAGTTCCAATTAGAGTTCAGCGCAGCACAGAAACTATCATGGAGGCTGCAAGCAAACTCGCTCGAGCAGCTATCTCGAAGAAGGCAGTTAAAGCGATTTTGGTGCGCACCCAAAAGAACGACGATCTATTTTTCGATGGTATGTTGCCAAGGTTGATCGAGTTGATCGATTCAACCGCCCTACGGGTCAGCGAAAGAGTCGCCGAACTGTTGGCCGAGATTGCAACGGAGAAAGCGGCTAACACTGCGTTCCAAGGGACGCGCCAAAAAGCTGCGCGCCCCTGAACTTAATCGTTAGATTTCATAGGTGCCGCATGATCTTTCTTTCGCACAATCAGAAGGACAAACCCGTCGTAGAGCAGGTGGCAGAACGCTCTTCTCAAGGCGACCAAAGGCCAGACGAAGATCATTCCAGTGAAAATGGATGATTGCCTGATGCCTCCGATTCTTATGCAGAGCCTATACATCGATCTCTTTGGGCAGGGACTTGAAATCGCGTTGCGACAGATCATCGATGTAATCTCTGGAAAGAACACGTTCGCTCCTGGTCCGCAGGAATTTGCAAACCTCCGCGCCTACGCTTACGAAAAGGAAGGAGCGGTCTTTGTCGAATGCAGGGCTGAATACTATATGGAGCCCATCTCCCGGTTCGTGTTCCTCGTGGAAAACAAGGAGGGGGAGCTGACCTTTGAATGCACCACAAGCCCAATGTGTATCAGCGGATTTAACAAGGACGTGAAGCTCGATGACGGTCGGGTTCTTAATGGACAGCTTGTTGCACTTGATCGTGCCACTACCCCTGGTTACCCACTTATCGTCAAGATTACTCGCCAAGCTGGTGCTGTTCTGAAACTTGTTGGCGTGCTGCACGTGAAACGGCACAACCAATGGCATGGAATACCTTTGGCATTCACATGAAATCTAACCTTTCGGTCCACCGGACGCTGCGCGATAAAGCCGCGCACCGCCGGTGACCTCCACGTTATACACCGATTATCAGATAGGAGTCTTTTATGAATGCCAAGTATTCTGGGCAGTGTCTTTGTGGGGAAATTAGCTATTCAGTTGATATCGAGCCAGTGTTTACTGGAAATTGTCATTGTAAAGACTGTCAAAGATCATCAGGCAGTGCATTTATTCCGGCGATGATTTTCCCTGAAAAAGGTGTTTTTGTTTCAGGTGAAGTAAAATATTTCGAGTCTCAGGCCGATAGCGGAGATACGCACAAAAGAGGTTTCTGCCCGAATTGTGGTTCTCAATTGTTCTCTCGGTTCAGCAATATGCCAGGAATGCTGGGTATAAAGGCTGGAACTTTAAATGACTCGTCGAATTATTCTCCAAGGTTAGATTTCCATGTAGGTAGCGCTGCACCTTGGGACTTTATGAACCCAAAGCTATCTAAAAAGCAAGGGGCCGCACAAAGCTAACGATAGTGCATAACAACCACTTCGAGTCCGACGGCGTACCCTTCCGCTGCGCTCCAGAGTTCGCCGCGGCTCAAGCGGAACGTTGGGCATCTACACGCACATGCTGAAGCAGTTGAGACGCCGACACCCGATTTCCCCCTTGAAAGCCTTGTTCCTCGCCCTTGTTCCGCTTGCTACCTTTGGAACATTCTCGGGGAGCACAGAACCGGTCGTGGGGTTCTTGCGTGGCACTTCGATCGAGCCTTATCTCCTTGCGTTACATAACGGCAATTCCATCGTATTCAACCTATCCGTCGGCTATTTGGTCAGCCTGTTCTTCTGGTTACTCGTTGTCTACTTTCCCGACCGCACCCGCCGCTTGATTCTCCGAGACAACCTTAGTCGTCGGTATCAGGACTTCCGCGAAAGTACGATCCAGATTCTTCTCTGGGCTTCCATCGGCACCCATGATTCACGGCTACCGAAAGAGCTTTGCGATCATAGGAAGTTCAAACAATTCTTCGATGAAAACGGTAAAGAACATTGGTATGCCGCATTAAATGGACTTCAAGGCACCAAAGAGCGTGTCGATGAACTGTTGCTTGAGTTAGAGCTATTCGCCGGTGAAGTTTCTTACGTCCTCAACAACGTCAATATCCAAGACCCCAAGGTCCACTCGTTCTTCAAGCTATTGAGCGAGAACATATACCGCCTAAAGAACTCAACTGTCTATTCATACGACCAAGTGGAATATCTTGGTAACTTCATTTGGTCCATTCATGCGCGCTGGAGCATCATCGACGGCCAGCTTGAGAATGACATCATTCAGGACATGATCGATGCTCTATAGATATTGCCAAGATGCCCAACCCATCATTCCACCGGACCTGTCGCGGCAAGCCGCGCCAGGCCGGTGAATTCAGACGTTAGGCCTATGGGAGTCCGAAGCATGGCAATGGAATTGATTAAGGAAATTGCGCAGGTTCCAGGGTTGCTCAAAGAAGTCTATGGCGATCTCGCAAAGCCTGGAGTCGAGCAAGTAGGTAAAGCACTTGGAACCGTAATCGGCCTTGGCAACACAATCTTATGGCCCGTTGCACTTGCAAATGAAAAGGCCAGAATTGTCCTTGAAAGCAATCTCGAAAAGTACCGGAAGCGGCTTGAAGACACAGCGAAAGACGAAATCACTGAAGTTGCGCCGGAAATCGGTGTCCCTATTGGGGAGAAAATCACATATGTCACAAACGAAGAGTTGAGTGATATGTATGTAGAGCTTCTGGCAAAAGCCTCTACCGCATCTTCGGCATCCTTAGCCCACCCAAACTTCGTTAATGTCATTAACAATCTGTCGCCTGATGAAGCCATTTTGCTAAAGACGCTTAGGGCTACACAATCTCTACCCTTTGTTGAGACAAGGCTGCATCAGAACGGCAAGCAGGAGTGGAATACGCTGGATCCTCTTTATTCACCGTTATCGAAGGTGACTGGAATTTCATTTCCCAATAATGTTGTTGCATACGTGAGTAACTTTGAGGGACTTGGCATTTTGCAGATACGAACCGACATCTACATGGCTGGCGAAGGACTTTACGAACCGCTTGAACTCGAATCTAAAGCAAGGTTCAAGGGCTTAGAGGACATTCCTGAGCCGAAGATGCAGATCAAATTCCAAAAGGGAAAAATTGAAGTAACTCCTTTTGGGCGCCTATTCCTTCAAGCATGTTTTGCAAAATAGGCCTAACGATTAAGGTTAGATCGTGATCGCGAAGCGAGCCACGATCTGAACCGGTTGTTGGACGAGCCCGGTTTTCTGAACGATTCCCTCTGGAAATATCTTTCGCACCACCCGCATCGGCGCGCCGCAGCACGGGCACGTAAACGGCGGGCGCGGCTTCATCCAGCACGGGTTCGGCGCCACCTTCAGCACCACCTGCAACAAGGCGATCAGGCGTTTGCTGTTGGGATGCAGAAAGCCGTAGTTGCGCGCCCGCCGGAAGCCCTTGGGCAGCACGTGTTGCAGGACCAGGTGCAGGAAGGCCGCGCCGCTTACGGTGCGCACCACGCGCTTGCCGGTCTTGCCGTCCCGATAGCGGAAACGCACCTGGCCGTTCTCGCAGGCGAGGATGTCCTTTTCCTGAACCACGCCCCGATACAGATAGCGGCCCAGATAGACCAGGGCCTTCTCGCCGTTGCCCACGCCCTTGCAGTCGACCACCCATTGCGCCGCCACGCCGGGCGGCGGTTTCAGGCCGGCCTGTTCGAGCGCGGCCAGCACCTTGGCGCGAAACACCTTGGCCAGGGCACGGTGGTTGAACAGGTAGCCGTGGCCGCCCTTGCCGCGGCGAGTCTTGGTCCGCCAGCTCCGTCCCTTGGCATCCAGCGCCGCCGCCGGCATGGCCAGATGGACATGGGGGTGGTAGTCGAGTCGCCGGGAGTGGGTGTGCAACACCGCCACCGCGCCGGGCGTGCCTTGCAACTGTTTGTCGTTCCGGCTGAAGGTGCTCAGCGTTGCCCAAGCGCAGTCGAACAAGATGGCGTAGAGCGTGCGCTGATGCTGCCAGGCCAGCGGCTTCAGTTCTGCCGGCAAGGTGAATGTGAGCAGGAAGTAGTCGGCCGGCACGTGGCGCTTGAGTTGCCGTTCCAGCCACTGCTGGCTTTCGTGGTGCTGGCAGTGCGGGCAACTGCGATGGCCGCAGGAATGGGGCACCAGACGGGTCTCGTCACAGGCGCTGCACGCCGCCAGGAAACACGGCGCCAGGGCGGTGCGGCACTGCTTCATGGCGGCGAGGGCCTGACGCTGGCTGGGCAGCAGGGACTGGCCATACTGCCGGAGGTAGTCCGCCTCGAAGCGGGCGATGACATCGGCGAGGGGGATCACTTGACCGTCCCCCACTGGATCGAGAAACGGCTCATCAAGGCATCGATACAGGCATTGGCCTGATCGTGGGTGTGGCTGGTGAGGTGGGTGTATCTGGCCGTGGTAAGAACCGAGTGGTGGCCGAGGATCTTCTGGACTTCGAGCAGATCGACGCCGGCTTCGATCAGGTGCGTCGCGTAGCTATGCCGCAGGCTGTGCGGGGTGATCTTTTTTTTAGGCCGCAATCGAGGGCGACCTGGCGCAAGGTGGTCTGCACGCCGCCGCGATCCAGGGGCGAGCGGGCGCGATGTGCCGCCTTCAGGCCGCCCTGGCGGTTGGGGAAGAGGAACGCTGGGTGGCGGTGGAGTTGCCAGAACTGGCGTAAGGCGGCGAGCGTGGCTGCCGGCAAAGGCACGAAGCGATCCCGGTTGCCCTTGGCATCGCGGACATGCACCCGCCGACGGGCCGCGTCGATGTCGCCGACCTGGAGCGCCAGGCCTTCGCCCAGGCGCAGGCCCAGGCTGTAGAGGGTGAAATAGAACACCCGGTAGCTCAGGGTGCGGGTCGTGGCGAAAAGGCGCTGGGCTTCGTCGACGGTGACGATGTCGGGCAGACGCTGGGCCTTGGGCGGCTTGATCAGGTTGGGCATAGCCCAGGGTTTATGCAGGACGTGGGTGGTGTAGAACTTCAAGCCGTAGAGGTCGAGCTTGACCGCGCTCCAGGAGTGGCTCTCGATCAGGTCGCTGAAATAGTCGGTCAACTGGGCCTCGGAGAGGTCATCGATCTGGCGGCCGAAGTAGTCGCCCAAGCGCCGGATGGCGCGGGCATAGGCGTCGATGGTCTTGGGTTGCAGGCCCTTGAGCTTGAGGTGCTTGAGGTGGCTCTGGTACTGCCGGTCGAAGTGTTCGGTAGTGCAGGTCGTCATGCTGGTTCATCCTCACGAAATATTGCAGAATCAACCCCAGAGAAAAACAGGGGGTGAAGGTGCAGATTAATTCGTGTCAGGCCGGCCGGCGACTCCTCCGCGTAGCGGCTTCGTCCAACCCTGCGGTCAACACGGACGCTCCGCCGAAAAACCGGCGGAGCGCCGGTTACCTTGAACGTTAGCCATCAGGAGTCCAATCTTGGCACTTAGACGCAGTCATGAGCAGTCAGTTATTGATGGCTTCTTTGATCGATTTAGAGAGGCCGCCACCAACCGCGGATTGCAATTATTTCGCTGTTCACTCGATGGGCAAGACACCTTGACGGGAGCCGACTATCTCTTTACACAAAGCACTTGGTTTGCGCTGGTGGAGTTCAAGTACGAGGAATCTGAAATAGCTGATGAAAGGACTAAACCGCGTCGTCTAGCTCTTTGCAAAGCATTGGATGTGAACCGAGATCGACTAGCCAGCACGTGTCGTGCCATTTCATTGGATGGTCTACACGTAGTCCGCGAACTGTCTTACTGAACGTCTATAGACACGAAGTCTGCCATCAAGCCCTTTGGGGGAGCGAATCGGGATTGTTACTTGCCAGACCAAAGACAGAAACTCGAATCGAGGCAGACAAATTCATGGTGGATTTCTTTGGCCAAGACGACTCGGCGGGCTCGTCATTCGAGAACTTTGACAACTACCTCAAGTGGCTGCTTGGTACGGGTGAGAGCAATGGATCGACTGATATTGAATTGTTGTTGTACAACCCAGGCGATAATCGGTGCGTCTTTCACGAGTTCTCATCGCTAACCGCGCTCAAAAGTTGGTTCGACAACAACCCACCCCAGCCAACGAGCAGTCCTAGATCGGGACCATCGCCGTGATGGCTAACCCTGCAATCCACCGGACCTGCACGAAAAGCCGCGCAGGCCGGTGATTTTGAACGTTAGCGCTCACAAGGGAAGCACATGGACAAATTCGTCGAGTTGCTAGCACGCGAGTGGGCAGTCGTTTCACAGGCTCCTCTCGCATTTGCGCTTCTAGCCGTGTCGATGTTTGGCCTGGCATATGTCGCCGCACGTTGGAAATATTTGTCTGTAATAGAAAGCGTTCGTGCTTCAAATGAAACCCTGAACGAACGCTTACACTTGAAGACAGAACAGGCGGAGCAATACAAAGAACGTGCTTTAAAGTACGACGAGAAAGTTTGGGCAATTGTCGAATCTGATACCTCGTCACTTTCGCAAAAAGCACTGACGCTCGTTGCAGATATTCGAGAGTTTATCGATCGCCACAGACGGCTCGATGACTCTGCGCGAGAGAACGACTGGCCAGAGATGGTCCGCGCTGCAGATGAAGCAGAAAAACAGCGGCTATGGAACAAGATGAACAACTCATCTTCGAGACTTTCCACTGAGCGGAACGCAGAGTGGGAACGACGATTTAAGGTTGACGCATTGATGTTGAGAGATGAATTGCGCAGCCGCTTAAAGGATTACAAGCCCGATGAGCGTATCGCACATGTTTATGAGCATCCAACGAACTACTTTGGGTTCAATGATGTCGCTGCCGACCTTGAGCGAATGGCAAAGCTTTTACAAAGCACCGCACTTCATGAGCGCTAACCCGGCGCTCAACACGGACGCCCTACATGCCGCTTCTCGGCATTCCGGTTGCCGGTTAGCTCCACGTTAGGTAAATGCTCACCAAGGGGAAACAATAAATATGAGTTCAATTATTCTGCTGCTGGTTATTGTCGTCGCTGTGGTAGTTGTTTTGGCGATTCTAAAAGCCAAAAAGCAAGGCGGTGCTGGTGATGAGGTATGGCCTTTCTATGCAAAAAAACCTCTCTCTCAGCCCGAACAAATCCTATATTTCCGGCTTGTCCAAGCACTACCTGAACATATCATCCTTGCACAAGTTCAACTTTCCCGGTTGCTTGGCGTAAAGAAAGGCAACAACTATCAGGCGTGGTCTAATCGCATCAATCGCATGAGTGCTGACTTCGTTGTGTGCAACAAAGATTCAAGCATTGTTGCCGTCATCGAGCTTGATGATGCAACCCACCAAAGGGAAGATCGCCAAGCCGCAGATGCCAAGAAAGACAAAGCGTTGGGGTCGGCGGGTATTCAAGTTGTGCGGTGGCAGGCCAAAGCAATCCCTGATTTAGCAACCATTCAAAAATCTTTCATACCTAACCCTGCATTCGAGCGGGACGCGCCAAAAGCGGCGCGCCCCTCAATTTGAACGTGTGCGCCGGGCATGGCGCGTTACTTCATAGGTGAAAGTCCTATGGCCAGGTCTGCAGAGCCGAAGGCAAGGAGAAGGGCAAGGGCGTCGTCGCGAGGCGGGGTCTGAAGGAAGCCCAATCCGAAGCGGCGGGGCGATGAACAAAAACCGGATATGAGGCGTGATGCATTCGGGACGAGCGGGCACGTGACCGCAAAGTCCTCCATCTGCGATTGGGTGCATTTTGTAAATCCGGCGTCTATGCCGCGAAGGTAACGTGTCTTACCCCGGGAGATCTCCCCGGTGCTTCAAGAGATCGAAGCTGGGCGCCTGGAAACGGGCGCTGAATACCGTGGAGAAGTCAGCAGAGGGCATATTAGGCGGCAGCCACCGCCGAAGGCCCGAACGATGGAAGACAAAGGACCATGACGAAGAGCAACGGGAACGCATCAGACCTCCGGCGCAAGCTGGCGGCGGC
>JABEBX010000673.1_pt1 | contig 11968 bp, 13 predicted proteins | sample 7245971 | NCBI WGS metagenome assembly JABEBX01 (sample SAMN14506365, study PRJNA622280) | hot springs metagenome | biome: hot spring [ENVO:00000051]|acidic hot spring [ENVO:00002120]; feature: spring [ENVO:00000027]|sediment [ENVO:00002007]; material: sediment environment [ENVO:01001048]...
CGTGCGGATGAACAGCGTCAGGATGCCCAACGTCAAGCAGACCAGAATCGTCAGGATAGTCAGCGTCAGGATGATCAGCGACGTGCGGATGAACAGCGTAGTGATGAGCAGCGCAGGGCAGATCAACAAAGGGCTGATGAACGTCGGCAGATGGAAAGTCGGGCAGAGGCAAGAAGGGCAGCTGCTCAGGATCAGATTAAAGCGTTGTTAAAAGAACAACGTGATCAAGAGATCAACAAGCAAAAGGAACAGCACAAAGCATTGCATCATGGTCGGGATAAAGAGCAGTTTTCTGGACCCGGCGCTACGCCTGGAAAAAATGAGAATCTGCAGGCGTTAATGTCTGCCGATCATCCTGCTTTAAGTGATGTACAAAAGAGTATTCTCAAACAGAATGGTTATGAAAGTAATCCGGACTTTGACAAACGTGAAGCTGCACGTAAGGCTGAACAGGACAAAGAAAGGGCGCAACGAATCAACAGCATAGAACGCAATGTTAAGGAAAAAAATGAGCAGGATAAGGCAAAAGTTGAGGATAAGCCACAGGTAACTCAAGAACAGCCAACTAGAGGTGATGACGAGCCACAGCGTGATGAACAGGAACTACCTGATCGTGAAGAAACCCAGCCGACCATAGAGTATGACGATCCGCAACAGGAAATGGAACGCGAGCGGTAACTGTGGGTAGTGTAAAAAGACGCTCACTTACGTGGGCGTTTTTATTTCATGGGAAAAGGTGATCAATTATGGGAATAATGCAGAGAAGAAAAGGTGCGGCGGGTGAGCGTGAGTTGTTTCATTTATTAGCGGATGAACTCGGTGTAGCCGTGAATCGCAATCTAGCTCAATCAAGAAAAGGTGGGGCTGATTCGGTGGATATTGCTGGATGGTCGGTGGAAGTAAAACGTCAAGAGCGTGAACAGCTGCGTCAGTGGTGGACACAGACGGTTAATCAGTGTGTGAATGGTTCTCGTCCCATTCTTTTTTATAGGGCGTCTCGCCAGCCTTGGCGAGCATTAATTATGGCTGCGGATGTTTTTAGTGGTGGTAGTGATCAGCCTGTTTGTCTTGAATTTCAGGATGCTTGCACCGTAATACGTGAAAAATTATCGTCGTAGTGGTGTATATTAAAGTATAGATTGTTGTGTTAAAAAGGACTTATTAATGACAAATAACATGTGTGTTGTTAACTCGGTGTATGACGATCAGTCTGCTTCGATAGCAGTTTGTGGGTTTGATAGTGCTGGACAGATTGCTGAGAAAATCATGGTGAGAATAAAGTCTATCATCGAAAAAGACGATGGCAGAAATGCTTTCAGTGTTTTTATTGATAGTGTTCGTGTAAATGTTAATGCTGACGTGTCAGAGAGTGAAGCAATAGAGATGCTAGTGCAGCATATACTCACAAAGCCGATCTTTGACGCTCTGTTTGGTGGTTTTTCATTTTCAAAGAACAACGAAATGTCAAAGGCCATGGGTCAAATTTTGGATGTACTGGATGCTTATGGGATAAACCGAGAGACCGATTCACTGACGCGGTTCTATGCTAGAATAGCTGATAAAGTAAAGCAGGCTGGCAGTGACAGTGAAAGACAGGACATTATTCGCAGTCTGTATGATACGTTATTTAAGGTAGCTTTTCCTATGATGACGCAGCGACTAGGTATTGTGTACACTCCTGTTGAGATTGTGGACTTTATTCTGCGCAGTACCGATGAAGTGGTCAGAAAATATTTTGGGTGTGGGCTTGGGGATAAAAGGGTTAATCTTCTTGATCCGTTTACTGGTACCGGTACATTTATTACTCGTCTCATACAGTCGGACATCATCAGTGATGAAGACTTAATCCACAAATATGCTTCAGAAATTCAGGCTAATGAAATTGTACTGTTGGCATATTATATAGCTGCAATTAACATAGAGAGTGCATATCACTCGCGTACTGGTGACTACTTGCCTTTCAGCGGTGCGGTATTATGTGATACATTCCAGTCATATGACAACCAGCATCAGCAAGGAATAGAAAAGAAAGAGAATGACAACATTAACGTAGTCATAGGAAACCCACCTTATTCTGGACACCAGCGACGTGCTAATGACAACAATCAAAATGCAAAGTACATCATCCTTGATCAGCGCATCCGCGATACCTATATTAAGGAATCTTTATCTAGTAGTCCGGCGTCTCTGTATGACAGCTACATAAAAGCCATCAGGGTGGCGTCTGATCGAGTGAGTGAAAAAGGCGTTGTGGGCTTCATAACCAATGGATCATTTATTGATGGGGCTGCTGCGAGTGGGCTGCGAAAGTGTTTGTATAATGAGTTCAGTCACATATATGTGCTGAATTTGCGTGGATTTGTACGTGGGAAACAGGGTGAAGCAGTACGCGTAGAAGGGTCGAATGTTTTTGACATTATGACTGGTGTAGCTATTGTAATACTGGTCAAAGATCCAGAGCATAGTGGCCCCTGTGAGCTGTTATATCACGACATCGGGGATTACCTTACAAAAAAGGACAAACTTACAAAGATAAAGAAATTTTCAAGCATCAGTAGTGTGCCGTGGATATCTATCACTCCAAATGAATCGGGCGACTGGATCAATCAGAGAACTGCGGCATTCAGAAGTCTGATACCGTTAAAAAGAACGAAGAATGGCGAGAATGCCATTTTTTCAGTAAGTGGAAATGGGGTGTGTACAGGACGAGACGCATGGGCGTATAACAAAAGCAGGGCAGCTCTTGAAAATAACATAAAGAAGATGATAGATACGTTTAATAGAGAAAGTGCAGCCTATGCAGAGTGCTGTGCGTGCATAGATAAAAAGAACTTACCAAAGCCAGAGTCCATAATTGATCTAGATCTAAAAAAGATCAGGTGGACTAGAACGTTGATTGATAGAATGAAAAAGAACGAACAACATGACTTTGATCACGACTCTATCATCGTGAGTATGTACCGTCCGTTTACGAAGCAGTATTTATACTCTAGCAGTGGCATGCACGATAGGGCTTCTTTTATTCAGAAGTTCTTTCCAACTCCAGCACATAAAAATGTATGCATAACCACCAGTGGAACGTCTGCTTATACTCCATTTTCAGTGTTAGTGACCGATTTTGTGTCAAACCACGGAATAAATAACTCAACACAATGTTTTTGTTTGTACTGGTATGAAAGTGTATCCTGTAAAAACAGTGCACAAATGAGCTTGTTTGAGGGTATGGGTGGCGATGCCGCAGGCTATGTCCGGCACGATTCCATTACTGATTGGGCACTCAACATGTTTCAAGAAAAATACATGGATACCACAATAAGGAAAGAAGACATTTTCTGGTATGTGTATGGCATGCTACATTCTGCAGTATTCTGTGAAAAATTCAAGGCTGATCTGAACAAGGAAATGCCGAGAATACCACTGGCTCCTGATTTTTGGGGATTTTCTAATGCTGGTGCTGAACTAGGGTTGCTTCACCTTAATTATGAGAACGTAGCCCCATGGGAACTAGAAGAAGTATGGTCTAGTGGAACTCAGGCAGAGCTGTGGGAAGATGGTGAAAAAGACATATATCTCGTTGATAAAATCAACTACGCAGTAAAGAAAACAAAGGGTGCAGATGGTTACATGAAACAGCGCAGGGACTCCATTGCATACAACAATTCACTCACTCTGAAAGGAATCCCTAATGAAGCCTATGATTATGTTGTCAATGGAAAACCCGTTATTCAATGGATCATGGAGCAGTATTCTGTTCGCGTGGATAAAGACAGTGGGCTGGTAAATGACCCAAATATGTGGCGTTATGAAAATAATGATCCAGCATATATTGTCAACCTTATCAAGAAAGTTGTGCGGGTAAGCATGGAAACCGTGAGAATTATGAATGACTTGAAAAACAAGGAAATCGGCTAGACACTAGCACTTGGAACCTGCCACATAATAAACAAAACCCTTTTTAGTTATCTCGGCAGTCGCCGCCGTCCACTTTCCCGTAAACGCCGTTATTCCCCTGAACTGTTTTGACAATATCTTACGGACACCATCCCCTATCTTTCCATCCGGAAGTGTAATAGCTACACACGCAGCATTTTTACCGCGCATCATGGAAGACTGTTGGATAGTAGCCCCAAATTCTTTCACATTATGTGCCGTGGCATACCCCACTGGTACAACCGCAAGGCCTTTGTCGTGGATAGTCTCACCATCCGCAACAGTGACAACTTCGTGGTTAAAATCTCTAGCAATAGTGACAGTATGTGCTGTCAGCGTGTAATCATCGTAAATAGGAACAGCTATTCTTATTGTAAGACCAACCATAGCTATGACCAGTAGTGTCTCAGTAACGCTGAATTTATGTGTTTGTCTTAGTATGCTCATTGTATAATGTCCTTGTTATTTAATGATCTCAATCATGGGTGGTTGAACAAACCACCCATTGTTTAGACCACTACTACCTTAGCTGCCGTAAGTAACACCGCCGTTTGCTGTGATCGACGCAGATGCCGCGCCACCAGATGCTGCACTATCCGTAGCCGCTAACATGCTGTCAACATCGTTCTGAACATTCGTGGATGTTGGCGCGTTCAGTGTTACAGTAGCGGATACTCCACCAGCCGTAATAGTGCTAGGACTGATGTTAATTGTAGCGCCATTAGCAGAGCTGATGGTGGTTGCAGTAAAGGTGTGTGCTATACCTGCCTGCGCCTGCGCTTCCGCAGCCGTTACGTTAGTTACGGCCTGATGGAAGTCCTGGACAATGGTAGTAGCTTCCGCCGACTCGACATAATCCTCATATTTAGGAATAGCGATGGCTGCCAAAATGCCGATGATTGCAATTACAATCATCAACTCGATTAACGTAAAACCAGATTCATTGTTGCGAACATTCATTGTTTAACACCTCTTGATAAGAAAAAAAAAGAACCTCACTGAACACTATACACCAAAACTGTCACATTTTGATCGCGTAAATCAAAACGTGACAACTAGACTTGGATCACCCCCTTTTATGAATGTCCCATGAATTACTATACACCAAAACAAGTCTTTTTATACGCAAACCACTGAATAATCCATCCACGCAGTAACACCTAATGCATGTGCAGGCAACTTTTTCACACAGCTCCATGCCTTGGCGTTTTTATCGACCCACAAACTAACACGTATGGTTTTCGCTGCCACTGCCGCCATTAAATTATGCACGGGCCTAGTATACGCGACATACCTCAAACCCCCCGCCACTGCTCGTATGTAAACTGGCTCACCAAAAGCCGCCTTAACCTTAGTGGCGTATGTTCTGTCACCAGTAAGCATGCCAGAATTGTACACTTCAAAAGAGTGGAACATAGCCATACTTTTTTTATGATAAACATAAGCAGCCTGCTTATACGCAGAGTGTAAAATCTCACCCGCAACATGCAAGTTATTGCACGTATTGAACACGTTGTGAAAGTTTAATCCATATTTTGAAAAATTCTCAGTGTCAATCTGGCCCAAACCAACATCCACTTTATGTCCCTCTGCCACTAACGTCTTCAAAATATGCCTCGCATCTTGCACCGACGATGGGAAAATACGCTTACCAGTTACATTATCATACAACACCAACGGATACCCACCCGACTCAACATTGACAATTGCTGCCAGTGTTTTTGGAGCCACCATTGGTGCACATTGTCGTGCCATTTGAACAAACGGAATCATCATACACCCCCCTTTTATAGTTAGATACCAACGTCCACCTTATACCCTAGGCTCCCATTTCTTTCCTAGCTTCTTGTCATTCCCCTTGTCTGGCCACCAACAAGCCTGACACCCATCACACTTATAATATGGATTACCCGCCTTTGTACTCAACGTAGTAGTGGGCTTTTTGCAAGCAGGGCAATTAGGCCCAGCTTTTCCTTTCTTAGCTGAAGTTCCTTTCCCTTTTTGCATATCAGTGGCACCCACCGATATGCTGGATGCCTTAGCCACCTCAATCATCCGCAACACAAACTTTTTCTGTGCCGCTTCGAAATTTTCCAATGTAACTCGTCCATCCGCAACTCCGGCCAGTGCATCTTCCCATTGTGCAGTAAGCACAGGATCAGTAAGCTCCGCCGGAAGTGCCTTGACTAACGCTCGACCCGCATCAGTTGAAACTAGCTGCTTTCCCTTCCTAACAATAAATCCCCTTTTAATTAACGTCTCAAGAATACTCGCACGAGTAGCCTCAGTACCTAACCCCGACGTCTCTTTCAACATCTTCTTAGCTTCCACGTTATCCACGTATTGATGAATATTTGACATTGCACCGATCAACGTTCCATCCGTAAATCTCGCAGGTGCCTTGGTCTGCTTTGATACAACACGAGCGCCATTAATAACCAAGGGCTGCCCTTTTTTCAGAGATGGAATCTTAACCACATCATCATCTTCCTTATCTTCATATACACCATAAACAGCCTTCCAACCCTGCTTAACGGGAGTGTTTGCTGATGCTTTCCATTCTTCATCCACACTCTGCAGCACTACGCTGACTGACTGGTAAACATACTCAGGATAAAACTGTGCGACATAAACTCTCACAATCAAATCGTACACCTTAGCTACATCCGCACTAGGACTGCCAATCATGGTGCCAGTTGGAATGATCGCATGGTGAGCGGACACCTTTCCAGTATTCCAAATACCTGACTTCAAATTAGCATCAGCACCATTCACAATATCCTGAAAATGTAACTTTGCAAGACCAGCCAGTACTCTGCCAGCATCGGCAAATTGTTCCTCTGGCAAATATCGACAATCAGATCGCGGATAACTCGTAGCCTTGTGCGTCTCATATAACGCCTGTGCGGCGTTTAACACCGATTGTGCTGACATCCCAAATTTAGCTGAACATGCTTTCTGAAGCTCTGCAAGTGAAAAGCCAAGTGGCACCGCCTGCTTCTTCTCAACACTCTGAAAATCCTTTACTACCGCTGACCCAGACGCCTTTGCAGAGTTTGCAAGGGTATCAGCTGCAGACTTATCTGTTAAATACCCATCAATATCCACACCCTTGAAGTCTTCCCTAACCACCCACGTAGTCCAAAATCCCGTATCAATTTGTGGCACATAATAATCCTTGGGCTTGAAGTGTTCAATTTTATCGTCACGAGTAGCTATCAAGGATAGTGTGGGCGTCTGTACCCGACCAACAGAAAGAACACCAGACCCTTTATTCTGCAGACTAAAAGCCCTCGTGAGATTCATTCCCGTCAACCAGTCCGCTCTCGATCTTGCTTCAGCTGATAAGCTCAAATTCCGAAACTCTCGGTTGTCTTTAAGATTAGCCAGTGCCTTTTTCACACTCTGTTCATCCAGAGCAGCTAACCAAATACGCTGAGTTTCACCTTTCCAACCCAACTCTTCCAAAATTTCATCAATTAATAACTGCCCCTCGCGATCAGGGTCACCAGCATTAACAACTACCGTAGCCTTTTTTAACAAGTCCCTAATAACCTTTATTTGTGCCTTTACGTCATCCTTAGGTTTTCTTACCCATTTTTCTGGAAAGATCGGCAAATCATCCATGCGCCACTTCTTCGATCCCTTAGCCGTTAATGGTACATCATCAGGTAAATAATAATCGGGAGCGGCTTGTTCAAATATGTGCCCAAAAGCCCACGTGACATAATCATCGCCACACTGAACATACCCATCACCACTGGTTTTCTGACCCTGCAAATACGCAGCTATCCCTTTCCCCAAACTCGGTTTTTCAGCAATAAATAACCTCATAAAACTACTCCCTTTTAATTAACTGTGGGTTTCCACTACAATGTACTATCCCATTTCCGTCCAAAAAAAGATGCTCATCAAGTAACTCAAGCATATAGACAGCCCCATTACCCATAGGTACAAAATCAAATCCTGAAAAAAGCCCATCAGAGTCTCGCAATAAAAAATCCACATTCTTGTAAATCCCTAAGATAAACTGATCTAGCGACGCCATAAAAGGTGAAAAATCTGCACTCCGTACCAGTGAAAACAGGAAGTACTTACTAACAACAAACTCAGGGAAAAACTCAGGAAGAATGATGTACAACATATCCACCCTTATCTTCACACCTATAACCTCTATAGATGTGTATTTAGGACTGATAACCCTATCCCCCACGCATACATGCTCAATCAGCTTGACCGAACCGTCATCCATGCTTACCGTGTGCCCTTTCCCAAACCCAAAACCGCTGCGAAATCTTACACTCATACAAAAATCCTTTATAATAGAGACTAAGACTTATTCCACAACACCAGCCCAATACCTAGTGCAACTATTCCTAGCACAAAGTACAGTATGCCAAGATAGAGAACGTAAGCTAACAGCAACATCAGCACATAGGCGATAATGGCGTTTGTGTGGAGCAGTAAAAACGGCAGCGCATACTCCCATGATAGATATATCCCCAGAACCGCTGATCCCAGATACACTAACACCACTGTCACGAAAAAACGTAAGATTACCGAGTACATAATTGCCACCTCATCGTTAATGTGAACTCATAGAAGACTCGCGATCCATGGAGTCAAATGCCATCCATGAGCTAATCATGATGCTTTCTCGTTTATTATAGTCATCCCCAACAAGCCCAAAAATAATCTTAGCTGTATGGGACAATAACCACACTCTTGCGGTGAGCTTACTTTTTGGATTACCAAAAAAACTCCGAACTAGCGTGTCATCCAGCATTTTCCGCAGTTTTGCTTTTCCGCTCATCGCCATACCCTCACTATAAAAATACCAACTTCCCGTATAACTATACACCAAAAACAATCCTAAAATAAGCTACTCCGCATGGCCAGTCTCATCCTTTGGCTCTTCAACACTGACCCTAACATGTTGAAAAGAATCCCCAAGCGTTGCGATTAACTGTGAGTACGCAACAGTATCCTTTAATTCATAATAAGAGTCTAAAAGCATATTAGCCGCTCGAACATCAGCAGGATGGGCTGCCCTATACCACTCCAGCAGTGTCACCGCACTGGCATAATCACCATGCGCGATACAAGTCTCACATTCATTTAAAAGATCACTGCCATCAAGTTCCTCTGCAACTAACTCAGCTTTATCTTTCTGCGTGTACGGAGTATAGCTAAGACCGAGATTCAAATGAACTCCCCCATTTTCAACCTGACCATGCGTCTCGTTTTCTGTAACTGTAGCTGTGCCCGGTTTGTTAGCCATAACAGATCGCGCTTTCGATACCTCGGTGCCGCCCTTATTCCTATGAGTCAGCCTATACAACAGCGACTCAACAAGAAAAAACAGCGTAAAAAATATTATGCAGTCCCAAACATCCGCCCATGTTATCGTCATCGTAACACTCCCCAACTATAATAGAAAAATCCTCACAATATAATATACACCAAACTTGACAATAAAAAAGGCCCCTGAAAACAGGGGCCAATACAGGAGCGCACTACACACACTACACAAGGAATGTCACATCTTACTGCACACTACAAAAAACTATACCACCATCGACAACATGTCATCATACATTATCAGACCGCGCTCAGAAATAGGCTCTAACTGAATGCCACAATGAATCGCCGCATCAATGATCTCGTACTCAAAATCCTCAGAACCACAAAAACGAACCGGCTCACCAAACTTCTCTCTAGCCACCCTCAACGCCACTATCAGCATCTCTCTGCGTTTGATAATTGCTTCCAAGCCATGCCCAGCCATGCCTCGCTTAGACACTGATACCCTGTTTCCGTAATCCAATACAAGTCCATTTCCATATATTACCACAGGTGGATCAATCTTGTCAAGCGGCACACCATACCTATCCACAGCACACCGATCTTCACACCGTACCACCTCTTTTCGAGAATAACCACCATTAGTTTTACACATATTTTAGTCCTTACAATGCATTAAAAAGAAACATAACTCATTATACACAACAGAAATCATACATACGGCTTTTCACGAATCCAGATCGTTGAAATCCATTTTTCACCATCTGTAACTGGAACTCCAGCATGTAACGAGTATGGATTAACCTGTCGACTACCAGTGAGATTAGCAAAAACAATAGCTGTACATGGGATCGGACTCACTGACACACCCAACTCAGGAAACGTTGTCTCACCACCACTTTTGACGGTGTTCAGATAAAAAATAACCGTTAAAATTCTGTTGCCACCATGTTCAAGAGCTTTGCTACCATGTGGAAAAGCATCATAGTGTGGTGAGTACTCCCCACCCGGCAGGTAATGCAGAATTTGCTGTGACTCTTGATGGGACTCAGGAATCCCTGTCATTCTGGCTACACCTGCTGCAATTTTCTGAAGCAATGGATGCTCACTTTTCGATGGCCACGCCATCTCTGATCGTCGACAATTATCCTTGTAATACTCACCAGTCTTATCGTCAACTACCAGCGCATCTTGCATACACGACTTGCCAATAGCAATTAGCTCTGCACAGTCTTGTTGTGATAGCACCCCTGCTATATGGCTTAAATTAATTTTATTACACGAAAACATTTTCTGCATAACACACCCCAATTAAATAAAAACAGGATTATAACTTACTGACTGCATACCCAGCCAGACCACCCAGTACAAAGTCCTTGCCACCATTACCACCATTAGACGTAGTAGCACACCCAGATAAAAACAAGGCCATTAACGACAAAACAAACATTTTTTTCATGACACTTTCCTCTTTCAATAAGTTCAACTGCTCACGTATACTATACACCAAAATCACTGCCAGTACATGTCTGACCGAACTACCCTATATCATCTATATCTATATTTCCACCAGTTAAATCCCCAGACGAGTCCACTCCACCTGCATACAATGCTATATTCCCGACAGACGGTGTCTCAAAAGATGATCCATCACAAAAATTTGTTGGATAAATATTCTGTCCCTGATAGTTTGTCCACCCACAAACAACTGATTGTCCAGCGTAATTTGGTGCTGTTAGCGTTGGAGCATTTAAACCTAAATCTATATCGTACGCAGCAATTATAGTAACTCCATCATAATCATCCTCTGCACCTAAATCTGCCGATCCATCAAACCACCAAACGCCTGGAGCCATACTAACACTACCACCCAACCCCGCATCAACCTCAAATCCAAAAATTGTATTTACATCCCCAGCTACCCCAGATGTTGAAAAAAATGGACCCCCACTATATCCTGTAGCCACACTAACACACTCTGATATATTAGAGAAAGTTAAACCTGTTGAAAAAGGGCACAAAAGACTTCCGTCACCACCAATTGTCTGCCCCCATTCATACTGATTGTACATATAGTACATTCCATCTGTAAAATCACTCTCATTCTGCACATACACATCAGCAGCAACATACTCATCAGCTTGAGCCTGCGTGGGCGGGTACACAGCAAAGTTAGCCTGTGATGCAAGACTATAAGCATTAACAGACGGCTGAGTAAAAGAATACTGCGTAAGCGGAGTGATGTTTACTTGATACCCATGCTGAGATACAGTACTACCAATTCCGCTACCTTCATCCGTTATAGACCCACCAACAATTCCACTATTAACCGTACCTTCTTCTTCAGTATAGTTACCATCAACGGCTACACTATTAACCACATTTCCTTGCTGTACAACATTCCCATCAGTAGTTATGGTACCTATATTTCCTGCTGGACTAGTCTCTGACCCACCAAAAGTCACTCCACCAGAACCAGCCGAGCCATCCCCTGAGATTATCGTGTTTACAGTTCCTGTTGCGGCAACAGTTCCGTTTGCTTGAATAGTATTTACAACGCTAGTACCAGAATTTACGTTTTCTAAAGAGTCGACGTTATTAAATTGATCGTTAGACCCCATTATAGTCACATCTTGATCTGAAAAAATATTCTGATCAGAGTTCATATTGTTGCCATCAAGAGTTATCTCTTGTGTACTGTCTATGTTAGTCATTCCCGTCATACTTCCACTCG
>JABEBX010020577.1_pt1 | contig 11932 bp, 8 predicted proteins | sample 7245971 | NCBI WGS metagenome assembly JABEBX01 (sample SAMN14506365, study PRJNA622280) | hot springs metagenome | biome: hot spring [ENVO:00000051]|acidic hot spring [ENVO:00002120]; feature: spring [ENVO:00000027]|sediment [ENVO:00002007]; material: sediment environment [ENVO:01001048]...
CGCTCTATCTGCTGGCGCTTTACGAGGGCGCGCGCCTGAAGCGCATGGATGCGGCCGCGCTTGCCGCGCATATCGTCGAACTCAGGGCGCTGCCTGAGAGGCTGGCTGCGCAGCTCGACGGATGGCGCGAGCAAACGGCTGCGCTCGCCCGCAGGTACGCATCCGCCGCCACGTTTCTCTATCTCGGCCGCGGCATCCACTACGCCATCGCGCGCGAGGGTGCGCTCAAGATGAAGGAATCCTCCTACGTGCACGCGGAGGGTTACCCGGCGGGCGAGCTGAAGCACGGCCCCAATGCCCTGGTGAGCGACAGAGTTCCGCTGGTTGTGCTGGCCACCGTTGACCGCGCGCTCCATGCCTCGGTCTTCCGCTACGAAAAAACGCTGCAACTGCTTGCCGAGATGAAGACGCAGGGCGCGCGCGTCATGGCTGTGGCCAACTCGGGCGATACCGAGGTTCCCACGCTTGCCAGTGACTGTCTTTTTGTCCCGCCGGCAAGCGAATACCTGCTGCCGATCCTCGAAGTCGTCCCGTTGCAGTTCTTCGCCTACTTCATGGCGCTCGAACACGGCGTCGATGTCGACCGCCCACGGAATCTGTCGAAGGCGGTCGTGGAAAAATAAGCCGGGATTCGGGTTTGCTCGACCTTGGTCCTTCAGTAACCGGAAATCGGCAGCTACAGGCTATGAGCTACACGCTGCTGGCCGCTTTGCCCTCAAAGTACGCCTCAATCTCTTCGAGCGTCTTGCCCTTCGTCTCCGGCAGCAAGAAGATCGCAGTGATGAGATAGACCACCGTAAAGCTCGCGTAGAGGAAGAACATCGACGAGTAGCCGTGCTTGCTCACAAAAGGCAGAAAGATTGCGGCCAGCGTCGTCGACACCATCTGGTTGATCACCAGCGCAACGCTCATGCCGTTCGAGCGGATGCGCGTGGGCATCAGCTCGCTGAGCGCATTCCACACCACCACGCCCGGCCCCATGGCAAAGAACGCGATGAACAGATAAAGACCGGCGGCCACGAACCAGCCGTGCCGGGCGTCGGGCACGCTGCCCACCAGCGCCTTCTCGATTTTGAGCGGCGCGCTTCGCGCAGCCTTCAGATCGGCAACGGGATTTTTGAAGATGGCCTCGATCTTGCTCGACGGCACGCAAGCGTCGCGCGTGATTTCAATCGGTGCGGACTCCGCATCGTCCGAACGCACGAAGCTGGTGGCGGCCGTAAAGTCACCGTAGGAGTAAATAATTGCCAGCGAAGCGCGGCCGCTATCAATGGCGCGCCCCTTTTCGCCCGCGGACCCCAGCAGCTTCGCCGCTGCGGCGGCATCGAAGTGCATGGCCAACCTCTGGTCCGGCGTTACCAGCGCCTGCACGGCATTGCGGCAATCCACCGCATTCTTTTCGGTTGATCGAAAGAGCAGTCCCACGCCCGTCAAGGCCAGGATGACGCCGCTCGTGCCCATGATCAGCAGAAACCTGCGGCCTTTGCGGTCCACCAGCATCATGCCGACCCAGGTCGCCAGAAAGTTGATGGCTGTGAAGACCACATAGCCCCAGTGCGACGCGAAATCGCTCAAACCGCCCTGCATCAGGATGCCTGTGTTGTAGCCGATTACGGAGTTGATGCCCGTGGCCGTGTTGCAGGCGAGAATGACGCAGGCCAGCAGAAAGGGGATCAGGTATTTGCGGCGCAGCAGCGAATCGCGAACCTGCGCACCTTTTGCGACAGAGGCATGTGCCGTTGCCGCCATCTCTTCGATCTCCAGCGAAGCCTGCACGGGACTGCGCGAGCGAAGCAGCGCCGTGTAGGCGCGGTCCTCGTGATGATGTCGGAACAGCCACCGCGGCGACTCCGTCACAAAAAAGCTGCCCAGCACAAACAGCAGTCCCGGCGGCAGTGAAACCCAGAAGATACTGCGCCATGCCTGACTCTCAAAATCAAAGAGGGCCTTTGCGTCGTTCAGCCGCGTCACGTCCGCGACGCGATAGCTGAAGTACATTCCGATCAACGCCGCAGCCACGATGCCCAGCGTCAGCAGCCACTGAAAGACGGCCGTTCCCTTGCCGCGATTCGCGGCGGAGAGGCATTCGGCCAGATAGAGCGGCACCACCACGCCGATCAGTCCGCCGCTCATGCCCTGCAACAGACGGCCGAAGAACAGCACCCCAAAGCCGTGCGACAGGGCAATCACCGGAATGCTCAGCGCAAAGGCGCACCCGCTCAGGGTCATCAGCAGCCTGCGGCCCAGCCAGTCGGCCAGCACGCCGGCAAACAGCGTCGAAAACACGCTGCCCAGCAGCACCGCGGCCACAATGACGGAAAGTTGCGCGGCCGTCAGCCCCGAGGTGGCCGCCAGGTAAGGATAAGCGCCGCCAATGATGCCAACGTCAATGCCATAAAGCAGGCCGCCCAAGCCTGCCACCAGGAGAAGAAATGCGTTGTAACGGCGTACCGCGGGGGAATCAGCCGCCTGTGAGGAACCCTCTGCTCTTGGTGCGTGCGTAGACCCCGAAATCATCATCTTCCAGCATCGTCCCCTTTCACTCATCAGCGCACGATACGGCGGGCGCAGCGTACAGAAGAGTACAAACCAGGCGAATCCCCAGTCTACAATGACTGCATCAGGTGGTTGAACTTTCGATCGACCAGCCAGAAAGCAGGCCCGCTTTGCAGCGTCCAAGACTTCATCTTTTCGCGTCTCTTCTGTTCTCTGTTCCCTGTTGCCTGATCCCGGTTCATTCCGCCGCGCAGGCACAGGTCAAACTTCTGCCCGCCCCGCGCGAGGCGAATTTCGGCCCGACCACGACCCTTCCAGCCCGCATCCTCGTGGCTGTTCCCGGCCGCGATCCTGAGGATATGTTTGCCGCGCGCGATCTCGAGGATGCAATCAAGAGCATCGCGCCTTCGGCGGACAAGCCACGCACGCCCGCAGCGCAGTCGCTCTATCGCGTCACTCTTCTGCGCCGCGATTCCGCGGAAGCAAAGGCCTTGATGAGACGCGCCAAACTCACCTTCGATCCCGCGATGGAGTCCGAGGGTTATCTTCTCGTCGTGGAGCCGCACAGCGCCGCTGTCATCGGCGCCACAAGCTCGGGCGTCTTCTACGGCGTGCAGACCTTCAAGCAACTGTTGCCCCTGCCCGGCGCGCCGCGCGTGCTGCCTACGGGCACAGTGCGCGACTGGCCGGCAATGCGCTATCGTGGCATCGACGACGACCTCTCGCGCGGCCCGTTTCCCACGCTCAAATTTCAAGAACATCAAATTCGCGTCTTCGCAGCTTTCAAGGCCAACATCTACTCGCCTTACTTCGAGCACACGCTGCTTTATCCCGATCAGCCGCTGGCCGCGCCGCCGGGCAGCTCGCTGACGCCCGCCGAGGCTGCTGAGCTGGTCGCCTACGCGCGCCAGTATCACGTCACGATCGTGCCCGAGCAGGAGGCCTTCGGTCATCTGCATCACGTGCTGAAATACGAGATCTATCAGGATGTAGCGGAGACTCCGCATGGCCACGTGCTTGCACCGGGCCAGCCCGGCACGCTGCCGCTCATCAAGGACTGGTTTACTCAGATCGCCAAGGAATTTCCCTCACCCTTCATCCACATCGGCGCCGACGAAACCTTCGATCTTGGCATCGGCCGCACACACGGCGAGGTCGAGCAAAAGGGCTACGGACCGGTGTATATCGACTTCCTGAAGCAGATTCACGACGCGCTGGCGCCGCTCAACCGCCGTCTGCTCTTTTGGGGCGACATCGGCGATGCCCATCCCGACGCGGTCTCTGCCCTGCCCAAGGACATGATTGCCATCCCCTGGAATTACTGGAGCACGAGCGGTTTCGACAAAATGATCGAGCCCTTCGCCAAAAACGGCATCGAAACCTGGGTCGCGCCCGGCGACGCGAATTGGAACGAGGTGTTTCCGGTGGCAAAGACTGCGCTCTGGAACATTCAGGGGTTCATTCGCGACGGGCAGCGTCTGGGCTCGACCGGAGCACTCACCACGGTGTGGAACGACGACGGCGAGGGCCTCTTCAACATGGATTGGTACACCGTGCTCTTCGGCGCGGTGGCCGCCTGGCAGCCCGGGCCCAGTTCCATCGCCGATTATCAGGATGCCTACGCGGAAGTCTTCCACCGCGATACCACCGGCAAAATCGACCAGGCCGAAAAGGAGCTCATGGCGGCCCAGGAGGATCTCGACAACGCCAAGCCCGGCTTAAGCAGCGATTCCGTCTTCTGGCTCGATCCCTGGAGCGCGCGCGGGCAGGATGTCTCCTCCAGGCTCCTGCCGCAGGCGCACGATCTGCGCATCCATGCCGAACGCGCCATTGTGCTGATCGAGCAGGCGCGCGCCGCCGACCCTCAACTCGCCGAGCCTGATGCGCTCATCGCCATGGATCTGGGCGCGCGCCGTCTCGATCTGATCGGCCTCAAGTTCCAGCTTGCCCAGGAGATTGCCTCGGCTTACGCGCAGGCAGTTGCGCAACAGCACGACAAGGCCAAGAGGTCCATGACAAGCGATATGCTCTACGAGATCAGCGGCAACAATGGCCGATGCGCGGATCTCCGCGACGCCTACTCGGCAGCCAAGTCAGAATACAGCCAGGTGTGGTTGAGTGAAAATCGCCCCTACTGGCTCAACAATGTCACAGTCCGCTACGATCTCGAGATCCAGCGCTGGCAGCGCCGCGCGGACCGGTTTCAAACCGCGATCCGCGCCTGGTCGCACGGCCAGGATCTGCCGGCGCCCTCCGCGCTCGGCCTGCCCGCGCAGACCGCCGGCGCGAACAACTGATCCGGCAACACAATACTGCCGCCGCTGCCCGCCTTTTCCGCATCTTTTGCGGCAAAGGCGGGCAGCGAAGCCATCGCCGACTGATCGGATCGATTGCGCCCAGTCCCAGCAGGGAACGACGGCCGACCTCGGCATCTGAACCAACGGGATAACCGACGCGAAGATTTTTCACCAAACCATCGCGCTCCCGATGCACACTAGAGGTATGATCAAGCGGACTTCACAAGACGCACTGCCTCTGGTCCTGCTCATCGACGACGACATGGTGAGCCGTGAAGTCGCTGCCACGGTCCTTACCATGAGCGGCTACACCGTTCACACCGCGGAGGGCGGCGCCACGGCTCTGGGGCTGCTCACCCCATCGGTGGCGCGCTCCGAACCGGTCCGGCCGGATGTGATCCTGATGGATTCGCAGATGCCCGGACTGGGCGGAACCGAGCTGATCGCAGAGCTGCGCAAGCGCAGCCGTGCGCGCATTTACGTCGTCAGCGGAAGCAACCCGCCGCCGGAAGTCACCGCTGCCGCCGACGGCTTTCTGCTCAAGCCCTTCAGCGTCGACGGCTTTCGCAAACTCCTTGAAGGGGGCAAACCGGCAACGGCGCCATTCTTTGTCGCGCGTAACGAGCCTGTGCTCAGTACTGAAGTTCTCGCGCAGTTCCGCAAGCTCATGCCCGAGCCCGCCGTGCGCCAGGTGTACGCTGCGGTTGTTGCCGATCTCGGCAAGCGTATTGATGCGCTGACAGGCGCGATCGCCAAGGGCGACCAGGTCGAGATTCGCCGTATCGGGCACGCGATCAAGGGCGGTTGCGGCATGGCCGGGGCTCTCCAGGCCGCCCGGCTGGGCGCGCTGCTCGAATCCGGGGATAACCAGTTGGATAACAGCGCGAACTTACTCCGCGATTTGCGCGCCGCTGCCCGGCGTTTACAGAATATGCTGGATTCTGAGCTGCCTGCCTGATCTGTCGCATCCCACAGGGCGCAGTCGGGCACTGCCGGAGGCAAATAGCGCGATGGACAGACCAATTCGAATCGTTTTGGCGGATGACCACCCAGTTGTCCGTATTGGCGTTCGCAACATGCTCACGGAGAGCGACGGGTTTGATGTCGTGGGCGAGGCTACCGATGGCGACGAGGCCATCACTGAAACCCTCGAAAAGCAGCCCGATATCCTTCTGCTCGACGTGTCGATGCCGCGATTGCCCGGTCTTGAGGCCATGCGCGCCATCATGAACGGCCCCTCCACCGCCAAGATTCTTCTGCTCACTTCTACCATCACCACGCAGCAGATTATCGAGGCGCTGCAAATCGGGGCGCGCGGCATCGTGCTTAAGGACGCGCTCGCCAATCACCTGCAAACCGCCATCCGCACCGTCTTCGCAGGCGACTACTGGATCGGCGGCAAACGCGTCGTCAATCTGGTCTCTGCCTTGCACGACCTGATGCAGCAGGCCGCCGTGCCGCAGCGCAAGACCTATGGCCTCACACCGCGCGAGCTTGAGGTCGTCGGCTGCATCGTCGAGGGCTGCTCGAACCGCGACATTGCCAAGCAGTTCACTCTGAGTGAAGAGACGGTCAAGCGCCATCTCTCGAATATCTTCGACAAGACAGGCGTCTCCACGCGCCTTGAGCTGGCCTTATTCGCGATTGCGCATCACCTGGTCACGCCGCAGTAGCAGGAAGCATCCGCGCGCGCTATCCTGTTGTTTCGATTCGAGGAACCGGCAGAAAGGCGTACATGGGTGAATTGAGCAGAATCGGCATTGCTCTCGACTCCGATCTCCTGGACCGGTTCGACCGCTCCATCCAGCGGAGTGGCTATACGAACCGCTCAGAGGCATTCCGCGATCTCATTCGCGATCGGTTGGTAGGCGAACAGACGGCCGCGCCCCATGCTGTCGTCGTTGGCACCGTGACACTGATCTACGACCACCATGCTCATGGCGTGGGCGAAAAACTCACCGATCTCCAGCACTCGTACCATCACCTCGTGGTCTCAACCAGCCATGCACATCTGGATCACGACTCGTGTCTTGAAGTGCTGATTGTCCATGGCAAGGCCGCTGAAGTGGAGCGACTAGCCGACCGGCTGATCGGCTTGAAGGGCGTGCAGCACGGGCGCCTGGTCAAAACCGTGCCTGCGCATGAGCTGGATGCGGGCGAGAAGACGGCGCACAAGCGCGCGCACAAGCATCCGCGCTAACGACGTTTGTCAAAACGATCTTTCCAGCAGGAACCGCATCTGAAACGGCTCGACAGGGTGAAAGACGTCGGTGAATGCCGGCGCGACCGTGGGCGTTATCTGCGACTCATAGGCGTAGTCGATGTCGTGGTCGTAGCGATCCAGCAAATTCAAGGATTGGGCCGCAAGACGCCATCTCTTGTTGATTTGATACCCGAGTTGCGTATTGATCAGGACCGTCTGCCGGGAACGAAAGATCGCATCGGATGTCAGGTTGCGAGGGCCAAAGTTGCGCAGCCGCAGGCTTGCCGAAAGCCCTTTGTAGTCGTGCAGCGTAACGCCCGATGCCACGACCACGCCAACCGCTTCGGGCACCCACCGGGCGCCGGGGCTGTTGGGGGCGGCATCGGCGGCGTCGATGGTCGTGAAAAGAGCTCTGGAGTCCGCGAAGTCAAGATCGATTGTCAAATGTTCCCGCGGCGTGTAGTAGTTCGCCCATTCGATGCCATAGCGGTTGCTCGGCTGAGGCGAGGCAACCGTGCCTCCGGTGTCACCGTCCTGTTGCAGTTCGGAAGCGCTGTGGAGATACCAGATCGAAAGTGTGCTTTGCAGATGCGGGAGGGCCACGGTGCGCACGCCGACTTCCGCGCCTTTGGTCGGGACCAGCGGAGGGATCGGCGCGACAGGCGTATTCGGGTAAGGATTCGCCGCCGAAACCGGTTCGATCGTTTGCGTGGCGCCGCGCCCGTCGTTCGAGTGAAAGCTGAATCCGCCCTCGATATAGTACTCCGTTTTCAACCATGGGCCAAAGACAAGGCTTAATTTGGGACTGGGCAGAAGTCTTTCGGCGGTCCCGGTGTTGGCCGGAGTTACCAGGCTCGTCACGTCAAAGTATTCAAGATCGCCGCGCATCGCCGCGTCCGAGCGGAATTTCGCGGACCAGCGGGCCTGATTTTCCGCATAGAAGCCCACCTGCGTGTCCGAAAAACGATCGGCTTCCGTGGTCAGGGGCAAGGTGGTTCCGGCAGAGAAATCGGTCTTCGCCACGCGCGCGCGGTCTTCCGTCTGGTAGAGACCGTTGTGGATCCAGTCGTTGCGCCCCTGCACGCCGAAGGTGGTGGCCGTCTCGCGGCCAAACCATCGGCTGAAAACCGTGTGGTGGGCATCGAAGCCGGCCACCCAGCGACGATCTTTTTGTTCGAACTGGTCGCCGCGAACGTGGTCCGTCAGGTAATAGGTGAAATCGGAAAACAAGTCGAGATCGTAATAAAATCCATACCCCATCAGCATTGTCTGGGAACTTGCGCCTTGACGATGCCATTCGGCCTGCAGGCTGTACCGCTGCGAATTGCCGCCGTCGGTCGGGTTCAGCGTGCCGAAGAAGCCGACCAGAGGCACGGCGTTGGCTGCGATCTGATCGCTCGAGTGCCACGTCCCGTGATAACCGTGAGCCGTGATGCTGAAGCCGTCGGTATCGCCGCCCTGGCTATACAGCATCAGGCCGTTGAACTTGTAATAGTTATCCGGATGCTTCCATGGGCCGTTGTCGTGATAAGCTTCTCCACCGTACAGCAGACTGCCTGAACCGAGGCCCCGCGAGGCGCCAAAGACGGCGCGTCCAAAACCAAACATCCCGCCTTCCATCCGGGCAAAGTTCCGGGGTATCGTCTTGAAATACTCCAAATGGGCCGATCCAGCCGATCCATAGTTGCCGACATTGGCGTAATACGGGCCCTTCTCGTAGTTGATCCGCTTGACGAACTCCGGAATGACGATGTTCATGTCCGCGTACCCTTCGCCGTGCGCGTGGGAGGGCAGATTCAAAGGCATATTGTCGATGAAGATGGCGAAGTCCGTTCCGTGGTCGAGATTGAAGCCGCGAAGAAAATACTGGTTTGCCTTGCCGCCCCCGGCGTGTTGCGTAATGATGAGCCCGGGAACCGCTTCGAGAATCTCCCCCACGCGAAGCAGCGGACGATCCTCGATTTCCTTGACGCCGATCGTTCCCTGGGTGGCGGAGTCGGCGATTCCGATCAGGTCGTCCTCGCGGCTTTGCACATTGATGGTGGTGTTGACGGCATTTACCGCCATCACAATGCGCAGCGGAGACGGCGCCCCGGTGGTCCTGATGATTACGGGCATTTCTTTGGTTTGAAAGTCTGGCCTTGATACGACAAGCCGGTAATTTCCTGCCAGGAGACCATCGAGAACGAAGAATCCGTTTCTGTCGGTCTCGGAGGTCCGCAGTAAAGCGCCGTCCGTGCCGCGAATCTGCACGGCAGCCCCGGCAATCGCCGCGCCAGAGCTATCAACGATGGTTCCAGAAACAGCTGCGCCATTGGCCGTGTCGGCATGCGCCGGCAAAACTGCCGCAATCGCCAGCGGACAGAGTGCTACGAATATGAAAATCGTGTGACGCATGACAGCATCGTACACACGGCCCCGTGCCCCTGCAATGTGCGATCCGTCACATCATTTCGGAGATCGTGCTACTTGGTTCCGGAATCGGACGATGCTGCCACTCCGGCTTCGCCCAGCGCGGGCAGCGCGCCGCGCGGGAAGTTTGTCGATCGCCGCACGACCAGATGCGTGCGGATCGGCGACTCGCGCTGCGCAGCCCTGGGATGGTCCGGCTCGATTCCGGCGCGCAACGCCTCAACGGCCGCCGCAGCCAGGTCGTGGCACGACATCTGCACCGTCGTGAGCGGGGGCAGCGTGAACTGGGCCAGGTGAATATCGTCAAACCCCACGACGGAAATATCTTTTGGAACCCGGTGCGTAGTCTCATCGAGCGCGTGCAGCACGCCGATGGCCGTCATATCGTTCGAGCAGACCACCGCCGTGGGCAGTTGCCCGGACGCAAGCAGCTTCTCCATGGCGGCCTTTCCGCTTTCCATCGTGTGTCGGCCTTCGACAATCCATGCGGTTGGAACAACGAGTCCCAACTCGGCCATCGATTGACTGAAGGCATCGCGCCGCGCGATCGCCGTGCGCATATTGAGCGGGCCTGAGATAAACGCAATCCCGCGGTGCCCGAGCGCCGCCAGATGTTGCACGGCCTGGCGAATTCCCTCCGCGTAGTTCACCTTGAGGACGCGAACGTTGGGCAGTTCCGGCCCCGCGTCCACAAAGACCAGAGGAAATCCGTGTTCGACGAGCTTCTGGACCAGCTCTTCCTCGATGCCGAAGGTCATCACCGCCACGCCATCCACGTTACGTTGCAGCATACGCGCGATCAGCGACTCGGTCCGCGCCGGATCGTAGCTCGTTGACCCGATCATCACCTCGTAGCCCTGCGCCACGGCGAGGTTGTCAAACTCCTGCACCAGCTCAGGAAAAAATGGATTCGTGATCTCGGAGATGATAAGGCCCAGGATGTGGCTGCGACCCGAAACCAGCGCGCGCGCCTGCGTATTGGGCACGTAGCCCACCTCGTTGACGGCCTTCCAAACCCTCTTGGCCAGTTCGGGATCGACCGTGGAGATACGATTCACCACGCGCGAAACGGTGGCGATGGAGACGCGCGCGCGCCGGGCCACGTCGTGAATGTTCACGTTTGCGCGCCGCCGCTGCGAGATTTTCCGCGGGCTCATGAAATGAGAATTGTACTCTTTTCTCAGCGTTTCTCGCCGCACGAAACGCAGTCCGCACGGGAAACACGCGCAAATGCTGGGGATTATGCGGGAACTTCGTATCCATCAGCGGCGCCGGGCTGGCGCCGATTCCGGAATCCGGAGAGCGTTTTCCGAGCGAGCGCGGAGATTCCGGCGGCGCGCCTCAACCAGGCCGTGGTTCTGTGCGCCGCTGTTCGCCATTGCTAGGGATGAAGTTGTCCGCCCTCCACGACTTCAACCCCGTGGCGCAGCAGGGGAAGAATCGCTTCGATGCTCTCCACGGCGCCGCGCAGACTGCCGGGGAGATTCACAATGAGCGTGTGGTCGCAGAGGCCCGCTACGCCGCGCGAGAGCCATGCAAATTGATTGTGCTCAGCGCCTTTTTTGCGCATCGCCTCCGCCAAGCCGGGCGCCTCGCGATCGATTGTGCGTCGCGTGGCCTCGGGAGTGCGATCGCGAGGTCCGAGCCCCGTGCCGCCGACGGTGAGAACCAGCGCCGCGCCCCTGCGGCTGAACTCTCGCAGGGCCGCGGCAATGGCCTCCTCGTCATCGCGAAGCAGCGCCATCTCAACATCGGCCTCGGGCCAGGCGCGGCGCAGAATCGCAACCACCGCCGGACCCGCAGTGTCGGTCATCAGTCCCGCCGAACAACGGTCTGAGATTGTGAATACGGCAAGCAGCATGGAATGATTTTATTGCGCCGGCAGCACTTTGATGGTGTGCAGCCAGATTTCCACCAACTTCGGCCAGTCCATGATGGGGAGATCTCTCGGCCGCAATCCGTAGCCGTGCCCACCCTGGGCATAGACGTGCAGCTCGGCCGGAACCTTGGCCTTTTTCAGCTCCATGAAGTAAACCACCGCGTTTTCGACGTGCACAGGATCGTCCTCAGCCTGCAGGAGAAAGGTCGGCGGTGTGCCTGCGGTGGGCTGAATGTCGGGATTGGGCGCGAAATTCCGGTCCGCCATGGCCAGATAGCCCGGATAGAGCACGACGGCAAAGTCCGGACGGCAGCTCAACTGGTCTGCGGAATCAATCGGTGGGTAAAGCCGGTGCTCGTAATGGTTGCTGACGGCTGCCGACAGATGCCCGCCCGCGGAAAATCCCAGCACGCCCACACGGTGATGATCGATCCCCCACTCCGCTGCGTGTAGCCGCACCAGGCCAATGGCTCTTTGCGCATCCTCGAGCGCCTCCGGCGATTTGGGATACGGCCCACTGTCTGGTACACGGTATTTAAGCAGGACACAGTTGACGCCGATCCCGCTGAGCCAGTCGCAAACCTCGGTCCCCTCAAGATCCATGGACAAAATCTGATAGCCGCCGCCGGGAAACACGACCACCGC
>JABEBX010018021.1_pt1 | contig 11926 bp, 13 predicted proteins | sample 7245971 | NCBI WGS metagenome assembly JABEBX01 (sample SAMN14506365, study PRJNA622280) | hot springs metagenome | biome: hot spring [ENVO:00000051]|acidic hot spring [ENVO:00002120]; feature: spring [ENVO:00000027]|sediment [ENVO:00002007]; material: sediment environment [ENVO:01001048]...
CGGCAGCGTCAGATGTGTATAAGAGACAGACGGCAGGGTCCACGCCTTACGCAGGACCCTCTGGTGGACCTGCTGGCGATTCATCCGCCAGTGGCGTTGGTGAAAGTAGCGGCGCTGGTGAATCGGCTCCGTCAGAATCCCCATCGGGTTCACTGCCCCCCATAGATGCATCCCCGGTTCCCGCCCCGTCTCCTAATGAGCAGACGGAACTGCTCAGACAGATGCGGGATTCTATGGCGCAGCAGAATCGTCCAAAGACGGCTGTAGAAAGAGGCAAGGAGTATTTAGATTTTGGGAAAGGTAAGGTGGATAAAATAGCTGATGAACACAGTGGCGGAGGCGTAAGCGGTTCAAAGCTGGATTTCAAACACATGGATGACTAAATACGGAACAAGGGGTTTCTGCCTCTTGTTTTCAAGTTTTTGTAATGCTATACCATAAACAGTTCGTAATTATTGGATGGTTGGAATTATGGCATATAGAACTCAGCACGAAAAATATGAGACTTGGAATAACACTGCTGAATGCTGGGATACCCAAACCAGAAGCAAAGATGTGTGGGAGCCTGATCCTGTAAATCCGAACGGGAATATGGGTGCTTCCCACGGCCTTAATCTCAGCATGAGTGATGGCCCTGCTCTCCTTGCCTTTGGTGGGCTATTCCTTGCCTACATCATTTTCCAGCAAGTTTCCCACTGGTGGTCCACCGCCCCCCTCTGGGTCCACTGGACTTTCTGGGGGCTATTGGGTGCTGCTTATCTTTGGGCTTTTGTCCGGCATGGCGGGATACGCCTGTTGACGTATGTCACTCTGGGCCTGGCCGCTCTGGGCATCGCTGCTTTCGGTGGTTTGCTGGTGTACGCCTGGTTGCTACATCATCCGGTGCATCCTGACTGGCAGGGATTCTGGATGGCGGTTCAGACGAAGATTCTGGTGCATTTTTAGTTCGACTTTTACATGAATAAGAATGCCATTCCAACATCCAAAGTTACCTGCGCGTATTGCACGCACTTTGTCCCTGGATCTACTCCAGAGGGGTTAGGCTTTTGTGGGGTGACCACTGAGAAAGGTGGATTACCCCCTGTTTCCAACCAACACTCTGGTTATCAAGCCTGTTTCCCCCATGCTCCACGGATCTGCGAGCAGCATCTGGCCAGTTGATCTCTTCTGGTAGATCTATCAGACCCACTACAAACAACCTCCCTCCCCTCTGTGCTATACCACAATGAACGATCATCATTCGGAGTGGAAGCATGTCAGAACAACCTGATTATCTGGCCGCACGGCGTGAATGGATGGAGCGGTACGGCTCTTACATTTCCCAGGCGAAGAACTGGCGTATTGCCGCCATCTCTGCCATAGGCATTGCGGCACTGTTTGGTGCCGGTATGGTTTATGAAGCAGATAGAGTGCATGTAGTACCTTACGTGGTAGAAGTCAGCAAGCTCGGAAAAACGGTTGAACTGGCACAAGCCGTAAAAGCCGGGGCTTATGCCCAGCCAGTGGTCCGGCATATCGTCTCCCGATTCTCCTGGCTACTCTTTAGCCGGAGTCCGGATACTGCCGTGCAAAAACACTGGATTGACCAGTCTTACGCCTATATCGCCAACACCGGCGAGGCGAGCCTGAATGCATTTTACAGTCGGCACCATCCGTATGCTGCCTATGAAAATAGCACAGGTGGACAGGTCGTCACTATTCAGTCTGCAGAGCCACTTGGGAAACTGACGGAAAGCGGCGGATCCTTCATTGTTGATTTTTCCGTCAAGAAATACGGGAAACACGGTGGCATCCATGGTGAACAAAACTGGCAAGGCACCATTACCTACGCCAATGTGGGACCATCCAACAATCCCAACATACTGAATGGTAATCCTTTCGGGATTTACATTACCCATTTCGCTTTCAGTCGCCAACTGGGATAAGGATATTCGACCATGCACATCCATAAACTCATCCTTCTGGTCCTTCTAGTAGCCGTACCGACCGCGATCTTTTCTGCAAATGCGATAGCAGGCGTGGTAACCCCTGCGGGACTGCCACCTCTTAATCTTGGCGCTCCACAACAAGGGTCTGATCCCCATCAAGGGTCTGAGACTCCTCAAGGATCTGCGAGTAAGGTCTCGGCCTCTGCCACCGGCGGCCAACGGGCAGCACATCATGTCGTGCCTGGCATTCACGGTAAATCATTACCACCCCCTACGCCTGCGGAGATTTTCCAGCATGCGATTACCACCCCTCCGGAAGGGCCAGAGTCACAGCGCGTTCACCAACTCGCTGAAGACGCTCTGGTCGCTTCCCAACAAAGCAAGGTCAATATCCCCATGTTGCCGGAACATAACGGGGGCATAGCAACGACCAGCGCGGGAGAGGCCGTGCTGGTTTGTGCGCCATTGCATACCTGCGTTATCGCCTTGCCTGATGGCGTAAAACCTGTGACGACGGTGGGTGTATCTCCTGCGGAATGGCAGATTCAACAGGCGATGGTTGGCAAACAGCCGGAGATTTTCCTGAGCCCGAAATTCAAAGGATTACATCAAAACATTGTCATTGCGGCTACGGACCACAAAAAAGCGGTCAACTATCAGGTCCATCTGGTTTCCGATGCGAACCGATATATTCCGATCCTGAAAATACAGGGCATTGCAGGCCCAGTTACCCGTGCCTGGTCCCCTGCAGAAAAGGCCATGATTCGCGGGAATCTGCCCACGATGAAGGGAAAATCACCGATATCCTGGCCGGATCCAGCCAAAAGTCAGGCACTACCTTTACCGCGTGTTCCGATCCAGCGGATTCAGACGGACTGGTCCATTCACTGTGGCGGCGGGGGATGGTTTTCCGAAAGCAGTTGCACGCCGATTCGTCCACTACGTGTCTATGACGATGGAACACACACTTTTATTGATATGCCCAAAGGATTATCCAGCCATGGTGGATATCCGATTGTTCAGGGATTCAATCGGTCTGGGAAGGAAATTGGCATAGATACTGAAATTCGTAACCGCCAGATCGTTGTGAACTCTGTGCCCGCCAGCATCAAACTGCGATTGGGAACCCAGGTTGTCGATATCAAACGTAAAAAGGAGAACGTCGGTGCGTAAAAATCTGAAACCCATTTTAATGTTGGCTGGAATGTTGCCAACCATGGCCTTTGCTGCCCCTCTGGAAGCCCCCCAGATAGGAGGGCAGGGATTCGTGTCCGGCATATCCATCAATACAGCGGACGCCTGGGAAAGCACCAAGAATGCGGATAATTTTGTGGGATATGATCTGCCGCTCAAAATTGAGGAACAATCTCTTTGGAATGCCTGGAGGCATGGGCACATTCGCCAACTGCCGTACCTGGCGCAATCCGATGGTGCTGTGATTTATCCGTTAGGACAGATCACCCCTATACTGCAAACCTGCCCGGGTAATTACTCACTGATCGTGCTGAATCGCGGGGCCGTTCCGGAAAAAATGCTGGGAGCCCCCTCCGGCTTCTGGAATGTGGAGACAGGCGTCGCGGGAGATCATGCCATTATTGCCGTGTCACCAATTTATCCTGGACTGAAAAGCAATTTGCAGGTTATGGCGACCGGCCCTCATGGCAATCTGATCACATACAGCGTGGATCTTACTTCGGGCAAAACCCGATATACCCCCAAATTATCGTTTTATCGTGCGGAACATAGACAGATCAAACGACCAATTCCCATCCTGCTGAAGCAGAACGGAAGTTTGCCACATACTGTCATTGCAGACACCTCTCCGGATGCTGTGCATCTTTCTGTCAATTGGAAAATGCAGTGTGTGACTGGTCGCTGCCAGGACATCATGCCCGTCGTCGTGGCAAACACCCCGCAGAAAACGTTTGTGCATTTCCGGCATGCACAAAAAACAGCGCCGATGGTTCTACCCAGAAACCGCTCTGGTGCCAGTTGGTATGCACCAAGCCATCTTGAAAATGGTGGAAAAACGTTGGTGATAGAGGGGAATCCCTATCAGGTGGATCTTCTGGAAGAAGGCCATAAGGGGATCGTCTCTGAAGTCCGGCTGACGCAAGAAGGGAGTGCAAAATGAGCTTCTTCAGTAGAAAAAATGGAAAGGCATCCAACCCCTCTGCACCAGAAAGCAGTAACGGGCCTTCTTTGGGATCGCCATTGCAGGGTGCAACCCCATCGCCGGGTGCAACCCCTTCGCAGGGTGCAACCCCTATCAATGTGAAGCCGGACGCCAACAAACAAAGTACCCGCATATCCAAGCGGGCGATGTATACCGGCGTTGCCATTCTCGGGCTGGCCGGACTGGGCGGCTTTGAATATGTGCAGCATCATCCGATTTTTGCGAACACGAAAAAAGTGGCCACGACTACAAAAGTAGGTCCTGCCAAGACGCCTGAAACGTCCACGATTCCGGTAAAACACCGACCGTCCAAACCAAAAAATCCCGAGGCATCATCGAACAACAGCAATGATGATCACTCATCTACCGGAGAAACATCAGGCAAGTCCACTTCAAACCATCAGCCTCCAGCAAAGCCCAAGAAAAACCCTTATGCCGCGCAGGATACGGCATTTCAGGCGACTCTCGGTGAGAGCACAAGCGGAGGGTCAGGATCCAATGCGCTCGGCTGGAAAATGGGCAGCACGGCCTCCCGCACCCCGCCGGCCCAACAGGTTAACAAGCCAACGACGCTGCCGGTGGCGACATCAAGCAAGGACAGCAAAAAGAAACGGGAGTCAGACATCTCAAACGACCTGGTCAAGCGGGAGGTCAGCCCCTACGAACTTCTGCAGGGATCGGTTATTCCAGCGGTACTGCAAACGGGCATTAAAAGCTATTTGCCGGGCGAGTTGACCGCCGTAGTGAGCGATAATGTCTATTCCAGCGTGAATGGTGCGAGCCTACTGGTTCCCGCCGGGAGTAAGTTGATTGGCACATACAATACCAGCACTACATTGGGTGTGAATCGGCTGGCAGTCGCGTGGACCCGCATTGAATTCCCGAATGGTACCTACATCAATCTACCGGGTTTCAATGGTGCTGGTGGACAAGGATACAGTGGGTTTTCGGGTGAGGTGAATGACCATACCTGGCTCATTTTCAAAAATGCACTGCTGATGTCCATTGTGGATGCAGGTATGGCAATCGCCTCTCCATCATCCAGTACCAGTGCTACCGGGCAGATATCCGGTAATATGGCGCTTCAGGATAGCGAGCAATCATTGGCGCAGACCTTTGGGCAGGCGGAGTCGCAATTACTGGAAAAGTATATTGATATAGCACCTACCATCACGATCAAACCCGGATATGTTTTCCAGGTGGTGGCAACGCAAGATATGGTCTTCCCTGGCCCTTACAATCCGCAAATGCAGACGGGTTCTGGCAAAGTGAAACAGCCGAAACAGCCTACAGAAGCAAATCCCTACAGCTAAGGAAATCACAGGATGTTAGGAAACATATTGGTGCGCATTGAAAATCACGGAATCCCGGCTGAAGAACGTCAGCAGCGATTGTTACGGGCACTGGAAAAATACGATGACGCACAGCTATTGAGCCTCGCCAGTCGCCGTGATCGACAGGAACCAAAACGCGATTTGCGTGCGGTCATGATTGCGCTGCCGCCTGCAGCGATGCAACGCATTCTCCGTCTACCCGACGGAGAATGGCATGTCAGTGTTTCTGCCCTGGTGGATAGACTGCTGGAGCAGAAACCTGCAAGAACAGGGGGTAAATAATGCGTTTGTTTATTGCAGAAAAGCCATCTCTGGGTAAAGGGATCGCGGAGTATTTGCCGGGCAGTAAAGCCAAGGGAAATGGCTGCATTACCTGTGGAGACACGGTGGTCACCTGGTGCTTTGGTCATATTTTTGAGCAGGAAGAACCTGATTTTTATACATCAGCTACGGTGCCAACAACGCCAAAAGGCAAAAAGAAATGGCGATTCGATGAATTGCCCATTTTTCCGCAGGAATGGAAGCGCAAACCCAAAGAGGATGCCAAAGGCCAGATCAAGATTATCCGTGATCTGCTCAAAAAGGCAGACCTTGTGGTTAATGCGGGAGATCCTGATCGTGAAGGGCAACTGCTGGTCGATGAAGTGCTGGAGGAATTGGGTTGGAAAGGACCCACACAGCGTATCTGGTTGGCAGCACTGGATGAACAATCCGTCAAAAAAGCGCTGGGCAACCTCAAAGACAACAAAGCGTATCGTCCACTACGCGACTCCGCAGAAGCGCGTGGCCGTGCAGACTGGCTAACCGGCATGAATCTCACCCGGGCATTCACGTTACGCAACACCGGATCCGGGGTTTTATCGGTCGGTCGCGTTCAAACCCCGACGCTGGCTCTTATCGTCGCACGCGATGAAAAGATTGAGCACTTCAAACCCAAGGATTTCTTCATTCCGCGTATCCAGGCATCGCCGAATGCCTCTGTAGGTAGTGCATTCTGGGCCAACTGGATGTTGCGTGAAGACGCTGATGGCGTGGACGCTGAAGGCTATCTGACCGACAAAAAAGCCGCAGACACGTTAGCCCGCCAGGCGCAAGCAGCAGGTAAAGCCGTGGTCACTGCTTTTGAGAGTAGTGAAAAGCAGCAAGGCGCCCCGCTGGGCTTCTCACTGGCCGAACTGCAAAAGACCTGTTCGGCCAAGTTCGGGATGAGCGCACAGGCGGTACTGGATGCCGCTCAGGCTTTGTACGAGACGCACAAGGCAGCGACTTACCCACGGACTGATTGCCGTTACCTGCCCGAAGAACAGTTGGGAGAAGCAGGCGCCATCGTCCAGAAGCTATCCCGGCTTGGCTTCGCCAAAGAGGCCCAAGGGGCAGATCCTGCGCGTAAGAGTGCAATCTGGAATACCGGCAAGGTGACCGCGCACCATGCCATCATTCCGACAGGTTCCATGCAAGGACAAATGGATGAATCCGTGGCCAAGGTCTATGACCTGATCGTGCGGGGGTATTTAGCCCAGTTCTATCCACCTTTTGTCTATCGGGCGACGAAAGTCGTTCTGGATTGCACGAAAGAATCCTGGGTGGCTACGGCCAAAGTGCCGGTAAAACCCGGTTGGAAGGCTGTTTATGGCGGCAGCCTGCAAGGCACGGGCGACGAAGAGGGGGATGAAGAGTCCGGATCCGGTACCATCCCTGTTCTGCAGAAGGGGCAAACCCTGACTGTAGTCACTGCTGATGTGCAGAGCAAACAGACCAAGCCCCCTGCCCGCTTCAATGACGGCACCCTCATTGAAGCGATGTCGAATATCCATAAGGTCGTGGATGACCCTGAAGCGAAGAAAAAGCTCAAGGAGACTTCAGGCCTTGGCACAGAAGCGACTCGGGCGAATACGATAGAGACGTTACTGACCCGTGGATTCATCGAGCGCAAAGGCAAACAAATCATTTCCACCCAGGCGGGACGCGGGCTGATCCATGTTCTTCCCAAGGAATTGACGGATCCGGTTTTGACGGCTCGATGGGAAGATGCGCTTTCGGGCATATCGGAAGGTCGAGTAAGTCTGGAGCAATTTGAAGCCGCCCAACAGAAGGCCGTAGCCCGGCTGGTTGAAACGGCAAAGACCCTGCAGGTGTCGGTAGGACAGGCACGACCGACCGGTGCGGGTGGAAAAGGTGGCAAGGGCGGCAAACCCGGACAGGGTGGCAAATCGTCCGGTAAGGGGCCGCAATGCCCATCCTGCAAAAAGCCGACCATCACCCTGAAGACCAAAAAAGGCAGCGCATTTTTCAAGTGTGAAGGATGCAGCGCTTGCTGGTGGCCGGAGAAAAACGACCCCAAAAAACTGGGGACAAAATGGGAAGCGAGGAACTGATGCGTCCACGTTTCAAAAAGAGGGTTGGAAGGCCCTCTTTGCGCATGGCGCTTATCACGCTTTTTCAGACCGGCAAACAGACTTATTTACACGGTATTTGTCGGTTCAATCACTACCGTTAATCGTCACAAGGAGAACAGCATGTTTGGATTCGGAGAGCACGCACAGGAACAGGTTCAGCAACAGTCTTGCCCACGTTGCCAGACAGCTATGCAGTATCTGGGAGATCACGGCATTCGCATGGGTGGACTGACGGGGCTCGGCGGCGCTGCTGCCGGTGCCATTTTCGGACAACTCGCAACGGATGGAGAAGAAGCCTTTGAAAAGAAAATGGCGGTACAGGTCCACGTTTGCCCACAATGCTCGGAAGTGTCCCTGAAGTACCGTGGCGGACTGTGATGCTTGCCGTCCCGATCACGCAGGCTGTGGCGCGATGTGCGCCACAGGTCAATCCCGATACGCTGGCGGCCATCATCCGCGTTGAATCGGGTGGTGATCCACTGGCCTTGCACGACAATAGTAATGGGCGCACCTATCATCCAAAAACCCGGGCGCAAGCCATTCAGATTCTAACAGCGTTAATGGCCTCTGGTGCCCGTGTGGACGTTGGCCTGGGCCAGGTCGATACAGAGAATTTTGCCCGTTATGGATTGACGCCCCAAAACGCCTTCAATGCGTGTCATAACGTCCGGGTAGCGGGAAAAATCCTCACCGTAGACTATCAGTTGGCAAAGATGACCTACCCTGCCGGCCAATCGGCGCTTTATCATACTTTTGAATTGTACAATTCGGGCAACACCAGTGGAGATGCCGGGTATGCCGACCGGATTCTGGCCGCAGCCGGGTATCCGGTTTATCTGGAGGCGCAAGGCAAAACGCCGGGCACCCCAGATACTACCCGGAATAATTTCCCCCAATACCGATGGACAGGCGCCCAAAGTGAATCGCGGTTGCAATCCGTGTCCTGGTCGGTCCTGCCATGAAAGATTCAAGCGCCCTGATGCCAGAGCACTGGCAAATGGACAAATCCGTACCAGCAGGGGCATTTGAGAATACCCAAACAGAAAGGCTCTGGGAAGATTGTTGCAATCAGTCTCCAGAAGACCCCATCACCTTGTGGCATCAGCGTAAAAACCAATCCAACATGGGAGAAGACCTCCAATGAGCATACTCAGTGGCAGAAAGCAGCCTACCCCCACCTTGCACCGACCGAACCAGAAACTCCTGGATTACAAGACACAGCGTCTGGCGCGTGGTGGTGGTCTCAAGACCCTGATTGGTGGATTGGCTGCCGGATCCATCGGCGTAGTGCTGGGCACAGCTTATGTGGCGCGGGAGATGTTCCCGCACTACGCTGGCTATGGCGTTTATTATTACCTGGATGCCGGTTTTCTGAAAAACATGCATGCATGGTGGTTCCAGGTGCATGGATGGCGGATCTATAACCCGCTCGAATTCATTCGTCCGTTATTTCTGTTGCATGACAACAATGAACGGATGAAGCTGATTGAATGGATGTTTGGTCCAGGAATGGTCCTGGGACTGGTTACGGGCACGGTGCTGGGCTTCAAACATAAAGATGCCAAGCAGGATGTGATGGAGAACCAGGTGCATGGATCTGCGCACTGGGCCAGCGCCAAGGAAGTTGCTGATATGGCCTTATTGCCTCCGCCCGGCGATAAGAAATCCGTGATCCCTGCAACAGCCTTACCCAGTGACCCCGAGGAGATAACAGCCAACACACCAGCAAGCTGGATCAAGTTCGATTCCAAGCATATCTGCTATGTTGGCGCCTATGTAGAGAAAGGGAAACCCACCTATTTGCAGCATACCGGTGCTGAACACATTATTGCTTTTGCACCTACGCGATCCGGCAAGGGCGTGGGATTGGTCCTGCCCACCTTACTGGATGGCTGGATGGACTCGGCGGTAGTCCATGATATCAAGGGGGAGAACTATCTTTTGACGGCGGGTTATCGTCGTCAGCAAGGTCATCAAATCCTGAAATTCAATCCCGGTGATCCATCTCCCGATGGTTGCCACTTCAATCCACTGGATGCAGTACGCATTGGTACCGACTTTGAAGTCAAAGACACCATGAATATTGCCACCATGATTGTGGATCCGGACGGTAAGGGATTAAACGATCACTGGCAAAAGACCGGTTTTGCGTTACTGACATCCGTGATTCTGCACATTCTCTATGCTTTGCCGGACAAAACGCTGCGAGGAGTCGCCGCCTTTTTGAACGACCCGACACTGAATAGTGTGGATGAAGCTTTTGAGCGCATGTTGACCACGGAACATGATCCTTCTGGTCGATTTGGCTGGAAGGACCTTATGGGCAAGCCTACCAAAGTCCACCAGGCTATCGCTCAGTCTGCGAAAGAAATGATCAATAAGGCAGACAATGAGAAATCTGGTGTCATCTCGACGATGATGAGTTTTCTATCTATCTATCGTGATCCCATCATCGCTAAATGGACGGAAAAATCAGACTTCAACATTATTGATCTGCAGGATGGGGATGCCCCTGTTTCCTTGTATCTAGTGACCAGTCCGGAAGACAAGAACCGATTGAAACCGTTGATCCGACTGGTTCTTAACTTGGTCGCTTCGCAATTCACGTCAGCCGACAGACTGGTTTCCGAGGCGGGACGCATGGTCTGCAAGGGAAAACACCGCTTGTTGATGCTCCTGGATGAATTCCCATCTTTGGGGAAGATGGACATCTTCCAGGATTCCATTGCCTTTTTAGCAGGATACAACGTCAAGCTGTACCTGATTACCCAGGATTATGCCCAGTTGGAAGATGAGGGGCACGGATACGGCAAATCCGGTGCAAAGGCTATTGTGGGTAACTGCCATATCCGGGTGGCCTATGCTCCCAACCAGATTGAAACGGCGGAATGGTTATCCAAAATGCTGGGGACAACCACTATCACCCTGGAGAACGATAACCAGACTTATGACGCGGGCATGCTGGGTACCAATAAGGGTTATTCTACGAGCATTAACTATCAGCCCAGAGCCCTTTTGACCGGTGATGAAGTCATGCGCCTGAGAGGCCCGCTGAAAGAAGGATCGAACATTAAGGAGCCGGGTGATCTGTTGGTATTTGTGGCCGGTTTTGCACCCGTTTATGGACAACAAATGCTGTACTTCAAATTGCCGCAACTGCTGAAGCGTGCGCAGGTCACCTGCCCTGCCACCAGCGATAAGCTGCAGGATGGAAAAGATTACAGCAAGGTCTTTCCGGATCATGGTGGAATTTTACAAGCGCCCCAGCCACCCCCCATGGAAGACGATGATCCGCTGGCGGAGGCAGAAGATACTAAACCCAAAACCGTGGCTTCTACTGAGCCGATCGAGAAGCCTATGGATGACGATGAAATCTCTGAACTGGAAGGGATGGTCAACCAGGCCACGGATGAGGACGGCGATGCATCTGGTGGCAAATATGACACCAGCGAACGGGATACTGATCGGAAACAGATCGGAGGACTGATGGGATGACTACTTTGAACCAGGTTATTGCGACAACATCCTCTTACTTGTTTTCAAAGGCAAGTGCGATCATACACGTTCTGTCTGGCGATCTGCATTGCACGACCGGACATTTGGAGCTAGCGTTGTCTATGCTTGCCCTCATTCTCGTGTCCCTATACGTTTTAAGCGGGGTTCTCGCCATGATAAATGCAGTGCTTGGCAAGGTGGTCGTTGAGGAAGCTATGTGCCCACCATGCGCACGATGGACTAGATCTGGCGCTCAGTCAGATCAATCTGTAACAGTGCGTAGTAAGATAAGTGAAGAGAGTTGTTCTCAACACAATGGCGAGATGGGCTGACATGATTAACCTCCACCACAATCCTGTGGCATTACATTTGACCGGACTGCTGCCCAAACTGCATCATGATGCACAAATGATGCAGTGGAACATCAACGAAAAGCAAAAAAAGATGATTCAATAATACGTTATTGTACTGTTTTTTAATATGTATTTTTATTCTGCGTTTGATTCTAAAAACCATCTTATCCCATTCGCAATGCGAAGGTCGGGAGTTCGATCCTCCTCCGCTCCACCAATTAACTATCTCACCACGTCCCAGCTT
>JABEBX010019884.1_pt1 | contig 11915 bp, 15 predicted proteins | sample 7245971 | NCBI WGS metagenome assembly JABEBX01 (sample SAMN14506365, study PRJNA622280) | hot springs metagenome | biome: hot spring [ENVO:00000051]|acidic hot spring [ENVO:00002120]; feature: spring [ENVO:00000027]|sediment [ENVO:00002007]; material: sediment environment [ENVO:01001048]...
CATTAGAGTAGCGGCTCTTGCGGGGCGTAGCGCAGCCTGGTAGCGCACCTGAATGGGGTTCAGGTGGTCGGAGGTTCAAATCCTCTCGCCCCGACCAATAAATCAAGGGGTTAGGGCGTATTTCCCTGATTTCTTTTTCTACAATCACCACTTTTTTCTACAATCCTGCTCAGTGGAGTGATCCGCTCCGCCTCTCTGGCTCTGATATATGCCTCAGTCATATCGCCGCTGGCATGGCCGGCCAGGGCTTGCGCGTAGTCTCTTCCAGCGACCCGCTTGGCGTCAGTAAGCGCCTTGGCTCGTATGTCATGAAAGTGAATATCCTCCACGCCAGCTTTGGCCACGATACGTCGCCAGGCACTGTTCCAACCGCTCACACTATAGGGTTGCCCGTCTCGTGTGCAGAAGAAGTAGAGCGACCCTACCCTGCGGCGCAAGCTCCTGGAACGTGAAATCACTTCGTCCAATGCAGGGGCAATGATGAAGGCCATCTTTTTCCCAGTCTTGCCCTGACTGATAAGTAAAGAGTCCCCGTTGATATCCGAAAGTCGAAGCCTCATGATATCGCCGCGCCGCATGGCAGTGAGGTAGGCGATATCAATGATGCACTGCCACTGGCTATCTGCATGTGACCTGATAAGGTCGAGCTCCTCGTCAGTGATGTAGCGGTCCCGTGGTTTTTCCTTGTTTCGCCTGACACCCTTGGTTGGATTGTGTTCACACCAGCCCCATCGAATGGCAAAGGAGAAGACCGTTGAAAGAAGGGCCATCTCGCGATTGGCTGCAACCGGTGATGGATGCTGATCAAGGTATGCGGCGATATCCATACCTCTCACCTCGACGATCTGCATGTGCCCAAACACGGAGCGCAGCCGCGCGGATTGACGGATGTATTCCTTTCTGGTGGACTCTGCGAGCTTGGATAGCTCCGTACCGATATAGCGATCTATGGCCTGTCCCATTGTGGAGCCGGAGGCATTATGTCCTTCCATCTCGGCCCACTTGGCAACGGCCTCAGGATAATTATCTGCGAGCCTGGTCCACTGGCGCTTTCCGGCGACGAGCGTGACGTAATAGTATACCTTGCCTTTCTGGTGCATCCTTGGCGGTAGGTTATGGTGTGACGATCTATGCCGTCCCATGTCGTCGTGTCTCCTGCTTCAGAACATCCAGTCTCGGCCCATTACGTCTGGGCATTGCCCCTGATCCAACGAGATGACGTTCGACCTCTGCCCAAAGTACCACTGGTCGCCCGGTTGCCGCCACTTCATGCCTGTAACCATGGTCACATAGCCATCTGACCTGCCCAGGCTTGGTCTTCAGTCCTGTGAGGCTATATAGATCTTCCGGCGTTAGAAAAGTAGCCATGATTCTAAAATCCAGTCTGCCACGCGGAAGTTCCCGCCGTGATAGCGCGTGACCCGGCGAGAGGGTTCTTTTAGGGGTAGGGCGCCCATGGATCAGCTCCCAAAATGGATTGCCAGCGGGGGCTGTGCCTGACGCCTTGCCGCAGCGTTATCCCAGGCTTCGGAAAGCGCTGGCGTAGCATCTTCCAGAGAGTATCCGAAAGCGATGGCGGCACCAATGGTCGTCTCGAACTCCATGTAAATGCCTGTTACTGAAATTTTCCCTTCGGATTGAACCCCGGTTATGGGCGGCCGGGTGCCGTTGGGCTGGATGAGCGTGCCAAGACGCGAGGCGTCCTTTGCGGTCGAGATCATGATGGCACCTCGTCCCAGAGCAGAACAGAGCACCACCGTGAGGGGGTATCACCACGCGCGGCTATCCCGACGCGGCCTGTCTCCCGAAACAGAAAGGACCCTCTCGGCGCACACGAGAGTATCCGGCAAAGCAGCAACTCCGCACGGCTCCGTTGCTCCGGATCCTTCCCCGTGGTTATGAACAGGAGGGTGCGCTCCATTACAGCACCACCTTCCGCACCGTGCCGGCGCGGGAGACCCTGGTCACCAGGTCCACAATGGTTGTGGAGCGATCGAAGAGGAAGGTCAGCAGAGCGCCGTCACGATACAAGACGGCGATCGTTGATGGATTCTGATGGGAATTGAGAGGTGTTAGGCGATGCGGGATGACCCCGTTTTCATCGGGGCGAAACCCCTGACTGATTGGCTCACCATTGAGCATGGCTCTTTGCATGGCTGTTGGTCTCCATGATGCCGCGCCGGTTGGGCGGCTTCGATGACCATAATATAGCTAAGCGCTATATTATGGTCAATAGCACATAGCTATATCTCAAGAACAAAAAGATTCTACTGCTGCCATCAGTCAACTTATAGGTAGGATGTAGGCAATAAAAAACCGCCCGGAGGCGGTGGGGGGGTGAGGGTAGATTCTAGGTGCTCGAACGCCTTGAGCATGGCAATGACAAAACTTACCAAGGTAAAAGCGCCCATAATGGTGCTTGCCAACGCCGCGTTAATTGTTTTCTGGAGAATCTTCTGCCCACCATTCTTGGTGGCCCCAGATCGGCAGGTTCCCCTTTTGCATTTTTCATCGGTGAACGCCTCAAGCTGCTCATGCGAAAGCGTTCCCTCACTCATCCCACTATCCTTTCCTTCTTCCCCATCTCAAGAATACCTACAACAGCGAACTTGTTTCCGGGAGCGACTGAATGCCTTCCACCACCATTCTGCGTGGCGTACCTTTTTTGTCCATTTCATAAACGCCTTTTATCTCCACTGCCTTGTTCAGGTAAGACCTCGCAATTTCGACATTGAAAGCAGGGAAAATGCAGACGACAGTGTAATCTTGGGAGCGCAACGTAAGGCGTGACTTGTCTAGATCAGCTGCACGGATTACGCCTTGTAGTGCGCCTTTCTTTTGCTTGGAGGTCAGCAATCCCTTTAACGCCTGACTGATGACGACGCGCTCCCTCTGGCTCAAACGCGCCGATCCTCCATTCTGTGTGGAGATTTCAAGCGTATGAATGCCGCGGTTCCCGGTGGGGGCGAGGTCTTTGAGAATGGACAAGGAAGAATCCAGAAACGCAGGGTCCAGATCCAGGGACTGCATCCCCGGCAGTATTTCTTCATCGCCAATGTTCTCGGCAATTTGGGGCAACAAATCAAGATTAGGCATGTTTTCCCACTGCCCTATACTTTCTCCCATAATAATTTGATTATGCTCGACTTTTATCCCAACCCAGATACTGCCTGGGGCAATGCCAGAAACACGCAGGTCTAAATTTTTAGCAACTTCCTTGCTTAACCCGACTGTTTCAGAAAAAACGCTTGAAAAGTAGTGGCGGATAGCTTTTTCAACGGTGTTGAACACCCAGCTATAGGACCGGATGCTGGGCAAGTTGCGCGACGCGCCAGGCCCTTCCGCATGAACCAGCAAATCGGAATTGTCCAGCAAGGCAGATAATGGATAGCTTTCGGTGATGATGCGCTCTAGCTCAGGAATAAGACCATGCAGGGCCGCAAAGTCTTGCTGCACCCTTCCTGATGTGGCGGCCATCCTCTCCATTGCGATCAGGTTCTCCAGTATACTGGTAAGAAACAGACGCGATTCTTCGGTAACGTTGGTCATATCAGCCTCAGTATCCCTTTCAGATGTTGGGAAGGTATGTTCAGCTCAGCCGCCGCCTTTATGCCGATATACTGAAAGAACGATACCAGATTTTTAGGAAGGCTGGGATGGTACGCGTAAACATCTACGTGATAACTGGACTTCCATCTCTCCTTCTCGGCGCACATCTTGAAAAAATTGCTCTCGGCTTGAGCTTGCGTCCCTGACGACAAATCCAATACCAGATCAATATCATCCGGATCAGGCTTGGAGCGCACAAAGCTTCCATCCACGAAGATCGCTGCTCCAGGGGTATGGGGCAGTTCATTTTGAATGAATCGGTTAAGCTGGCTGAACAGCATGATCCTGCGTGCAGACCCGCAAAAAACGCTCTGTATTTCTGCAAGAGTGCAGGCATGGATACCTGGCGGCAAGAGTCCCATGGGATCAAGTGGAGGAATTGCCACTTTCGCTGTATCCCAACAGGATTTCTATCGCTCTCCCGATTCTTGCCCCTTCTTCCGGGCTTTCAATATATGTCATCACAAGTTCCATGACTTGCCGTCTGACACTCTCGGGTGCTCGGTCTATCTGTGTACGCAGCCTGTCCAGTGTTTCGATAATGGTAGGTGTATTGCCTTCTGCCTCCAAGGGCCCGAGGGCGCCTTCGGGATGGTAGGCGGAGACGGGGGGCGCGCCAGGGGTGGCGATGTGAGGATGGTCCATCCAGTTCGCATCCAGACCCAAGGCAGACTCGATTTCTCTGGCGGTGTCGCTGCTGATATTTCGTAGCCCCTTGGCGCTGCTCCCTAGGGCTTTCCCCGCCCATTGATAGATCTGTGGGGGCGTCTTCCCCATGCGCCTGGCAATCTCGGCTTGGCTGTACTTCGTGAGGATCATCCGGAAGTTTTCAAGCCGGATTTCGTCAATGTCTTTCATGCCTGCTTTATAGCAATTGACTACATTGCCAGCGACAAGCGCGTGGCTATTGACATAAATATAGCGTGACGCTATATACTTTGTCATATGGATATGAAAACTTACGCACTCAAGCATGGTGGATTCCCTCGTGTTGCCGCAACCATCGGTTTTAACGCGGAATTTCTACGTCAGGTTGCCAAAGGGCGGCGCAGATTTTCAGCCGAAGCGGCATTGATAGTGGAGGCGAAAACCAACGGCCTCATCTCCCGCCACGACCTGCGTCCCGATCTCTGGCCCAAGCCGGAGGGGGCCGCATGAACGCATCACCTATCACCACTTCTATGCCAGGAAACGGGGGCACCCGGATTGCGTTTCCAGCCGCGCGATCACTCCTGGCGCCTATTCGCACGGCTGGGAAGGCTGGAAGAGACCATGCCGAGTGATGCACAAAAACTGGATTGTTCAGCGCTTCCGCCCCCACCTGTATCAGCAGACATTGATCTGCGTTCCTATTGCTGGATGAAGCTGGACTTGAGCCGACTTCATTCCAGCGACTTCATCCACCTGGCCAGCAATGAGGAGTTCGGTTCAGCTGTAAAGCTATGGACCGAATCCATGCGGCAAGTACCTGCTGGTAGCCTTCCCAACGATGACAAGATCCTGGCGTGCCTCGCTGGATATCGAGGCTCACCCCGGCGGTGGATGAAAGTCAAGACTATTGCACTGCATGGCTTCTCCCTTTGCTCCGATGGCCGCCTGTACCATCCCGTGCTTGCGGAAATGGTACTGGATGCCTGGGGCAACAAGACCCAACAGCCGACATCAAGCCCTTCGGACCCACGCGCCAAGGATCGTGAGCGCCTTCGTCGCTGGCGGGCGGCACAGAGGGCCAGGCAGGAAAGCGGCCAGTCTATCAGAACTGAGGAAGCACACTCTACCGAGGCCGATGAAATGGCTGAAACGTTTCCTGAAACGGCTGAAACGTTTCATATAAAAGAAAGAGAGGGAGAAAAGAAGGAGAGAAGAAACGTTAATAACGTTTCAGAAACGGCGGATGAAACGTTTCAGGAAACGCCATCACCAGAGCCCTCTCAAATGCCGACAGCAACCCGCGAAGGCACGTTGTGCAAGAAACTACGGGCACTTGGTGTCCGTGCGGCCCCCCACATGGTTGTGGTGCAGGAGATGTGCGCACGCCATTCCGACGAACACATCCTGGCCGCGGCGGAGATCGCCCTGGAGAAAAAAGGCAGCGGCATCCACGTCGGCTATATCGCCGCGATGCTGAAAGACGCTGGGAAATCTTCAGGGAAAGGAGGAAAGAACAAGCCGGCAGTGGGGCCGCCCAACCGCTCTCTCCTGCCGCCTGTCGCCGTTGCCGAATCTCATTTCATTGCCCTGTAGGAGAGCTGCCATGGCAATACCGAAGAAGTCCGAGAGCAACCATCAGCCATTAGTCCACGCGGGCGATGCTGCCAGGGATCTCCTTGCCCGATGGGGATTCGATCCCAATAACGTGGCGATCCTGCCCGACCGGCATCCTCAGTACCGCGAGTGCGCGCGCCACGGCCGCTATCCGATCTCCATGGTGGATGAGCGGGATGCCATCCGCTACATGTCGCCAGTCTGTCCGGTATGCGCGGCGGAGCAGGCATCCCGTCGGCTCATGGAGAGCGCGGCTATCCCAAAGCGTTACATTGACTGCGGCTTCGATAACTACGTGGTCGATGTCCCGGGTCAGCAGACGGCCCTCAATGTCTGCCGGGACTACGCAGATTATTTCGAGGAGCACGCCCGCAAGGGATCCTGTCTCGTCCTCTGCGGGAATCCCGGCACGGGCAAGAACCACCTGGCGTCTGCCATCGCCCACGTGGTGCTGGCCAAAGGGCACAGCGTGCTCCAGGTCACCGCCTACGACATCATCGCCAGAATTCGCCAGACCTGGCAGCGGGGAATTGGCAACAGCACGGAGCTGGAGGTCATCCGCGGGTTTGCGGAAGTGGGCCTGCTCATCATCGACGAGGTCGGGAAAACCTTCGGCAGCGATGGAGAGCGGGTGCATCTCTTCGAGGTCATTGATCACCGATACCGCGATCTGAAGCCGACCCTCATCCTGTCCAACGAGAGCATTGGAGGTGTGGAGAAATACCTGGGTCCGGCCGCCTTCGACCGGCTGTGCCAGAATGGCGGGCTGCTGCTCTTTGACTGGCAGAGCCATCGTCGGGGCAGGGAGTACAAATCCGATACGGCAGCCTGCCTGCGGGGTGAACTATGAACAGAAATCATGAGCAGCAGCGCCTGCTGATAGCTCGTCTCTCAGAAGGCCACCCGATGCTGAACCCTCATCCTGTCCGTTCTGGCTGCGCCCGAAGCGCGACCGGGAACATGGCATTCTACCTGATCGACCTTGGCCCATTCTTTTCAGAGCCAAGACAGTTTCTGGAAGACCTGCGTGCGAGTGATTTTGCTCCGAAGGGATACGATTGCAGCGCTCAGATTGCCATCCGCCTGATGCGCTGGTCGCAAAGCATCCAGTTGACCCCCCGCCAAAATCACGTGATGAACCAGACCGTCTCTGAAGCCATTCGGCGCGGAGCCGCGATCATCGAATCCAAAATCAGGACGGCTGAATGGTCTATACCAGATCATCGCGACGATCATCACGATCTTGCCGTCACGGCGGCCACCAAGGCATTGCAACACTTTACGGAGAAGCACGACCTGGCAACGGTGCCGCACCCCAATATTGCGACATTCGTTGACGTGCATACCCGGTTTGCCTCCCGTGATGCCATGGAAGATTTTATTTATCGAAAACGGCTTGATGCGGAATCTGTGTTGCCACACGAACCGACGTTCTCAAAAGCATCGCTGGAAAGAGCCATCCGGCAGAGGCGATCGGAACTCAAAAATCTCTCCGGAGAAAAGCGGCAGAAGAAAATGCGGGAGCTGGAAAGAATGGAAGCCACGCTTCATGGAGTGCGAACAGAGGTTCGCCTGGAATATGCGCTGGAAGAAAGGGGAGACCATGAGGCACGAGGCAGTAGCGAGCGACTTTCACTGGAAGATCAGGTGTCCATCGCAGTCGGAGGTATTGACCTGGATGAGGAGGACGACAGCTATGAGATGCCCGCCGACCAGCGGGAGTTTCTGGACCTTCTGATTCAGGTGGGTAACCAGCAAATCGCTGCAAAGCAGCTGATACCTTACCTGGCCGGGGCAAGGGAATACCGTGCCATTCTCGGACTTCTCCAACTACTGAAGAAAACCGATGAAATCAGCCTTGAAGCATCATCGCTGCGTGAACTGCTGGGCAATCGGGGCTTGGCCGATATTCGCAAACAGGTCCTGCGCGTTGGCAGGGCCGACGGCTGTGAAGTGGTCTCCCTTTTCGACACATGCAAGGCATACCTTCGTGGGGAGAATGGTGAACGTGAGGTGCTGGCTGCACTGCAGGCGGCCTCCGTATGAGCGTACATCCGCCATTCCCCTGGCTGGGCGGCAAGGGAAAACTGGCTGACCAGATTCTTGCCCGCCTCCCCGCGCCGTCGCGGGATCTGACCTATGTTGAACCCTTCTTTGGTGGCGGAGCGGTATTCTTTGCCCGTCGTCCCTCCGGCATCGAGGTCATCAATGATGCCAATGGCGAAATCGTGACCTTCTTCCGTGTGCTCCGTGACCGCACAGACGAACTGATCCGGTACCTGCAGAATACCCCCTACTCGCGCCAACTGTTTTATGAGTGGCGGTCCATTCCGGACCCGGCAAGCCTGCCGGACCTCGAACGCGCCGCCCGGTTTTTCTATATCGCCAGATCCGCGTTCGCCGCCGAGTCCACCCGCAAAAATCCAGCGTGGGCCTTTGCCAAGGTTTTTGACAATAAGGCTCGGTCCATGGCCGCAGTCATCGATTCGGAATTGCGATTGGTTCGGGATCGGCTGCGGTACGCACTGATTGAGAACGATGATGCCATTGCGGTTGTCCGGAGATTCGATACCCCGTCCGCCGTCATCTATTGTGACCCGCCTTATCTCCAGGCTACCCGCAGAGACGGGCAATATGCCGATGAGATGAGTGACCAGGATCATGAAAACCTGCTTCGGGTGCTCTGTGCCTGTGACGCCTATGTCGCGATCTCCGGCTATCCCAGTGATTTATATTCTGATCATTTGGAATCCGGGCAAGGATGGTCCTATGTGGATTTTGCCCACTCCTGTCACGCGAACCGGTCAGGGCAAGCTGGGGAAGATGTTGATCGAGAGCGGACAGAAAGGATCTGGTTGAATCCGCGCCTTACGCAGTGGTATGAGCGGCATGCTCCGCGCCAGTGCTCCCTGTTGGATCTGTGTGCAGTGTGACCCACTCCCGATCTATACCGAGCCTGAACAGGACTGATCGCAATGCATCAAGGAGAAAGCCATGGCAGGAGTGAATAAAGTGATTTTGTTGGGCCATCTGGGGCGGGACCCTGAGATGCGGTACATGCCAGATGGGACGGCGGTCGCCAATATGACCATCGCCACGTCGGAGTCCTACAAGGATCGGGACGGCAACCGCCAGGAGCGGACAGAGTGGCACCGGGTAGCACTCTACGCGAGGACGGCAGAAGTCGCCGGGGAATATCTTCGCAAGGGGAGCCAGGCGTACATCGAGGGGCGTATCCGCACCAGAAAATGGACCGATAAGGACGGTCAGGAGCGGTATTCCACAGAGATCGTGGGCGACCGGCTCCAGTTGATCGGTGGGCGCCGCGACGGGGCCGACGGTGGCAATCCAGCGCCACAGCATGGTGGTGGGGGGGGCGGCGGGGACATGGGTGCTGCACCGATGGAGGAATTTGACGACGATATTCCCTTCTGAGCGGTTCGCTAAGCTGCTCAGTCTCTTGCAGGTGTGAGTCCTGCCGCAATAGTTGGTTAGTTTGATTGCGTAGCTATGGCGTACATGTGGACGGCGACTGAAACATGGAAGCAACGCCGGATAAACGTGGCCCCCGACCCAGACCGTGGGCGCGCGCAAGCATACAGCCCGTAACGAAAGTGAACCTGAACAAGCCTCGTAAATGTCAGCCGCATGGTTATGCTGGGAGAGTGCGGTGTAGGGTGGTTCCGCCGAGTCTTTAGAATGGGGACGAAGGCCAGCGAATCCTAGCGGATTAACTAACCGTATGAAGCTAGGACAGGAACTCGGGGTATTGAGGATGGGATGTATGCAAAGGACTGAGCGGAACGAACGAGACCTCTACCCGTCGTGGCTTAACCTGCCACGTAATTGAAGATATAAGGTGACCGCCGAAATTCGGAAAGATGCGGGATAGAGGAGTCGGAGGAGATCATAGTACTGTTGATGGTGAGGACAGAAAAACCTCGCCGGAGGGAAGGGTCTCTGCTTCTGTCATACTTATTTTTGTAGGAGGCACTACGTGATTGCGAAAGCTGAAAACACGTCGTTAGAAAGAGTGCAAGTACTGCAACGAAAGTTATACCTAGCAGCCAAGACGAATCCAACACGGAAATTCGGAGTGCTGTATGACAAGGTGTGTCAGATTGATGTGTTATGGATGGCCTACAAGCAAGTTCGAGCCAACAAAGGTGCTCCAGGCATCGACCAGCAGACTTTTGAAGTCATTGAAAAGAAAGTTGGAGTTGCCTCATTCTTGACTGAAATCCAAACAGAACTCATGGAAAAGAGGTACACGCCACTGCCGGTCAAACGGGTATACATCCCCAAAGCCGATGGTACGCAAAGACCTCTTGGCATTCCGGTCATCGCAGATCGTGTCGTTCAGGCGGCAGTGAAAATTGTTATCGAACCTCTCTTTGAGGCTACCTTCAAGGATTGCTCGTACGGTTTCCGGCCTCGGAAGAATGCGCAACAAGCATTGCGGGAAATTTACAAGTGGCTGAATTTCAAGTGCCATTGGGTGGTAGATGCGGATTTGAAGTCGTACTTTGACACAATTCCGCACGATAAATTGCTGCTGTCCGTTCGAACCAGAGTCATTGATCGCTCAGTTGTAAAGCTGATCGAGATGTGGCTCAAAGCTGGAGCGATGGAAGAGATGAAAATCCGGAAGGAAACGACCGGTACGCCCCAAGGGGGAGTGATCTCCCCCTTGCTCGCTAATCTCTACCTGCACTGGCTTGATTCGACGTGGGAGAAAAAAGCGTTCGGCAAACGTCCGCATGATGCTCACATCGTGCGATATGCCGACGATTTTGTGATTTTGTGCAGCAAGCGCCCGGAGTTTTATCTGGAACAGGCCAAGAAAGTTTTAGACCGACTTGGGTTGACGCTCAATGCCAAGAAAACGCGGATAGTTAATGCCATGAAAGAGCCGTTTGACTTTCTAGGTCATAGGTTTGCAGTTCAACCATCGAAAGTGACGGGCGAGTTGAAGACCTTTTACTATCCGGCTCCCAAGGCTATGAAGTCTGTTAAGCAGAAAATCCGTGATGTTGTCCGAAAAGGGCAGCACTGGGACTTGCCCACATTGGTGAAAGAAAAGGTAAACCCGATTCTTCGCGGATGGGGGAATTACTTCAAGACAGGCAATTCAAGGAAACACTTCTTGAGCATAGCGAATTACACGACATGGACACTCTGCATCATGTTGCGGAAGAAGCACAAGAAACGGGGTAAGGGGTGGAGGGACCACCCGCCGTCCTGGTTCTACGATTACCACGGGCTATTTAAGCTGTACAGCCTGTCCGTAACCGGAGATGAAGGGAGCCGGTATGCCCGACCTGTGCCGTCGTAACGCTGTGGGAGGAAGACAGTCGGAAAGCCGTGTGCGGGAAAACTGCAAGCACGGTTTGACGAGAGGTCGCTGGGGAGATTATGTCAAACCAGAGACCTACTCTACGACCCGTACCTTTTGGTGATTGGTAAATAACCAGAGCGAAACCATTTGCCAGCCGCGCTGGCGGCTTCCGCGGGTGCGGTTCTGAGGGGGGCGGAACTTGATCAGACTCCAGCATCCAGGTGGTCCCGCCTGCGTCACCCCCTGATCTGGCGTTCTTCCAGGAAGACCATTTCCATAGAGCCGATTCTTGCCCAGCACGGCGTAGGCATTACCGCTCGGCTCTACCCTGAATCCCCCGCAGTGCCAGTACCGGTGGAGCAGGCCATCAAGGCGCTGCTCCCGGAGGGGTGGAAGTTCGCCAGGATGGCGCTAGTCGCATTTTATATCTGCTGGAGAATCCCATACCGGCCCACTCACTCTGACGGCGGCCGGCGAGATGTTTTATATAGGTGCGAGTCCTATGGCCAGATTTGCGCAGCACTGAAGGCAAGGAGAAAGGCAGGGGCGCTGTTGCGAGGCAGGGTCTAAAAAACTTGCGGAAATGAATTTCCACAAGCAGTTTGTTTGTCGACAACCATAAGGCTCAACGGTTGCAGTGCAGCGTTTGCAGTCATTCGAATTGCTGGGTCCGCAATTAAAGTTGCACATCATGGTAAGGAAT
>JABEBX010000643.1_pt1 | contig 11914 bp, 16 predicted proteins | sample 7245971 | NCBI WGS metagenome assembly JABEBX01 (sample SAMN14506365, study PRJNA622280) | hot springs metagenome | biome: hot spring [ENVO:00000051]|acidic hot spring [ENVO:00002120]; feature: spring [ENVO:00000027]|sediment [ENVO:00002007]; material: sediment environment [ENVO:01001048]...
CTCGGCTTAAATGCCGGTTTCTTGCCCAGGTAGCTCAGTCGGTAGAGCAGAGGACTGAAAATCCTCGTGTCGGTGGTTCGATTCCGCCCCTGGGCACCAAATAAAACAACAAGTTAGAGCTTCGCTACAGCCAGCCAAAACTGATATTCTGTGCAAATTTTGTGCAGTATGCCAAAGAAAAGGGCCTGAAAAGCCAGACCCTGTTTCCCTGATTTGCACAGCTAGTCATACAATTCCCGTAGGGCTTCGAGTACCGCTTTGGCAGTTGCCGGAGTGTCTCTTCCCGATTCACTGGCGATCCTGTCAGCCAGGTCTTGTGGGATACTTAAGGCCACCATGGCTGGCTTGGCCGGGGTGGACGCTACCGCAGCAGGGGCACCGTCAAAGTCTGGTTCATCGCCGGTGTCGTGGGCGATGTAGTCGGCTGGGTTCGGCTGCACCGCTTCCTCCGCCCCGACCTCTGCCCCGTCAAAATCCGGGACTGTGTTATCGTACCCGTCGTCGGCTTCGGTATCCGCCGTTGCCCGTTTCGGTGTTACTGCCGGGCTAGGCTGTTCCGGCTCAACGAATCCTGCCGCCATCCCTGCGGATTGGCCCTCTGCCCCCGTTTCGTCGGACTCGCCACCTGCCGGTTCCGCTTCTCCCTGCTTTGCTTCGGCGGATTCCGTCTGTTGCGCGGCTACCTTGGCAGCAATCAGGGATTCACGAGCGGCCTGTAAATCGGGTGTAGCCTGCGCTTTTACGGCTTCGAGCAATGCCGTGTTGCCCTTGGCTACCTCACGGTCCAATCCCCGCAAATCATCCAGTGGCAGGCCGGAAACAGACAAGCGGCTTTCCAAGGTGAATTGCTCTTCGGCTTCGTTGAGCAAGGCCCGGCTGAAACTGTCCCCCGATTGCAAGCGGGTGACAACGGCTTGGAGTAGCGGAGTCTTTTCGCTGTCCTTGTGCCAAGAAATGAGGCGGGTCAGTTCATTGTTACCAATGTCCGTCAGTGGAATACCGAGAATATCAGCAACCTCTTGGGCCTCTGGCTTGGTACGGGCGAGCATGTTTGCTACCCACTTTTTCGACCGGCCAATGCGTTTGCCGATTGCCTCTTGGGATAAGCCTAGTTTCTCCGATAGCGTCTGCAAGGCATTGGCCGTGTCCTCGTCGGACATATCGGCACGGGCCAAGTTCTCGACAAGCTGCATCTCTAGCCGGTCGGTGTCCGTTTCTGGCTCGATAATGACGGCGTGGATACGGGTGAGGTCATAGCCTTTGCGTTGGCAAGGCTCCCCAGATTGCAGAGCCAGCTTGGACGCTTGCCAGCGGCGCTCGCCGGTCACGATCTGGTACTTGTCGCCATGACGGCGTACCGTGATCGGCTGGATCACACCATGTTGCAGGATACTGTTTGCCAAATCCTGCAAGGCTTCTGCATCGGTAAACTTGCGCGGCTGATCGGGGTCCGGCTCGATCTCGGCCAGCGGGATATGCAGAGAGGCAGCGGCGGGCCGCGACTCATCAAGCATACTCCCATAGTCCGTTTGTGCGACGGCATCCAGTGCCGCCATTACATCATCCAACATCGAATTTCCAACTACCTTAGCCATTGACTGCCTCCTTTTCCTGCGGTTCCTGCTCCCTAGATTCCTGCGGCTGGGCTTGCTTCTGCGGTTGCGCCTGCCTCTTACCTGCCCGCACTGCGGCGGTGAGGGCTTGCAAGCAAACCGCCCGCCATGCCGTAGCCCCTTTGTCATTGGGCTCCAACTCCCAAACCGGCTTTGCCAGTCGCACAGAAGCCTTGACAAACTCCCGGTCTGTCAACTCGATGTGTACCGTTTCTCCGGTCGCCAACCGAACCGTGGGGAAATTTCCGCCGTATGGGCTTGCATACAGCCGATCACAGACGGCTTGTTGTGTGCCACTCATCTTTTTGCGCTTGTTGATCACCAGCAGCAAATCCAACGGCACCTTGGCAGCAAATGCCTTGTATAGCTTGGAAATCTCCAGCAGCCCCTTGATCGCAAAGGTGTCCGGCTCGATAGGGCAGACCAGCACACCACCAAGCAGCAGCGGGGCTATTTGCTGGACACTGTAGGCCGGGGGGGTGTCGAATACCACAAAGTCGTAGCCCAGCGTTTTCAAGCGGCCCAAGGCAGCAACGCCAGCCGGGATACCTTGCTTGTCCACATCCTTGACCCCCGGCACACCCGGAATCAGGTCAAAGCCAAACTGGGTTTGAGTTGGGGTCAGGTCCTTATGCTCTGGGTCCCAGAGGTCTACCACAGTGCAGGGTGCGTCTTTGATTTCTTCGGTTTTGCCCGTCGCTGCAAAGGTCGAGCTAAACTGAATGTCCAAGTCCACCAGCAGGGTCTTTTTGCCAGTGGATGCGGCCAACGCGGCAATATGCAGGGCGAGGGTAGTTTTCCCAACACCCCCTTTCTGATTCGTCACTGTAACAAACGCAGTCATCTCAACTCTCCTTGCTCTGTAGGGCTTTTTTCCGCCGCTCGACCTCATGGGCGGGCGGATAGACAAACCATGTGTACCAATAGAGGGCGGTGTAGAGGACGGCTGAAAGGGATTGCCCTTGGGATTCCGCCAACTGCTCAAACTCTTGCGCCAGTTCCAGCGGCAGGCGGATATTCACCTGCACCCAGCCGGTCGGCACTCGCTCTGCCACGGCATCGGCTGGGGATTGCACCAGTGATTGCGTTTTCCGCCATTGCAAGCCCTGTTCCCATGGCTTTTCCTTGAGGAAACGGCGGGCCATGTCCTCATGCAGCAGGCGCAACGTGCGGTTGTGGGCGAAAGAGAGTGCCTTGGCGTACAAGTGCATCTTTGCCGGTGCTCGGGTAGTGATCTCGGCATATTGCTTGTTTTTCAGGGTCAAAATCTTCATATCTTCTCCATCATGCAATTTCTATAGTGTAATTAGTATAGCATGTGCTGTCTAGCGATTCTCGGAGCGCCGTGCAGGCATCGGTAAAAGATAGGATCGCCGGTTGTTCAGAACCACCGGGGAATACATCTTTGGCAGCGATCAAAGCTCGCCACGGTTGCCGCGAGGCACGGTAAAAGAGGATCGGGCGGGTGCCAGTTGTTGCAGCTTGTGCAACGGCTTGTTGCCACCATGGGCCCAAAGATTCCTTTTCCTGCCGCTTGACCTCCACGGACCAGCCGGGGATGTCAATGGAATCCGTGACGCCTGCCCTGCGGCTCTGGGTGAGATTGCGGCGAACAACAAAGCCAAGCTCATCCGTGAGCAATCCAAAAAGTTCTCGCTCTGCATGAGCACCTTTGCGCCGTTGTCTAGCTCCCATCATCAATCCCCCTTTTTCAGCCAGTATTGGCTGCCGGGAATGACCCAAAATGGACGTGCCTTTTGCAGAATATGTTGCTCGGAGACTGGGCCATAGTAGGCCGAATCATAGGCATAGTTGCCTGGAGCATAGAGCCAGACTTGGCCGGTTTTCAGGTGGTAGGTGCCGTAGGGGTAGTGGATAACCCGGTGCGTGTGGCCGGGGGTCCAATGCCGGATACGGCTATTGGGTAAGTATTTGCCATCCACCCATACGCCTTGCGGCTTGAGGATTACCGTTTGCCCCGGCAGGGCGGCGATGTACTTGATCCATGGCTCGTTTCTCATGAACCAGTGGTATTTGAGGGCTTCGGCTATGGCCGGGTTGCTCGTGTTGTCTGGCAATAACACCTGCACCAGTTCCCCGTCGTGCAGGGGGTATGGGTTTCCCTCTGTTTGATAGAGGCCCAGCGGGATGCAGGTAGTCGTAACCAGCGATAGATTCATCCGGGCAACGGTGAATTCAGCAGCCAGCAGCAGGGCCGAAGCCCCAAAGACGGCATAGAGTGCCCAGCGGCCAAGGCGGCTTTTAGGCATGGTCTCGCGGATATAGTTACCGGCTCTTGTGAGTGCGGCCATATAGGTACTCCACGGTCTTTTCCATGGGCCAGACGTACAACTGGCGAAAATTGGTGAGGGCAAACAGCAAAGCCTTGGCAACAGCCCTTGGCGCGGGCTTCTCAAAGAATCGCAGCAGGGCATTATCAGCCCGCTTGAGCGGGCGCAGTAGCCGGATTTTCAGGTTATGCAATGCCGGTTGCATCGGTAGTCCTCAACGAAATGTCGTTGGGATGGTATAGACCGGCGCGGGTGGGGATAGACGGGCAAAAGAAAAGCCGCCCGGAGGCGGCCTTTTACTGGCGTGAGCTAATTTGTATCAAGCTGCATCAGAATCAGAATACCCGCAGCGGGCTTTTGCAATCCGCATCGCTTCGCGCAGCAACGCTTCGTATTCTATACGCTGCCGCCTTGTCCTCGGGTACTGGTACTCTCCAATTTGCTTGAAAAAATGCACATTTTTTGAATTTTTCTGCGCGAAAGCCGTGCCGGGTGTGATTTCGACAACCCGAATGTACCTCGGTGTGCTGTACCAATGGGTGCCACAGCCGGAAATATCGCTGATTAAAACTGCATTACCTGTCTTTTGGTTGATGCCAACAACCTTGACACGACTTTCATTCTTTTTTTGTGCTGCCCGTGTTGCTTCTACCATCTCTTGAGTATTCATTTCAGTGCTCCTTTTTCGCTCACCACCCAGAATTCACCAGACGTATCCCAACTTTTCCTTAATCCATTCAACCGCCTTGGATGCCAGAATAAACGGCCCTGCGATGAGCAGGCATACCATGGCAAGCACTTTTTCCGGGCTCTCTACCGCAACGCTAAACAACAAGGTGAAGCCCGTAAACCCGATGAAAATTGCAACGGCTATAAAGAACTCCATAACTCACCTCTCACTTTCCGATTGCCTACGCTGTAACTACAGTGCAGGTTGTATAGTACGTCAACAGGTATCGGTGATGACTTTTTTCTGAGTTGATAAAGGCTACTCATTGACTGCGGCGAGGACCGGGGCACCCAGCAGATGCCCCCAAGCCTCTACGGATGCCCGCTGGATTGCGGGAATGTCCGTACCTTGCGCCCACCAGTCATTTGCGGGGGCCAGTAGGATTTGTAGGTGTTGCCCGATCAGGGACAGCGCGGGCCAGATCAAGAGTTGTTCGTAGCAGATGAGGTAGCCAGCCCGGACCCCGGCAATGGTTGCGATCTCCGGCTTGCCAAAGGTCCGCATGGTAAAGCTCCCGTTGGGGTGCCATGGGTGCCACATAGAGAAGGGCACGGGGATTCGGTCGGGTAGATAGCTGAGGCGTCCTTGGTGGATTTCTACCAGATCATCGGACAGGGTGATGCCGTGCGGGACAGCTACACCCAGCAGGACCGTCTTGTCTGGATGAGCCTTGGTGTACCGGATAACTGGGCCCCAGACGGCTTTTGTGCCGGGGCCAAAGTATCCGGCAATAGTCTCCGGCAGCAGGACTACCCTACTTTTCCGTAGCTGGGACAAAACCTCGGGGACAAGGTGCTCCGATTCCTGAATAGAGGATACCGCCGTGAGGTGCCCGCCGTGGGTGTTGATTGCTGTCCACCCAGCAGGCGGGTAGAGGCGGGGCAGGGTAAATGCTCCGATAAATGGCAGCACCATGAGTAGGGCCGGGAAAATGATCAGCGGCGGGATGGGTGCGTCGTTATCTTTGGCGGCTATGTAGGCAATCAGCGGAATGGACAACAGCACCCAGACAAGACCCAACCAGCCCTCATTGATTGCCCCGATCCACGGGCTAGTCCAACCGATGAGGCCCAAGGGCGGAAGTACCGTGGATAGGCCAGAGGTGATCAGGGTTGCCAGCAGCGCGGCCAAAGCCGGGTGCTCCGGTAGCCGGTTGCAAAACGGCTTGTAGAGCCAATACGGCAGGGCAAACGCCAAGCTAGAAAATACCCAAAAGGCGATCCCAAGGGGCAGGCCAGCATGGGGGAAGAATACCGCTGTCCCATGAATGAGGCCGTAGGTAGTCGCTAGGTGATAGCCGAGCAGGGCCAGAAATGGGGCAGCGGCGGTGCGGAACAGCGGTAGTACCAAAAAGACCGCAGGGGCAAGCCAGACCGCATGAGGCCATGCGATCAGACCAATGAGGGTGCCGATAAGTAGTGGGATGAGGTGGCGCGTACCCATCACTCCGCCCTCAGCTTTTCTATCTCCGCCCGGCACCTCTGATCATACGCAGCAAACTCCCTATCACTCCCGAATAATTCATACGGGCCATCTCTGCATAGCAGCGTGATAAGCCGTACCCGGAGTGCTTTGCAGACCGGGCGTAGCTCATCAAATCGGATTTCCCGGCTACTGCAAAAGTAGCCGTCGATAACGGCTTGGCTAAGACCTGTGCGGGTGGGAAGTTCCGTTACAGGAATACCCGCCCGTGTAGCGTGGCTACGCAAGCGGTGTGCGAGGATGGTTCGGACGTTACCCCGCATATCCCAGTCCCCTTGTTCCGGTGCCGCAGCCAAAAGAGATGCTATGCTCACGCAGCGTTTCTTTTGCTGCCCACGGTCTCTGCCAGTCCGCAGCGTACTTTTCCGCAGCGGGTCCACGGCAACCGTTGCGCAGTTTCCAGTACAAATCCCGGAAAAATACCTTGTGCAGGCCGTCCGCTTCGGCTTTGAAAAAGTAGAGGTCAAAGGCTTTGTACTCTACGGTCGGCCCGTACAAAATCAGGTTCGTACCATCGGCAATTTGTAGCGGATCGCAGTTGAATGGCTTTGCTGTACTAAAGGCTTTCCCCAGAATGACGGGCGTAGCATGAACAAAATGAAACAGCCGTTGCAGTTCATCACACGGCGACTTGGTTTCATCAGTCTCAAAGATACCGTTGAGGCGGGCATCGGGGCCCACATAGGCACTGTCTGGCAATAATAGGTCACGGCCATCTTTGAGCCATACCCAGTATCCTTTGCCACCCTCGCTGGCGGCCATGTCAACAGGCAGGTATTCCTTGTGGTTCAGCAGCAAGGCCCAGCCGGGCACTGGGATTTTGTAGATTTCGTCGATTTCCATGTAGCACCTCACTTTTTCGATGGTGCTAGGGTATAGACCGGCGCTCGGGTGGCTTGGGGCAGTAGGGCAGCGTGAGCACTTGGATACCCCGTGATGGGCTGGTTTGTTTTTTCGAGGCTACCCCACCCCTTTACATATCTGTCAGCGGCACGCTCCCCACCTACAGTGTCGCGACACTTATAAAGCAGCTTTTTGAATAAACGCTCAAAATATGTCTCAAAGCGACATGGTCTGTAATCAAAAAAGTACAAGTCATAGCCGGAGTGGGTTACAGCGGGGCCGTACAGGACTATGAGATAAGGGGGCTTACCTTTGGCAGTTTGCAGCGGTTCGCAGTTGAGCGGCTCGGCAGCATGAAAACTCTCCCCAGCGATAACGGGGGTATTGTGCGCAAAATGGAAAAGCCGTTGCAGTTCATCACACGGCGACCTGGTTTCATCAATCTCAAAGAATCCGTCCAATCGTGCGTCCGCACCTTCGTAATTGGAATTCGGTAGCAGAAATTCACGACCATCCGCGAGCCGGACGTAATAGCCCTTGTCAACCTCTGGAGCAGCAGCTATTACCGGGTAGGATTCTTTGTGGTTGAGCCGGATAGACCAGCCTTGTACCGGAGCAAATGGAATTTCCATGGGGCACCTCACGGTTATGGACGATGCCTTGGTATAGACCGGCGCTCGGGTAGCTGACAGAAAAAAGCCGCCCGGAGGCGGCAATGAGAGGTGTGAAGAAACTAATTACGCAGCAGTAGACACCAGTATGCGCCGGTACGGGTTCCCAGCCTTGGCAGGCAGACCGCACTTTTTGAGCAGTTCATTCCGCTGATCCAGGATATACACGAAATAGTTGTCCGCCTCTTCGTCATCCAGATCATTCATGGCGCGATCCGGCAGATTGCAGAAATACAGGTCGTCCTCACTATAAGTCACATCGGGGCCATAGAGTGTGACGATGTTTGCGTCGAGCTTAAATGTTTCCTCTTCGGGGCCATAGTTCGTAACAAGAGCAAGTTCATAAGACAGGCCAGTTTTGACCGGCGTGTTCTTCACGAAATGATCCAGCCGCAGCAGTTCAGAATAAGGGTTTGCCTCACCATCCATCTCAAAGCGATCTTGTAGCTGTGCATCAATGCAGATAAACGCATTGTCTTGTAGCAGAATTTCCATCCCGTCATCGAGGCGTACCCGGTAGCTGTTTCCGCCAATCTTGGCAGCAGCGACTACGGGGGCTGAGTTGGTAAAGTCCAAAACCAGAGTCCAGTTTTCTACGGGTTGCAGTTCCATTTCAATTTCCTCTTACAGTTGCCACCAAGCCGGGTGGCGCGGTTGAGAGTTTTTCTCTAGGTAGGGTATAGGGAGTGTCTCGGGTATCCTGTGTGACTACCCCTCGATGAGCAACGTCATCAGGTCAACCAGTCGGCGGGCACCCGTTTTTCCATTTAGCGGGGATGGAAAACCGTACAAGCGGGTATGTTGCTTCTTCAGTTTCTTCATCGCCGCCGCAGGCAGGTCATTGAGATAGACAAGATGATGCGGGTAGTCCTCGATAATCCAGTGGATTCCGACATAATCAGGAGTGCGGACACCCATAGGTTCCTCAAAGCGATTGCAAACGGCAAAACCGTCTGGCCGGGTAATACCCATGGCACCAGTGGTATGACGATTGACGCTGATCAAATAACACGGGAGGTACGCCAGAATTGACACGACCCGCATGTAGTTATCATCCGTGAATCGCTTTGGGGAATTCAGACCGGCTTCTTGGGTTAGTGCTTCTACACTGATCCGCAGCATATCCCGCCAGTCCGTAAGACCGGCCATGGAATCCAGCTTCGCGGTCAGTTCAGCGCCGCGCACCGTTGCAAATTGATCATAGAGTTGCTTGTTCGAGATACGGTCACACATGATAAGGCTCCTTCATCATGAGCAGCGGCCCGTCCGCTGTCTCTAATGGGGGTATAGCCGGGCGCTCGGGTATCGGGGTCAGTGGTGGGTTCGGGCGCAGATTGTTTAGCGGTAGCTGGCCGCTGTGGCGGGCTAGGGCCCGGTTGGGGCGGTGGTTTCTTCGGCTATGCTACCTGATCCCCACTTTGCCGGTAGGCTTTATCTTGCGTTTCTTTCCTTCGGTCAGAAACGGTTAGTTTTTCTCAGATGAGGCTATGCAACCTTCGGGGGCGGGGCCAGCCGTCGGCGGCGACTGGCGGGAGCCCTGCCGGTGCGGGGTGGCTTTGCAAGCAGTGGAGCCAGCGGCGGGACAATCAGCGGGGCGCTGTGGGGCTATAAGTTGGGCTTACCCGGCCTAGACCTACACATCGGCGGCGCTCCGTTATCAGTCTATAGATAACGCTTATATATGATAAGCAAAACTGATCAACGGCGCTCCGTTATCCGTCAATAAACAGAATCTATTTATAATAAAGAAACTCTATGGACGGCGCTCCGTTATCCGTTGATAGTATTCATTTATGGATTATAAGCTGTGCTTATCAGAAGATAATGGGTGCCATTAGCTGGGGTTGACAAGTATTATATAGATACTATACTAACAATATATGTTAGGTAAAACTTGGAGTAGTTGGGCGTGAGTGGAAAATGTATTGCTATTGATAGTTGGGCAGGCCGTCGCTACTACCCCGTATCTATTGTTGGCGAGACACCCAAGCGGTTCAGAGTGCGAGTGCTGGCCGATGGCGGTATTCCACTGCCAAGCCGTCGATATGCAGCGCATGGCGAGATCATCGCGGTTCCAAAATATGCTGTGCGCGATATACCAGAGTATGCCGAGTGAGGATTGCCAATCATGTACCGAGACCATCTGACCCCAGAAAAAATACTCTCTTACTGCATCATGCTGGGTGTACCTATCCATGCGTCGAGAGATGAGGTGGCCCATGCGTACCGGGTCAAGGCCCATAAAGCTCATCCAGACCGGAACCAATCACCAGAGGCACATGAGGAATTTTTGACGCTGCAAGAAGCATTTACGGTGCTTTCTGATCCAAGGCTTGCGACTCTTCGCCAGACCAGACTAAGCCGTCCCGTGGTTTCCAAAGAACCACTGGATATAGCGCGTGAAATACTGCAGCAAAGGATTGACCTGTACATCGATTTGCCGGTTGCTGTAAAGCCCACGCCAGTGCGGGGCAAAGATCGGCAGGAAAACGCGCTGGGGACTTATGTTGCCGGTAACGAGTTCCCCGATACCCTGCAAGCACACGGCTCTGAAATACCCGATGCTGCCATTGTTGAGATGGTGGAACAGGGCGCTTGGGAGATGGTGTACACTTACGCTGAGATTCTTGGACTGAATCCGTACCAGATCAATGAGATGTACAAAGCCGTCGAAGTTGTTTGCGCCTTGGCATCAGCAGCGATCAACAAAGCAGCACGAAAAAATAACAAAAAAGATTACACAAAAATAGGTTTAGACTTGCTGTTGGATGAAAAGTTCAAGAACTTGATAGGCCAAGGCGCAGTTGCGGCTTGGGGGGCTAAGTATCAAGAAAGCAGAGTGCGCCAGTTTCGGACTCGCACTGGGGTCTGGGTGGGGGGTAGGCTGATCAAGCTGTGAGTTCACAACAGGGCCGTAAACAAAGGGTGTCTGCGCGGCTTGCACTGGTTTACCAACGGATTATCTCTGGGTAGTGTCGGGCAGAAGCCTACCCGACAAAAAGTCATCCGTTTGGCTGGCTCAGTTGTTCCAGCCTTTGAAAAACATCATGTTTCGCATCATCAAGCTCTCGTCCCAACCGCATTGCATCGGCTTTATCGCCGTTTTGCAGAGAGTCCAACAACCGGCTACTTGGTGGACTCTTGCATGTATGATACCCAGTTCTTGAAAAGCCCTTTGATTACCGAGCAGAGTTTTTCCGTGTCCGTCGTACCACTGCCCGAAATGGCAGTGGTGGTGATCGGGCAAATCCTGCGCCTTGAGTGATGGGGCCGACCGGGTGATTTCCCGCTGCACCTTAGCTACAAAGGTTTCGTGGGCATTTTTGGCGGCATCTACGGTCATCACAATAGCGAGATGTTCCAACTCGCGTACTTTTTCTTGAAGTTGCCGGGTGACAGTAGCCGCACCTTCGGCTTTCTGTGCCGCGCTTTGGCTACTTGCCTCAATGGATTTGGCGGAGCTTTCGATTCGCGAGATATTATCCTGTACATTTTCAGTAGCTTCTTGCACCCGCTTGGATAGTCTGCGTACCTCATCGGCAACTACTGCAAAGCCCCGTCCGTGTTCTCCGGCCCGTGCGGCTTCAATAGCCGCATTGAGGGCTAGGAGATTTGTCTGGTAGGCAATCTCTTTGATCGTCTGAGCAATCCGGCTAATAGCGCCTACCTGTTTTATTAGTTCCTCAGAAGCCTTGCGATTTTCGCCAATGGACGTTCCAAGATCGGTGATGGTCGTACCCACTTGCTTCATGCTGGATTGGGTTTCCGCAGCAATGCTTGTCAGCCCATCCGCCTGTGTTGCAGCGGCTTCCCCCATTCTACTCACCAAGTGTTCGGTAGCTGCCTCCGCTGTGACATCTCGCCATGAGGCATGAAAAGCTATGATCTTACCGGCTTCATCCCGGACTGGGCTGAAATTCAAGGAAAAGGTCACTGAGCCCAGCGTCATACTGGTCTGGTGACTCTGTACCCGCCCGTCGAGCATGGACCGGAAGATATTACGGATTCGCTCGGGGTTCTTGTGAAACTGATGGATCGAGCGGCCAAGGGCAGTGCGTACATCGGCCCCGCGTAACTGGGCGTTGAGATTGCCATGGTAGAAATCCATGGATTCCAAGGCGGCCCGGTTCATATAGAAAATCTTGTTATCCATGGCCGGGTCGTTTTCCGCCAACATCTCTAAGGTGTCAATCAGCGTCCAATTTTGACCAGGTATCAGCGTCGAAAATTGACCAGTTTTAGAGGGGGGTAGAGCTCCGTTTTTTGAAGCGGTAGGAATCATTA
>JABEBX010017819.1_pt1 | contig 11895 bp, 14 predicted proteins | sample 7245971 | NCBI WGS metagenome assembly JABEBX01 (sample SAMN14506365, study PRJNA622280) | hot springs metagenome | biome: hot spring [ENVO:00000051]|acidic hot spring [ENVO:00002120]; feature: spring [ENVO:00000027]|sediment [ENVO:00002007]; material: sediment environment [ENVO:01001048]...
TTTGTAATCTTGATGTACTTATTATTACAGGAATATAAATGAATTTTAAGAATATTCTTATATATTACTTTTTTACTAGGAACATCTTGTTTTATAACTTCACAAATTTTTGATAGTTTATCCTTTATTATATCATAAACTTTTGACCTTTCTTCCGTATCAAGTTCAAAGTAAGCATCTAGATTTAATTCGCCATAAAAGGCTACTTTTGAGCGGTATTTTTCCACTATTTCTAACAAAAGTTTTTGGATGTTCGGTAAATCTAAAGAGGATAATTCCCAAAAGAGGGGAATTTCATTATTAAAAGATGTTTTTAAATCAGCTTTTTTACCATTATCACTAGCTGGCTCAAATTCCAAAATTTGGAAATTGTAATTGGATAAGTTATAAGCGAAGCTCAAAGTAGTCAATGCAGAAGAGAAGTCTTCATTTTTATTTAAGAATTTCTTCTTTAGTATTCTAAATCCCTTTTTCTTATTTGCCCACTCTAACATTTCAGAAAAATTTATAACTTGTTCTTTAGTGCTTATTGACGAATAGAATGGGTGACTTTCATCAATAGTATCTAAATTGTCATTTAAAATGTCTTTAATTTTATTGATAGGCCCAGTTAGTTCCCCTAAATTATGTGACTTAGACATATGTAATTCAAACTTATTTAAATTTTCCATATTGTTATATAATATTCTTAAGGTTAATTTTATAAAAATATTTTTAAACTTTGTATATAGATGTTTACTCGATATATCGATATTTCCCTACCAACAAAAATCACTAATTAGTGATTTTTCCTTGAGGTAACTTCGACTAAATTATTACTATACTATTACCTGATTCCTACGTTAATAGAATAAAACTAAAAGATAATTCTAAGAGAACTTCCTATAGAATATTACTATACCCTTATTATATTTTTTATATAAAATATAGTAATACATAGTAATACTAAAAGTACAATTAAGAATGAGATATACTATACCCTTAGAGAGATTATTCGTTCGCAGAAACGTCAAGAAAGTGAAAATCGTTGGGATAGAAGGTTTTGCTTCATATCAGTTAGTCTAGTCCATTAAAATGTGATGAATCAATAAACACTGCTCTATCGATGTTACGCGCGATACTTCTTTTTAATTTATATAGCCGAAAAGTTAAGGACCGCCATATATATCCCAACTGCCACAATTATTATAGCAAAAATTTTCCTTAGAAGATTTCTGTCCATTTTTGAGGATATCCTGACACCTGCTATCCCTCCGAATACTCCTCCGACTACATACAGAAGTGCGATGGGTATTATTATTTGCCCTGCTATACCGTACCTTATTGCAGTTACCATACCGAATGTGCCGACAGCAAGTAGAGAGGTACCAACTGCCCTATTTATGTTCAGATTTGACGAGTAAAGTATCGAAGGTACTATTAGAAAACCCCCTCCGATACCGAAGAAACCCGATGCGAATCCCGCAAGAACCCCAAATCCGCTGACTTTTTTGGTGTTCTGTTTCTCGGTCTTATCCTTCTCTGTTTTATTACAAGGCTTCTTGCACTTTGTTAAGAATATATATAGACCTATTCCCATCATAAGAAATGAGAAAAGTAAAAGCAGAAAATCTCCTTTTGTTATCAATCCTAAAGTTGTGCCGATTAAAACCCCAATAATTCCCATAACAGAAAATATAACTCCCACACGCAGGTTTATATTCTTTCTTTTCCAGTGGCTGATAGCATTTATATAAGCATTGATTCCAACGGCCAAAGCAGTGGTCCCTATAACCATATGCGGTTCGTCTATCCCTACAAAGTAAAGCAGAAGAGGGATTGCAAGGATTGATCCTCCACCCCCTATGAGCCCTAGTGAAAATCCAACGAATCCTCCTGCTATAACCGAATAAATATACTGTATAATTGTTATTATCATCTTTAGTTCTCCTTTAATACTAATATAAAAACTGAAGTTATACTTAAATTAATATTAATTTATACTTAGTCTGCCCTATCGCGGTTTATTTTATACTGCTCCCGCCGGGATTTGAACCCGGGTCTGTGACTCGAGAGGCCACTGTCCTTGGCCGCTAGACTACGAGAGCATAAGCATAATATTATTTTTATGTTAAATAAATATAGCTTATGACGGTTTATTCATGTTTTTATCCAGAAAATCATGCGGATAAATAGCATTCACAACTTTATTGTAAATTATAGTGGCAATCAATAAAAATCGGCGGATACATTAATGTATATTAGCCCATAATAATTATTAAGACTATGAATTTAAAGTACCTAGCAGCATTGAGTACCACAGTGGGGACTATTGTCGGTGGAGGAATACTTGCACTACCATATGCAATAGAAAAGAGCGGATTCTTTGAAGGCATAGCCTTCCTTTTGTTGTTGGGATTTGCTTCTATACTCATAACTATGTATACCGGAGAGTTATCAAGCAGGTTTAAGAAATTTCATCAGTTGCCGATAATAATAAGTAAATACACAGGAAAACGATTGAAGAGTCTAATACTTATCTTTCAGGTACTTACAATATATGGTGCACAGATAGCATATCTTACAGGTATAGCATTAGTCCTTGTATTCCTGTTTCATTTATCCTACTCTATCTCGGTTCTCTTGATATTCATACTGACTTTGCCGCTGATTTACAAGGGTTATAAGTTGGTGGAAGATGCAGAAACGCCGCTGCTCTTTATAAAAATCGGATTGATAATAATCGCAGCATTATCAATATTTAGTCTTGTAAGATTCTCAAATATTTATACCTATAACCTAAAGGATCTTTTTGGCCCGTTCGGGATAGTCCTCTTTTCGTTTACCGGTTATACCGTGATACCCGAAGTAAAGGAAGAATTAGGGGGCGTTAAGCACCTCACAAGTGTAATACTAGCTTCGTACATAATCTCAATATCTATATACATTCTTTTCACTTTTGCGTTTGTTGGGGCCTTTGGGCCGGCGGTTTCCGCGATAGCTACCGAAGGTATAAGTTCAGTTTATTATGAGGTCTTATTCTCTTTGACGACGTTGTTCCTGCTTTTGACACCGTACATTGCTTTAAGTCTTGTACTGGCCGATTCATTTACTTATGACTTTGGGATAGCAAGGAATTTAAGCACGTTTTTAGCTCTTGCTGCTCCTTTCGCTATAGCATTTTTTGATTTAAACTTTGAGAATATACTCAACGTGACCGGCGGGATATTCATTTCTTTATTGGCTATGATGGTGTTATTTGCAGTATACATCGAAAGGAAAAGAGAGAAAGGCAAGAAAGGCGTCTACAAGGTTCCTGGGGGAGTATATTTGATAGGATTCACGTTCTTGATAATGCTTTTAGGTTTGGTGTATACAATATACTCTTTGTTATGAAAGTAGTAAAACTAAATAGGAAAAATAGTATAATAAAAGCGATAGTGAAGTCGTATGGAGACCTGTTTTTCCTACAATATATAGTAGAGAAAGGGGATAGATTGATAGCTTATTCAAGAAGAAAGATAACCGTTGGGGACTCATCGGAAATAAAGACCATAAAGATAGGTATAGAGGTTGAAAAACAGGAACTTGGAGAAAACTCCTTGGAAGTTAGTGGCAGGATATTCTCTTCTTCTGACGAAAAAGTTCCTATGCATAAATACCACACTATCTCCATTAAGGCTGGAACTGGCTTTATTCTGCAGAAGAGTAGGCTGCTTAACTTTCAAATATCACTGTTGAAACAGGCTGTAGAAAGCACACCACGGGTGTTTATCTGCGTTTATGAGGAGGGGTCTGCGATCTTCTATATGATGTCTAACTACAGGCTGAAAAAGAAGATGGAATTTAAAGAGGAAGTCAGCGGTAAAAGATTCAAAAATGAAAGCAGAAGAGATTTCTTTAGGAAATTAGGGTCGTTATTAGCGGAGGAATACAAGAGAAGATACACGGCATTTATAGTTGCAGGGAAAGCATTAGACAATGAAGAGCTTAGGAAGGAGTACCTAAAAGGACTTGATATCATCTATGAGACGGTTTCTTACGCGGATACAGGTTTAAAAGAATTGCTTTCAAGAGATACGATAAATGAGGCTCTTAAGAAGACAAAACTTTCCGTCCAGAGGAAGTTAATAAGTGAATACCTTACAGGCATATCCAACAACAATAAGGAGTATGTTTATGGCATGGATGAAATAAACAAGGCCTTATCAGATAAGAAGCCATTACAGGCGTTATTATCGAAAGAATATGTACTTAATAATAAAGAAATCCTTGAAAAGCTTGATAGAGGAGGGTGCGAGATAATAATATTTGATGAAAATGACGATTCTCTTTCTCAATTATTAGGATTTGGTGGAATACTTGTAAAATTTACAGATTTTAGATAGCTAGTAAGCCAGTTACCCTTAAAAGGTAGTAGATTAACTTTAAATATAGCATAGTGTTAGTATAATTAATGAACAGTCCGAAGATAGCTTTTTTACTTCCAAATTTTATACACCTGAAGAAAGCACAGAAGGAGCAGTTTTTGAGTGCTTTATCCAGTTCTATACAGGAAAATGCAATCGTACTCTTAGATTATACAGAAGAAAGGGAAGAGAAGTGGCCAAACCTCGTATTAGTGCACTTCCAGCACAGTAAGTTTATAGGGGATTGCTTTCGTACTGGTTTGTCGGCAGCGTTGGCTTTTGACGTTGAAAAGATAGTGACTTTTGAATACTATTCCGTAGAAAATGCTAGTTGGTTTAAAGACTACATAAATGGCGGTAATCTAGTAGAGACCGGAACAAGGAACTTCAGAGAGATGCTTGCTACAGAGATTTCAAACCTGCTGTCTTTTAGCAATACATACAATAATTTTTCATTTAATAGGATATTTACAAGAGAGGCAGCTTTTGTTCTGAAAGACACTAAATTAAATAGCAGGTCTTTTATGGTCGAATCCATCAACATGCTTAACTCTAAAGGCATCCCGACTACAGAAGTGATCAAAAGAGGGTATGGACGGGATAGAAAGAAGATAAACCTTTCAGAGATGGCAGAATCGATCATAAAAAGCATCAATAAGAATTCAATAAACTACAGTCTTATCTCTTCTTTATCCTACACAGTGAATATCCTAATGATATATACAAGTTTGAGTTTCGGGTTTTTTTATCCTCTAGCGGTCTTGGTCGGCGGGGAATTGAGCGGGATTTCTAATTTTATAATGAATGAGAAGATCAACTTCAAAAATAAGGGCTTCCTGAAGTCAGCATACCGTTTTGGAAAGTTCAATGCGTTTGTTTTAGGCGTCGTTGCGTTTGACATACTTATAATAAGTCTTATATCAAAATACTCCGATTACCTCGGAAAAACATTATTTTCTGTAATCTCCGTGTTTTCTGTAATTTTAGTATCTGCCTTCTCTCTGTTTATGACAAACAGGGTCATATGGGGGAGAGGAAACAACCAGAAAGTGTTCCTTTAATCCTTAAAATATATGCAAAAATTGGTCTTATACCCATAAATTGATCAGTCTGGGTTTAACTTCATCTAGTCAATCGTCGTAACCTCTCTTAAATTTTATATCTACGCCTTATATAATAATCATATGGAACTAAAATTTGTGATTAAAGAAGATTATGATATAAAGAGAGCACAAAAAATTAAACAAGGTGGTAACACCATGCTAAAAGATAAGAGAATAGACCGTAGATATCTCGATAAGCAGTATAAGAATTCACTTAAGTTCATGAAACTCACTCAGAAACTTTATCAGGGCTCTTGGGATGATATTAATGATAAGTTCTCAAAGTATGTTGAGAAAATCACAGGTTATGACTGGTTTTATCCAAGATATTATTGTATCCTTTCTGTAGTTATCTCCGGCGCTTCCAATTGGGGGCATGCGCCAGTAATAGTTAGGTCTTGGAAGGAAAACCCTTATTTAATGAGAAGAATCACCGCACATGAGTTAATATTATCACATTATTTTGAGATATACAAGAGATATTATTCTTATGAGGATTTGACTGCCGGACAGGTATGGGCCCTTGCGGAGATAGCTGCTTGGGCATTAACTTCATTGATTAAGGAGACTAAGGAATTCTGGCCAAGTATTGATTATTATAATAATAAGACTAATTACCCACATCTAGTTAAACCGCTGCTTCAACTAAAACCTATCTTTCTTAAAAGAAAGAATTTTGATGAATACATAAAGAAAGGAATAGAAATTATCAAAAAATACCCGAACATAAACCCAGCGGGTAATACTCCTTCTGCCAAATTATAATCGATCTAAGCTTTAGTACTCGATTAATATCTATCTAAGTTAACACCTGAAATTACTCTTAAGTTTTAGGCCTGGAATCTCTTAAGATGCAGCCTCGATTCTTCGAACTCATACATCTAAGTTATCTTTTGTGTATGGTTACTTTTCGGTTTTTTGCTTAACAATCTCTTTAATCTCTTGTACATCGCTTTCTGGGGCATCCTTATAGGTCAACCACCATGCGTATCCTTTGAAATCCTTAAGACGCGCAGGAACATCTTTCACGTTCTTAGGTGGAGGATTGATTAGTTTATCGTTTATCAGTTCATTATATGGCCAGTTTGCTGGAACAGCTGCTTTAAATTTATCAGCCATTTGAAGTGCCTTTATGGCTCTTAAAAGTTCATCTACATTTCTACCGATCTCAAGAGGATAGTACATTATAAGTCTTATTATAGAATTAGGATCTACAATGAATATTGCGCGGACCGTTGATGATGTTGACTCTGCCTGAATCATTCCTAGTTTTGCAGCTACCTTTCCCATTGCATCGCCGATTATAGGAAAAGGTACCTCCATTTTCAGATTTGCAGAAATCCAGTTTACCCATTCAATATGGCTGGTGGTACTATCTACAGAAAGGCCTATAAGTTCTGTTTCAAGCTTCTGAAAATCGTTGTATCTCTTGGCGAACGAAAAAAATTCAGTAGTGCATACTGGCGTGAAATCTCCTGGATGGCTGAAAAGCATGAACCACTTTCCTTTAAATGCATCAGGAAGCTTCATGTTTCCGTGTGTCGTTTCAACGCTAAGTTCAGGAAATTTTTCGCCTATTAATGGAAATCTATTTTCTTCTTCCATATTATTAACGTAATACATAATAAGTATAAATAGGTTATGATTTATGAGACTGTCAAAATTTAAGTTAATTGAAGCTTATCTTGGCTTATCTTAATTCTTTCTATTAGTATCCTAATGGTATCTTCATACTTGAATGTGCTTGTGCCTAAAGCATCAATAAGATGATAATCCATATTTAATTCTCATTTTGTAAGTATAATACTTCAATATCCTATCTAAATTCCATTACCAAATAAATATACACTAAAAAATCAGAGAAGGACTGCTGCAGCTACGGCGCAGGCCCACATCCCTTTTTTAACTTTTATAGAGGAGGAAATGCTCGTTACGCTCACGTCATTTACCTTCTCAGCTTTCGTTGTTGAAAGCATATGTTCTGCGAGTCTTTCTGCCTTCTTCTTTGCTAAGTCTATGGCCTCTGCAGCATTGTATTCGCTTAGGTAGCCATAGCCTTTTTTGGGTATTGCTGCTCCTACACTTGCTGATATTGTCTGGTCTACCTTTTTTGAATCAATCCTGCTAAGAACAACGAATGCAATCTGACCTGCTTTCATCCTTGAAAGTCCTTCCTCCTTGCTTATGACCTTACAATTAGGGGGCACTATACTCGAAACAGTTACAAGATTGAATCGCTCTATCTTTGCTTCTCTTAATGCCAGTTCGAAGGCCTCAAGTTCCATTTTGGCGCTTCCTTTACCAAATGTGAAAAAAACTTTTGAGGGTATTAGACTTTCCATTTTTATCACTACATCTTTTACAATCTATCCATTCTATCTTATTAAATATTTAAACTTTTATTTTATTTTTTGTCTATGTATAAATCTCTAAATAGAAGGATTCTTAGCTAAATTTATTTTATGGCTAAATATATCGGCTCAAGTAGAAGTATCTCATGTAGAAAGACAGATAATTATAAAATGTAAAGGAGATAAAATGCAAGAAATATGGAGAAGTACTCAAAAAACTTCGTTTTGGACTTAAGTCTGTTGAATACAAAGCAGGACTTAAGATACTTAGGAGCTGGTCGCATTGAGTGCTATTATCGTATATCCAAAATGTGGTTTGAAGACCCTTTAAAAGAATATAATCTTGTTAGATGAATGGAACTTTTAACTATTGAACTATTATATCTACATAAAATATAATCATTATGGTGAATAGTATGAGTAGGAAGTATCATTTGAAATGCCCAAAATGCGGGCATGGATTTGATCTGAATTATGATCAATTCAACAGCCTCTCAGATCTTCGTGTAGGGATAACATGGAGGGAAGGGGCTCATCGCTTTGCAGTTAAGTGCCCGGAATGCCACAAGAGGTCACATTATCACATGTCTTATGATGGGAAACAACTTTCTACTTGGTGAGTGTTGGAATATGGTATTCCTTCTATAGATGTTTGGATCAGAGAAGTGCATAATTCTGTTAGAAAGTCCAGACAGAATAGAACTAGCAAGGAAATTGAAAAACTTAAGCTTCCAAGATAGTTTCATCAACAAACTTACTAAATATCTCGGTGAAATTATACGTTTTAAGTAATTTTATAGTACTTATCCTCTCCAGAAATTTACTAAAAAAGATCTCTGAGAGTTAAGTGCGTAAACTATTTTTCTTTATTTTAGGAGGAAACCTGTTAAATGACCTTTTGAAGCTTGTCTCACTTATTACAGCCCATATAGTACGCTTTCCATATTCTTTATTATATTTTTCCATTAAATTTTTTATTCTTAGGGCCATAGTTTTGCTTCCGTTTAAGCTTGAAACAATACTATCGTAGCACTCGGTTATTGATTCATGTTTGTTTAGTTTTAGCCTGTTAACCAGCATGCCTTCCGTTGTGTACCTTATCAATAGCTCTTCGAACATGCTTGTCCCTGTAACTTTGTAGTTAAACAGTTTTTTCTCGTATATAATGGCATGCAGTGACTCATGCATCAAATCAATCAGAGGTATCTCCTTTGCTTGTTTGATGGCGTTTATGTCGATGTGGATTAATGGGGGCGTATCAATTAGCATTGAAGCTATCTCACCGAGTTTCCCAGATTTTGTATTGTTGCGGTTTGATAGCAATATTATCACGTTCTTCGGCATATCAAAGCCGTAAACTGAGTTAGAGAACTCAGCCAGACTTGTATTATTCTCTTTGACTGAAGTTTTAAGCTCAGACTCAAATTCGATAATTTTCTTTATATCATTAGTCTGGCTTGGCATTGATTCCAGTAACTGGCTGAGCCAAATCAAAAATTTTGAGTCGTTCATTTTGCCTTTAAGAACTTCCTTGAAAATCAGTATAGATGAAGGCTTGTTGAGAAGTTTTGATTTTAGCATATCAATTTTGAACTTGGATTCGGCTTTAAGATGCGACATATCGATTATTTCGTCCTTAGGATATTGAAAAGCAGCGTATATCAGTGCAAGATTTCTTAATTTATCGTCAGTCACAAAATTTATTCTCATACAATCAATTTAATAAATTTCAGCATTTAAAGTATGCTCTGCTATTTTACCAACCAAAGCAACATCACTGTTTTCAAGAATCGCTAGTCCATTTATTTCCATAATATCTGCAGCAGATTTGTATTTGGTATAATGTTTACTAATAGTTTTAGATCGGTTTATCCTCTTAACAGAAGATGCCTTCACATTACTTAGTATTTTACTATCATTTTTAGGAACTAGAACTGAAAATTTTTGCATGCAGGAATCGAAACGATTCTTTCAAGAGTTGCCACTTTTATGATTCTGTCTATTGTACTAAAATTATTTAAAGATTTGGCTTGGCTCCAAATTATAAGAGAAATCTGGCTTCTAAGACATCATTACTTTTTTATTGGGTTTTCCTTCTATTTCTAATAAATCTGCTTTTGCGCTCTATAAAATATCGGTAATCTGACCTTTAATTCTTAAAAAGTAAATCAAGCGCTTCTTGTTGATTTAGTAATATTAATTGAAGGGATAGATGATAAGATAGTCTATAAAGTAATGTTTGAGGAAAAAAGAATTCGATTAATGAATTAAATGGACCGGTCGGGATTTGAACCCGAAGTCTCCACGATGCGAACGTGGCGTCATGCCATTGGACCACCGGCCCGTATTCTTTATAAATAACACATTCTATTATTAAATTTATGGCTTACTCTCTAAAGAGGAGGATCTTGAACGAAACTGCATTGTATCTTTTTTTAGGTATAATCATTTCAATACTTACAGCAAGAGCATATGTACAATTTGGGGGAAATCTAGGTTTTGGGTATGATGGAATAATCTTTCATCATATATTCATTGGGATAATACTCGTTATAGTAAGTGGATTTGTGCTTTTTGCTTTTTATGACAGGATATACAGAAACAAAAAGGCGATGAACTTATTGGCGTTTGCGTTTGGAGTTGGTACAGGATTAATAACAGATGAGACTAACTTTTTAATAAGTGTTGGGCAGTATTATAACCTAAGTAATTATTATAGCTCATTGAATATCTATGTTGATATTACTTTCATAGCTTTGGCATTTGTGTTATTTATTTTGGCTCTTTTCAAGAGAAAATCAAGATAGTTCCCGTAGATTCTAAATTAATAAGTCTTAGTCTATAATCATATTTAGATCTCTTACACAGTAATTCAACTTTCAAGATTTAAAAAATAAAATACAATATTTAAATATTTCTAAGTATCATCTGTAACTTGTCTGTTTAAGTGCTCTAGCAGCGCTTCTGTAAGGCTTTTGAGCTTCAGTCTGTCTTTTATCATCTACAAGCATCGCTCTGTCATATTCTATGAATCTTTTTCTAAGGCTTTTTTCTTTTTTCACTAGGCATTTTGCTACAGCTGCTCTTATGGCTTGTGCTCTGGCATTCTGTCCACTCCCCTTTATATCTATTGTTATATCGTACTTTTTGTAAAGGTCTTGAGAAAGTTCCAAAGGCTCGGAAATTATTTCTTTGAAAAGTTTGTCGTTGAATGCGTACAGTGATTTATCATTTATGAATATATTCCCTGTCCCATCTTTTATAGTAGCATTTGCGATCGCAGTTTTTCTTTTTGCCACTATCATCGAATTCTTTTTCATGCATTAACCTCTTGTTTAAGTATATTTGCAAGTTCTCCTATTTTAAGTTTGTGTATCGGCTTATCTATCCTCATCTTTGCAATTTGCAGCATTTCCTTGTTTTTAAACTCTTCAGGCAAATCCTCAAATACCTTCACTTTTTTGAATGCTTCTCTTCCGTGATAACGGTCGTTTCTTATCATTCCTCTGATGGATCTCCTTACTATCCCTTTTATGTCTCTCGGGAAGAAAGGGCCTTTAGACATAGTACCTATTCTTCTTCTCTCTAGATATTTTTTAACTATACTGTTTTTATTTCCTACTATTACTATATCTCTTGCGTTTACAATATCTACTTCCTCTCCTTCTAGTGCGTTCTTAGCCGCAAAAGCAGCCAATCTTCCAAGCACAGAATCTTTTCCGTCAATTATCATATCTCTTAATAGAAAACATATCTAAATTTAAACTTATCGTATTTGATTGTTTTCATCCTTATACGCAGTTCCTAAATGTGTTGTTTTCTCCCAGTTTTTATATCCTCGTAATTCCCTTGAAAGTGCCCTTATCTCAGCGGCCCATTGAAGAGCCCAATAAGCGGGAGTAGTTACTCCTATCAGTAAAGATTGGAGGTAAGGATGCTTCTCTTTTTCATCCTTTGCAGTTTTATAGTACGATTTTCCGTTCATATAACAGTAAGTTCCTATAGCTGCAAGATTAAAATATGCTAAGCCTATTGCATCTCCCATGTTTATTC
>JABEBX010019184.1_pt1 | contig 11874 bp, 11 predicted proteins | sample 7245971 | NCBI WGS metagenome assembly JABEBX01 (sample SAMN14506365, study PRJNA622280) | hot springs metagenome | biome: hot spring [ENVO:00000051]|acidic hot spring [ENVO:00002120]; feature: spring [ENVO:00000027]|sediment [ENVO:00002007]; material: sediment environment [ENVO:01001048]...
GTAGAGATACTGGATCACCTCCTCGCGCCGCTCGTGCTCGAAATCGACGTCGATGTCGGGCGGTTCGCGCCGCTCGGCGGAGATGAAACGCTCGAACAGAAGGTCGCTTGCAGCGGGATCGACAGCGGTGATGCCGAGGCAGTAGCATACCGCCGAATTGGCCGCCGAACCGCGCCCCTGGCAAAGGATGCCGGCAGAGCGAGCGAAGCGTACCAAATCATAGACAGTGAGGAAGTAGGGCGCGTAGCGGAGTTGGGCGATCAGGGCGAGCTCCTTGGCCAGAGTCGCCTGCACCGCCGCGGGCACGCCTTGCGGGTAGCGTTCCGCCGCCCCCGCCGCGACCAGCCGGGCGAGGTAGCCGTCCGGAGTTTCCCCTGCCGGCACCGGCTCGTCTGGGTACTGGTAGGCGATGGCGTCGAGGGAGAAGCGGCAGGCAGCGACGACATCGAGGCTGCGCGCCACCGCTTCCGGGTAGGCGCGAAACAGCCGCGCCATCTCCTCGGCCGACTTCAGGTAGCGCTCGGCGTTGGCGGCAAGGGCGAGGCCTGCCGTTTCCACGCTGCGGCCGAGGCGGATGCAGGTCAGGATATCGGCAAGTGGGCGCCGCTGCGGAGCGTGGTAGTGCACGTCGCCCACGGCGAGCAGCGGCAGGCGGCAGTCGCGGGCGAGGGCGGCGAGGGCGCGCAGCCTGGCCTGGTCGTCGTCGCGCCAGCGGCGGCTTGCCGCGAGCCAGGCAGTCGGGCCGAACAGTGCGCGGATCTCGTGCACGGCGGCAGCAAACGGCGCTTCGAGCCGCTCCGGCGGCACGACCAGCACTGCCTGTCCGGCGGCGGCCTCCGTCAGGTCATCGCGGTAGAGCAGGCAGGCGTTCTTGCCGCCGCGGCTCCGGCCGAGGCTGAGCAGGCGGGTGAGCCGCCCCCAGGCGGCACGGTCGGTCGGGTAGCAGATCAGATCGGGGGTGGCATCGGCAAAGGAAAGGCGGCAGCCCGGCAGCAGCTTGAGCCCATACTGTTTTGCCGCCTCGTGTGCCCGCACCACCCCTGCCAGCGTATTGAGGTCGGCAATACCGAGGGCGGCGAGGCCGAGGGCGGCAGCCCGTTCCACCAATTCCCAGGCGTGGCTCGCGCCCTGCAGGAAGGAGAAGGCGCTGAGGCACTGTAACTCGGCGTAGCGCGGCGGGCTCATGCGAACAGCCCGTGCAGGAACCAGCGCGCGGTGGCAGCGGCAAGCCCGGCGCGGAACACCCAGAAGCGGTTCCCCTCGCTGTCTTCCACCCGGTAGTAGTCGCGCAGAAGGTCGGTCTCCTGCCGGCCGGCAACGGCGGGCTGCTGCCACCAATCGGCGGCGATCCGTTCCGGGCCGCTGGCCGCGCGCACTCGGTAAAGCCGGCCGCGCCAGCGGAACTGCCGCGGCGGCTGGTCGGGCAAAGGTGCGGTGGCCGCGATCGGCTCCGGGCGAGGGAGCAGACGCAGCGGCCGGAACGCCACCGCTTCGGGCCAGGAGGGAAGAGGCGCGAGCGGCGGCTCGCGGCGTTGGGCGCGTTCGGGGACGTGGCTTGCCTGCGGCGCGAGCCGCCACAGCCGCGCCGCGCCCAGGCGGTTGGCGAGCTCGTCGATGACCGCCGCCAGCGCTTGCTGCGGCGGTGCAGCCGGGGAAGGGACAACCCCGGGCAGGTCGGGCTGCGGCTGGAGGAGCGGCGCCGTCGCCGTCGCTTCGAGTTGGACCGCTTCGATGCCGAAGCCGGAGTCGATTTTTCCCAGATGCAGGCGCAGCAGGGCAGTGATGCGGGCGGGATCGGTGAGGGGCAGGGCGGCGGTGATGGCCAGGCGGGAGCTGGCGGCATCGACGCGGAAGAAAGTGGCGGTGAAGGCCACCCCGCCCAGGCGCGCCGCTGCCAGCCGTTTTCCCAGATTTTGGGCGAGCCGCGCCAACGCCTGGGCCAGGGTCTCCTCGCTGGCCACAGGCTCGGCGAAAGCCAGCCGCTCTGCCCAAGGTGCTGCGGGCTTCGGCCAAGCGAGCGCTTCGGCAGCATCCCCTAGCGCCTGGTCGAGACGCAGCCGCGGCAAGGGGCCGAAACGGGCGGAGAGGGCGGCCCGGTCCAGGCGGGCGAGCTCGCCGATGCGGCGCACGCCGAGAGCGCGCAGGCCGGCGGTGGTGGCAGCATCGAGGCGCAGCAGCGCCACCGGCAAAGGGGCAAGGGCCGCCGCTTCGTGGCCGGAAGGCAGGATGCTGCCCGCTGTTTCGTTAGCGCGGGCGAGCGCCCAGGCGGCGCCGTGGGTGCTGGCCACCGCCGTCTGACAGGAAAGACCGGCTTGGGCGAGCAGGGCAGTAAGCGCCCGGACGAGGCCCGCTTCGCCACCGAACAGGCCCGCACAGCCGGTGATGTCGAGGCACAGCCCTTCCGGCGGGTTAGCGGCGGCGAGGGGGGTGAAGCGCTCGCAGCGGCGGGCAAGACGCTGCAAGCCAGCCACATCGGCGCCAGGATCGGCGGGGTGGGTGAATAGCGCCGGGCAAAGCGCCTGCGCTTCCACCAGGGTCTGCCCCGGCCACAGACCTTTTGCCGCCGCTTGCGCGCACAGCGCCTGCAGCCGGCGCGCCCCGCCGGAGGTCGCCACCGTTGCCGCCGGACTAGCCGGCGCGACGACGCCGCTCTGGCGCAGCCTCTGGATCGGCCAGCTCGGCAACCACACGGAGAGGAAACGCCGCATCCTGGACCGCTGCCTCCATCAGCCAGGCGCCCTCGCTTCCGCCACGGGCGCGTTGCAGCCGCACCCGCCAGCGCGCGGGGCCGGGTTCGCCATCTGCCGCCGCGCTGGGAGCGGGAGCCACTTCCCAGCGGGTGGCGACGAAAGGGGTTTGCCGCTGCAGCGGGGCACAGCCCTGGCGCGGACGTTGCAGCACGAAGGCGATGACGCCGTGACGGCGGCAGGCGAGCTGCAGGCGCCGCGCCGGCAGGTCCGGCAGGGCGCCGACCTCGCCCAGCGCCGCTGCCGCCGCGCCGCCGCGCAGGACGATCTCCAGGGCGGCGAGAGTGGCGGCGTCATCCTCGGTGTGGACGAACAACAGCCGGCCAGGATCGAGCCCCCAGCCCGGCAAGCCGGGGGCATAGAGGTCCGGCCAGGGGGTGATCCAGAACACCGGCTGCCGGCCGGAAAGCCCCGCCAGCAGAGAGGCGGCGAAAGCGGCAGCGGCAGTGCCGCCGCTGCCGTCCGTCGCCGGCGCATAAATGGCGTGCAGGCTGCCGAGGGCGAGGCCGCCCCCGGGCAGGCAGGCTGCTACCCGCGGCGCGCCGAAGCGCAGCACGCCGGCGGCGGGCGCGGGCCGGTTTGCCGGCAGCAACTGGCGCAGCCCTTCCGGCAAGGGGCGGCGGCCTGCGAGGGTGGCGACGGTGGACACCATATGTTCCCGTTTTGTTCGGGATTGATTCCGCCCTGCCTGACCAGAGTCAAGAAAAAACGCCCCGCCGCCTGCCCGTGCCTGCCTTTCCGCCTCAGGCGGCGGCGAGGAGGTGGTCGATCTCCGTGCTGTCCTCGGCGCTGAGCTTCCACCCTCCGGCGGCGACGTTCTGCTCCATCTGCGCCGGAGTCGTCGCCCCGGCAATGACGCTCGCCACCGGCTCGCGGGCCAGCAGCCAGGCGAAGGCGAGTTCGAGCAGCGTCTTGCCGCGGGCGGTGGCAAAAGCGCTCAGCCGCTCGAGGCGGGCCCAGTTCGCCTCGGTGAGGAAGCGCTGCGCCAGATGTGGCACTTTGCCCAGCCTGGTGTTGGCCGCGGGCTCTGCGCCGCGGCGGTATTTGCCGCTGAGAAAACCGCCGGCCAGAGGATAGAACGGCAGCAGGCCAAGCCCGTAGGCGCGGGCCGCGGGCAGAAGTTCGGCCTCGATGCCGCGTTCGAGCAGCGAATACTCGTCCTGGCAGGAGACGAAGGAGGCAAGCCCCCACTTCCGCGCCGTCCACACCGCTTCGACCACTTGCCAGGCGGGCAGGTTGGAGCAGCCACAGTAGCGCACCTTGCCCTGGCGCACGAGGTCGTCGAGCGCCCGCAGCGTCTCCTCGATCGGCGTGCGCGGGTCGGGGCAGTGCAGCTGGTAAAGGTCGATCCAGTCGGTGTTGAGCCGGCGCAGGCTTTCCTCCACCTCGGTCATGATCCACTGCCGCGAGGCGCCTTGGCGCTCGCCCGAGGCGTCCATCGCCATGCCGAACTTGCTCGCGAGCACGATGCGCTTGCGCTCCGCCCCCAGCACCTTGCCCAGCACGGTCTCCGAGCCGCCGCCTGAGGCGTAGATATCGGCGGTGTCAAACAGGGTGACGCCGAGGTCGAGCGCTCGATGGATCACCGCCCGGCTGGCCGCGAGGTCGATGCGGCCGCCGAAATTGTTGCAGCCGAGCCCGATCGCCGAAACGCGCAGCCCGCTGCGGCCGAGGTTGCGGATTTCCATCTCTCCTCTCTCCTTACTTCCTCTCCGCCTGCGGTTACTGGCTTGCCCAGACAATGCGGTGCAGCCACGCCACTTCGCCGAGATCGAAGCTGCGGTCGGGGTGGGCGGGGTTCAGGCTGCGCAGCTCCACCCGCTTTGCCGAACGGCGGGCGAGCTGCTTGGCCATCACTTCGCCGTGCACGGTGCGCACGACCACCCGGTCGCCACGGCGGATCGGCGCCGCCGGGGAGACGATGACGATGTCGCCGTCGCGGAACACCGGCTCCATCGAATCACCGCTGATCTCGAGCGCATAGGCATTGGCGTCGGTGATCTCGGGCAGGGCCACTTCGTCCCAGCCGCCGCCCACCGGATAGCCGCCATCGTCGAAGAATCCTTCCCCGCCGGCCTGGGCAAACCCGATGAGCGGGATGCGCCTGCCGGCGGCGGGCACGCGGCTGCCCACCGGCAAGGCGCGGGCGCCGCTGACCAGGGCGGTGAACGCTTCCAGCGAAGCGCCGGTAGCGTCCAGCACTTTGGCCAGACTCTCGGTGCTCGGCCAGCGCGGCCGCCCATCAGGCATCCGCCGCTTCGAGGGGTTGAAAGTGGTGGGATCAAGCCCGGCACGCTTGGCCAGGCCGGAGGGCGATAGCCCGTTCTCGGCGGCGAGGGTATCGAGGGCGCGCCAGATGTCCTCGTGCTTCATGGGGGCTCCAGACGAAGCTCCGGCGGGCCAGGGAGGCGAGGACCCGCAACTCGCTCGTGACGGCGACCGTCAAGCCAGTGTGATAGGATTCCCGGCAAAAGGGAATAGGAAAATCTACACAATCCGCTTGCCTTCGCCGCCGGCATTCGGGTAAATGTTCCTAGTTTGTTCCCCTCCCCCGGCCGGCACCGGCCGCACGCAGGAGACCGCCCGATGCCGTTCCTCGCCCGCTCATCCCCGTTGCCGTCCTGCGCCGGCGCCGGGGCGCGCGGCGAGGATTCTGGGAATGTAAACCTAGAAGCTTTCCTCCTTCCGGCCGCCGCGGCCCAGCCTCCGGCCGGCCTTCTCCCCACAGTTTGGAGCGCATGATGCCGTTCGCTATCCGCAACCTCTCCGTTCTCGCCTACGCCCAGGGCTTCACCCTCTGGCACTACCGCGCCGCCGCCTCGCCCCTGGCGCGGGTGGGCGAGCACGGCTTCTTCGACGACGCGGCGGAGATGTTCGCCGCCGGCGACATGGTGCTGGTTTCCGCTGCCGATGGCGGGCGCGTGCTGTTCGTCACCACAACCATGGGTGGTGTGGCCACCACGCCCCTGTGCTGAGCGTGCCGACGGGATCGCCGCCGTCAGCCGGGAGGTGTATGCGATTTTTGCATGAATTCTTGGCACCCATTATGCTAAGGCATAGGCAGAAAAGCGAAGGCGAACGCCTCGCCATCGCCGCGACCCTCAGGAGCGGTTCTCGCCGAGGCCAGGGAAGTGCCGCTAAGCGCTTGATATGGCAAATTCCTTGCAGGGATATTACCATGACGTCACGAACGCCCCGCCACCCCGTCTTTTGCCACCGCCCCGCGCTTGCCCTCTGCCGGGTTGTGCGGACTGCGCCTCTGCAATGCGTGAAAGTTCTTGCAATCCGCCGCCCGTAGTCCTATGTTTCCGACTGCAGCGCGGCGGTGACGCTGGGCTGCTTTCTTGGACGTTTCCTCCCTAAACTTGGCGGCACCGTCGCGGTGCCGCCATTTTTTTCCTCCCCGCCCCTGCGCTCCAGGCGGGGCCATCTCCTCACCCCCGACAAAAGGCCAGGGCTGCCGCCGGACCGGCGAGGATTTCCACCACCCGGGCGCGTTCCACCGCGCCCACCCCTTCCGCGGCGGCGATCTGCTGTACCGCTGCCGCCAGCGCCTCGTCGTAGGCCTCGCTCGCCCCGAGCGTGCCGCCGATCGCTTGCAGGCGCTTCAGCGCCCGCGCCGTCCGCTCGATCCCTTCCATCTCTTCCAGGCTTGGCGGCCCGGCCAGTGCCGCCTCGGCCAGCGGCGCCAGTACCCGCCGCGCGAGGGTGTCGGCAAAGTGGCGCCGGCAGGCCTGGTCGAGCTGCCGCCGCAGCCCTTCCACCTGCCGCAGCCGGCTCGGCCGCTGGGCGGGGCCGGGGTCGGCCAGTGCCGCAAGCAGGGCGGCGGCGCTTTTGAGCCGTATTTCCTGGAACACGGTCGGCGGCGCTGCCGCCAGTACCCGGATGCGGCCGAGGAGAAAGTCGATTGCCGGCTCCGCCTGCCGCGCGCACCACGACGGGTCGGAAGCCGAAGGTTCGATCAGCGGCACCGCCTCGGGCAGGCGGGCGAGCAAAGTGGCAAGGAGCGCCCCCGGTGGTTCGGGATGGCGCCGGCTTGCCTCCTCGAGCCATATCCTGAGTTCGTCTACCTCTGGAGCGAGGCCGGAGGCCGCGGCTTGCAAAGTGGTATAAAGCCAGGCGGCCTCCGCCAGCACGGTGACCGCGGTGCGCGCCACCGCCCTCCATGCCCCAGGGTTGAGGCCGGTCGCTTCCTGCCAGTCGGCGGGAGGGGCGCCATCGGCAGCGAGCACTTTTGCCGCCGCCGGCCACACCGTTCCCCCCCACTGCCGCACCCGGAAGCAATCGCTGAGGCAGAGGGTTTCCGCCGCCGCTGCGGCCTGGGCGCCCTGTTCTCCCAGCGCGGCGCGGACACGCCTGGCGATGGGGGTGATGGCGGTGCGCGGTACGCCCAGGCTGCCGTGGGTGTAGGCCGCCGCCTCGACGAGCAACGGCTCGAGCGGCAGGAACAGCAGCCGGGTGAAGCTGAGGGGGCGGGAGGGGTGCAGCTCGGCAAGGCGGCTGCGCAAAGGGGCGATCAGCGCATCCGCCTCGCCCCGGTCGGCGAGATGGTCAAGCATGCCAGTGATGCGCACGAGCTGGGCGTCGCTCGCCATGGCCAGGGCTCGCTGCATCTGCCGCAAGGCGGAGGGGGAGAGCGGAGCCGAAGCGGCGGCCATGCTTACACCGCCGGCACGGCGAGCAGCTCGTTGCGCGCCACCGCTTCCGCCGTCGTTTCCGCCCAGGCGCACACTCTGGTCGCCGGATGCCGCCAGGCGAGCCGTGCCGCGCACCCTTTGGGCAGGGCGAGCCAGGTTTCCACCTCATCGGGCCAGCACGGCAGCAGGGCCGCCATCTCTTGCACCACGATTTCCGGCCGCGGCAGCGCCAGGCGGAACAGTTGCAGCAGCCGGTCCCAGCCGTCGAGCGCCCAGTCGGCGCGGCTGAGCTCCTCTTCCACCGCTTCGGGCTCGGCAAGCCACGCCCGCAGCAGAGCGGTAGGCTCTGCCACCCGCGCTTCTGCCCGGGCGAGCAAGGGTGTGGCCAGTTGCACGGTGGCGGCAGCGGCGGCGCTCACCGCCTGCGCCGCGGCGACGATCGGCGCCGGAGCCGTGGCGGCGAAGCTGAGCACGGAGCGGGCGAGGGCATCGACAGTGCTGAGCCGCGCGCGCAGGCGCGACGGTGCGTCGGCAGTTGCGGACAGATCGGCGAACAGCGCCGTCAGCCGCTCCCAGGCGACGGCATCGACGGCGAGGTTTTTCCCGCCGAGGCCAGCGCGTTCGCTCTCCAGCCTGGTCGAGGCCAAGGCAAAGCGCACCGCCTGCTCGCGCAACGCCTCCTTGGCCGCGGCGGCGGCGAGGCGGCCGGCATAGCCGCGGCTCGCCGTCTCCCAGGCTCTGTGCCGCACCATCGCCGGGGTGAGGCGGGCAAGACCGCCAGCCGCGAACGCCTCGACGAGGCGGACATCGTACACACCCGGCCGGCAGAGGTCGCCCGAGTCCGCCCAAAAGACGATATAGACCCCGCGTCCGCCCGCGGGGTTGGGGATCACCACCTCAAGCTCGGGTGCTGGCACGCCGGCGGCGAGGCGCAGCCGGGCGCCGACCAGCGCCGGGGTGGTGAACGGCACCGCCACGCCGCGTTCGGCAAAGGTGTGCGGATGGTAGGTTTCCAGGAACACGGCAAGCCTCGTGCCGGCGCGGTTGGAGAAAGCCGGGAGAAATAAGCACGAGAAGATGAATCTCCGGTTGCCGCCGTCCGCTGTCGCTCAGCCGTCCATGCCTGCCTTTTTGGTGTAATAGCGCCAATAGTGCCACAACAGGCGCGCGGCCAGCGCCCGCCACGGCCGCCACGGTTCAGCCAACTGCCGCAGTACCGCCGGCGTCGGCCGGGCGGGCAGGCGTTTCAGCGTGGCCAGCGCGGCGGCGAGGGCGCGGTCGCCGGCGGGAAACACGTCCGGCCGTTCGAGGGCGAAGAGAAGATAGATCTCCGCCGACCACACGCCGAGGCCGGGCAGGGCGCTGATCGCCGCCACCGCCTCGTCATCACGCATCCGGTTGAGGCGCTCCTCGCTCAGCCTGCCCTCGGCGAAGGCCGCGGCCAGCGCCCGTGCGGAGGCGATCTTCGCCCGCGACAGGCCGCACGCCCTGAGCGTGGCATCGCTTTGCCCGAGCAGGGCCTGGGGCGCAGGCGGGCTCCCGGCCGGGCACAACCGCCGCCAGATCGCCGCCGCTGCCGGGGCGCTGATCTGCTGGCCGACGATCGCCTGCAACAGCCCGGCAAAGCCGCGGCTGCGCCGGTGCCAGGGCAGCGGCCCGGCCAGGACCTCGATCGGCGCAAGCTCAGGGTCGCGCTGCTTCAGCCGCTCGAGGTCGCGGCGGACGGGCAAAGGAGGGAGGGAAAGCGCAGCCATGCCGGCCAAGTTTGCCACCGCCTGCCGTGTCGGCGCACGTCAAAACGCGGTGGCAATGGCCTGGGCGGCGGCCGTGGTTTACAATCAGCTCCAAGATCAGGCGGCAGAAGACAGAGGCGAAAGCCAGGGTGAGCGGCGCTTACGACCGAGAGCGGCAAGAGGACATCGCCCGCTTGGCCGCGCGGGTGGCGATGCTCGCCGCGGATGACGGCGAGGCGGAGAACGCTGGCCGGGCGGTGGGGCGCCTCGCCCGTCGCCTTGGCCTCTCCGGCGGCGATCTGCGCCAGATGGTCCTCGACGGCGCTGCCGCGGCGGCGCGGCGCGCCCAGGCAGAGGCCGGCGAAAGCTGCCGCCCTCTTGCTGCCGAGGCGACGGCGAAGGAAGAGCGACTGGCGGCGGAGAACAGTGCCTTGCGTCGCCGCCTCGCCGCCCTACAGCAGGGGCGAAGGAGGATGAGGTTTGCCGCCGCTGCCGGCGTGCTCGCCGTAGCAGTGCTGGCGCTTGCCCTTGCCATCGGACCAAGCCGCGCCCCCTTGACCCCGGTGACGGCGGCGCGGCGCGGCACAGCACGGCGGATGGTGCCGGTGCGTGCGGGCGGGGCAAGGTTGCGCCGCGCGCCTCTGGAAAGCGCAAGGATAATCGCCGTGCTGCCACCCGGGCAGCAGGTGTGGGTGCGCCGGCTGCTGTGGCAGGATCTGTGGCAGTGGGCGGAAGTGGAGTTGCCAGGAGGGCAGATCGGCTATGTGCTGACCACGGAGATCGATCTGTCCTGACTGGCATGCACGGATTTGGTGCTGGACTCGGCGCGGCGCGCGCGCTAAGGGGCGCCGCTCAACCGGAACGCGGGAGACCGGCGGCGGGGTGCGCCGCGCGGTCGTCTGGACCGCGGTCCCTGCCACAGGACCAGGGATACTATGGCGAAGAAGATCGTCGGCTACATCAAGCTACAGATTCCCGCTGGCAAGGCCAATCCGTCGCCGCCGGTCGGCCCGGCGCTGGGTCAGCGCGGTCTCAACATCATGGCCTTCGTCAAGGAGTTCAACGCCGCGACGGCGCAGATGGAGCCGGGGATGCCGGTGCCGGTGGTCATCACCGCCTACGCCGACCGCACGTTCAGCTTCGTCATGAAGACGCCGCCCAACACTTATTTCTTAAAGAAGGCGGCGGGTGTCGAGAAGGGTGCGACCGCGGTCGGCAAAGGGGCGGCGGTGGGTAAGGTGACGATGAGCCAGCTGCGCGAGATCGCGGCCCTCAAGATGAAAGACATGAACGCGAACGACATCGAGGCGGCGGTGCGGATGCTGCAAGGCTCGGCTCGCTCGATGGGCCTCACCGTGGTGGAGGGCTGAGGCGATGGCACGCGGCAAGCGGCTCAAGGCGGCCTACGCCAGTTTCGACAAGAGCAAGGCCTTTCCCCTGGCCGAGGCGTTGGCCCTGGTGAAGCGCAACGCGACGGCGAAGTTCGACGAGACGATCGAGATGTCGCTCAACCTCGGCATCGATCCGCGCCACGCCGACCAGATGGTGCGCGGTCTGGTCGGGCTGCCGCACGGCACCGGCAAGACCCTGCGCATTGGCGTCTTCGCGCGCGGGGCGCGCGCCGAGGAGGCGCTGGCCGCCGGGGCGGACGTGGTGGGCGCCGAGGATTTGGCCGAAAAAGTGCAGGCGGGGGAAATCGCCTTCGACCGCTGCATCGCCACGCCGGACATGATGGGCCTCGTCGGTCGCCTGGGCAAAATCCTCGGCCCGCGCGGGCTGATGCCCAACCCGCGCCTCGGCACGGTGACTATGGACGTCAAAGGGGCGATCGCCGCCGCCAAGGCCGGGCAGGTGGAATTCCGCGCCGAGAAGGCGGGCATCGTCCACGCCGGCATCGGCAAGGCGAGTTTTGCCGAGGACAAGCTCTTGGAGAACGCCCGCGCTTTTGCCGACGCCATCTTGAAGGCGAAGCCGGCGGGTGCCAAAGGCACCTATGTGCAGAAAGTGGCGGTGTCCTCGACCATGGGGCCGGGGGTGAAGGTGGACATCGCTTCCCTCAGCAGCTGAGGGGTGGAGATACGCCGGCCGTTTGCGGCTGGCGGGCAGGAGGCGGGAGCCTCCGAACCTGTCCGAGACCGTTCGTGACCGTTCCGGGGCAGCCCGGTACGTCCCAAGGGGTGAAAGCCCGCGCACGGGAGACGGGGAAGCCAGAAGTTGGCGCGAGTGCAAGTCGCGCAAGGTTCTGGCGGTTCCGACTGCGGGGTGAGCCGCGCCTGCGGCGAGCCTCCCTGGACAGGCGAACCGGGCTCACCCGGGCGCCTGTGGCGTCCGGGCGGCCCAGAGGGCAACCTGGCCGGAGCTCTTGCCCGAGGGAGCCGGCCGAACAGGAGACGGGTTTTGGACCGCAAGGAGAAGCGCGACTTCGTCGCCTCGCTTGCCGGAGCCTTTGCCGAGGCCTCGCTCGTCGTCGTCACCCAGCCGCAAGGGCTGACGGTGGCGGAGGCGACCGAGCTGCGGCGGAGGGTGCGGGCCGCGGGCGTGCGCTACAAGGTTGCGAAGAACCGGCTGGCCACGCTCGCCTTGCGTGGGAGCCAGTTCGAAGGCATCTCGCCGCTGCTCAAGGGGCCGACTGCCCTGGCGTGGGGGACGGACCCGGTAGCGGTGGCGAAGGTGGTCACCGAGTTCGCCAAGACCAACGACAAGTTCGCTGTTCTGGGCGGGGCGCTGGGTCCGCAGTCGCTCGACGCGGCGGGGATC
>JABEBX010023838.1_pt1 | contig 11849 bp, 11 predicted proteins | sample 7245971 | NCBI WGS metagenome assembly JABEBX01 (sample SAMN14506365, study PRJNA622280) | hot springs metagenome | biome: hot spring [ENVO:00000051]|acidic hot spring [ENVO:00002120]; feature: spring [ENVO:00000027]|sediment [ENVO:00002007]; material: sediment environment [ENVO:01001048]...
GGCAAGTTCCAACAATGCGGGATCTGTAATATTGTATTTTTTAATTATTGCATCAAAGCTCACATACTCGCTTCCGTTTTCGTGAAAATGGGTGAGTTCCGCCCCAGTTACATCGAATGGAATGGCATTCTCTTTTTTAGCGATCTCCAATACCTTATCTTTCGGCACAAATAAAAACTCGGCGTTTTTGTCAATAAAGTTCTTGATTAACCACGGGCATGCTATGCGGTCTACTTTTGCTTTTTCTCTGGTAATCCATTTCATGAGCTTATCTATTCAAAACAAATATTTTAATATTTGCTTACAAACTATGGCTGATATTGACGGTCAGGTTTATACGCTTTTTTTAGTTTACAGAACCATATGCTCGTTCCATAAATTTTAAACTGTATGGTGTTTCAGGCAGTGAATCTGTTAGTATTTTTTCTATACCTTTATCTACAAGCTCTAATATTTTGCTTTTCTTCATGCTACTCTTTATTACCAATTTCCTGTATTTTCCAAATGTTGATGCTCCGTCTATTCCAAATACTAAATTTACTTCCTTCTCATTTCCCATGTTCTGAAACATTGCCAATAATTCTCCATTTATTGTTCATATTTTTACTCTGGATCTGTTTCCAGTTAGTTTTGTGCTTTTTGCACCTCATGAGTTTATGAACTGCTACAAATTTCCCCTATCTTTATAAATCTCGCAGTCCTTCTCTCTGTTTTGTATGATACCTGATGGCTATGGCAAATCGGACATACTGTTAATGCGGTCTTAAATACAATCTCTTTAATAGTTTTCATTTTAACCTTAAAAATGTTTTATTCAGTTTTAGATCATTTTCAATTATGATCTTGGTAATAGCGTAAGATCATAGTTAATGCCAATCTTTTGCATTATTTCACGGATTTCTTCCTGGCTTATTCCTTTGCTAAGAACCCTGATCACATATGGCAAGATCTGTCCCAATTCAATTTTCGTTTTAGAGTCAGGAGCCTTACCCAGATATTCCACATACCTAATCTTGACTTTACCTTTGACTCTTTGCACATCAACCATATCATAGTACTCTCTTTCATTATTATTTTTTTTCTAACGTCAATGTCTGCCATAGCTTACAAAACCTAAATATTTAGAATTATCTCAAAATCAGATAACTTTAAGTATGATTCTGCAGATGATTGTAAGCATGGATCAAGAATCTAGTACACACACAATAATCATTGCAAATCCAGGAACTGGTAAGACTACCCAGCTCGCAAAAAAAGTTGTAGAACTCTTGAAGATGGGTGTGAAAGAAGAAGATTTGCTATGCATCACTTTTACAAATAAAGCGGAACTAGAGATGAAGACGCGAATCAGAGAGCAGATCTGTAACAACAATGTTTCTGCAAATGCCAGCAAAATAGCAGTGCATACTTTTCACAGTTATGCACTTGATTATCTTACGCGTCTGGGATTCAATTACGAGCTCGTGAGTGGCAATGTACTGAGATACTCGATCTATAAATACTTTCAGGAAAATAAAGTATTCAACTATTCTGTTGATTACATAAAAGGCGATCTGGTACCAAAAACTGAAAATGCAATAAGATATCTAAAGAGCTTTGGCATAACTGCAGATAGCATCGACATTCAGAACGTTGAAAAAGTGCTCAGGGCCAATTATACGTCCAGCAACTTAAAAAGCCATACGGAAGAGGAGTTAGTAACCTTTTTAAGATACTTTACAGAAGCTTTTAAAAAGTATGAAGAGGAAAAATCAGCATTGAAAGACAGAATTGATTATGCAGATATGCTGATCCGGTTTGTGGAAAAATACAATAAAGATGATAGATATAAATTCGTGCTGGTAGATGAGTTGCAGGACCTGAACGAACTGGAAGCACAAATAGCAAAGCTGTCTGGCACCTCGCTTTTTTTGGTGGGAGATCCAAAGCAGGCTATTTTCGGGTTTCAGGGTGGCAGCCTTGCTAATTTCAAGAGCTTTGAGTCTATGAAAAACATGAACAAAGAGGTGCTTGATTTAAATTATAGAAGTTTGCAGCCTGTACTAGACTATGCAAAACAGCATTTTATTAAAAACGCGAAAGACAGAACCTATGAAAAAGAGCTGGCCGGGCTCAAAGCCAATCGCAAAGAGGGTTTTGCAGAAGTAAAAGTGTACATGGCTGATGACCAGATCAACAGTGCGATAAAGCTATTTTTAACACAGCAATTTGGCAGTGATGAAAAGACTGCAATCATTACGAGAACCAATGCGCAATTATTAAAATTATCGGCGGCTCTCGATGCAAAAGGAATAGAGTATAACATTACTGCAAGCTCTTCTACGAGCGACGTGGCAAAAACGCAGATTATCAATTATCTTAAAGGGCTGCTTTATGATGATCGTGAAAGCATAATAAATGCTTTGTTTACGCCTTATTCTGGGCTTACACTAAAAGAGGCGTTTCAAGTTTCAGAAAGCAGAGCAGATCCAGACAGTTTTAATGCCACTTCTAACTTTTTCATGATCAAAAAGGGACTTAAAATCAATGAATTGGAAGGGCTGTTTGACCAGATTATATTTCCAGTATCTGTGCAGCTTGGCAAAGATCATTTTTTAAGTGCAAGATCTATTTTCAAAGGCATTGAAGAATACTTTAACACGATAAAAGATAAGAGCAGAGGAGGACTGTTTGATTATCTCTCCTTGCTGGAAGAAGATTACGAGCCTATTGAAAAAAATGTGAATCTGGTACTTACAACAGTGCATAAAGCGAAAGGGATTGAGTTTGACAATGTGATTTATATTCCTTCAAAAATCAATAATAATGACAGTTTTATAGATCTGGTAGTCTACTCAATCATAAAAGCCACAAAGAACGTGGATGTAAAAGAAGAGCTTGAAGAAGAGCCGTTGAGAGTGGATTTTGTGGCCTTTACAAGAGCAAAAAACAGGCTTTATGTGGTTGCCAGTTCTAAAAAAGATAGTGAAAATTACAGGATCGAAGGCTTTGAAAACGGGGATATTATAAGTGAAGAAGTGATTGCGCCAGATCGCACTGTTTTTGATGAAGCATACTCAATGTTTTTGAACCGAAGATATGGAGATGCTATAAACATTCAAAATTATACAGAACCATGGCTTTTAGAACTGATCAAAGATTATTTTTCTAACATTGATAAAGTATCATACTCAATGATCGAAAGTTTGGCATACCAGATGGATTTTCTAAAATCACGAATTTTGAAGGTTCCTGAGCCTTTCAATGCAGCAATGAGTACCGGCTCTCGTGCGCACGAGTTTGCATTTAAACTTTTCAAAAATACGCTTGAGCCCGAACTGAACGAAGAAGATAGCAGGTACTTAAACAATATTAAAATTATAAACAAACAATTAAGTAATAAGTATAAGGCCAGACAGGTGGCTGCAGAACTGGAACTGAATGCAAGCATTAAAGATTTTTGCGAGAATTATGAAGATTTAAGGTTCAAAGCAAAGCTTGACGCTGTGTATGAGACAGAGGATAAAAAGTATGTTATATTGGATTACAAAACAGATAAAACCAGAGATTATGCGTCAGAACATAGAAGACAGCTTGCAGTGTATAAGCGTATTTATTCTGTTTACAATCATGTTCCAGAATCCGACATTTATATAGCGATAGGGTTTATCGCATTAAAAGGAAAGATCAATACCGGCACAATAACATGCTTTTTAGACGATTCACAGGATAAAAAGAGCCAGCTAGAAACCTTCAAAAAGCATTTGGATCGACTGTTAGTATATAAGCAAGACACTCAATCATTTGTCAGAGATTTATTGGATAGTGATTATAACGATGTGTTAGATTTGAGAATTATCCAAGAGCTTAAAAAAGAGCTTGAACAGTCTTAAATTTTAAAAACATTTATTTCTGTATATTCCATATTCACGTCATGCTCAAAATAGCAGGATATTCGGACATAGATATATTTGCAGACGAGTCTGGATTTGTCACATTCTTAAACTCTCCTTTCATTGCTCACAGAGAGTTCAAGGCCCTGGACATATTTAGTGGCTCCAGGGCTTACACTGACATTTACGCTCCTGTGTCTGGCAGAGTCATAGAGCATAAAGTGCACACAATGCGCAAAAATGATATGAGAGAGCATGTGATTATAATAGACAGTGGCAGCGCTTTTGTAAAAATCTTACATGCAGCTCCAGCATTGAACATTAATGATCGTGTTGAAGTTGGCGAGCTTCTTGGAACCCTGTATCAATCCCCATACTTCAGGCCCTGGACTGATCCGCACATTCATGTGGAAATTCGCCCAAAAACCGATTATTTAAGGGCTCGCGGTGGGTTTAAGCTGAATTTGGAGGATTATGAGATTAATGGCAAATTTGAGATTTATAATGAGTACATAGTGAGAGATTCGTACATTTTGAGAAAGATCAGGCCCGCAAACTATGGCCCTTTTTACGGTGCAGGAGATGCGGGGCTGATAGACGGTGGGTATCCTTATTATAAATACGGCATGGTTATTGGCGGTTTTGAGCCTATTTTTTCGGGCAGGAAGATAGGTGATTCTATAACGCAAGAATGCAGAATTTTCAGGTTTTATGAGGATAATATTATATGGAACAATGTTGAATTCAGGGGCATAGGTTTTTACCTGTACCTGAATAAAGATGCATATTTAAAATATGTATTCAAAAATCCAGATGACAAGGCAATATTTTTATGATCTCTTAAATCTTCGCTTTTAGAGCTACCAGAGCAAGAGGATTATGAGTTTTCAGCACTGTTTATCAGATCTGTATCGTTATTCTTGCAATATTAATCAGGTCTAAAATTTTGGCAACAGTGTTTTTCCAAATTCTGTTAAAGAATATACGTATGGTTTATTTCTGTTATCTTCATTGAGCTTTTTAACTATCTCCATTGAGATCAGATTTTTGATACGCCTGCAAACTAAAGACTTATCGATATTATTTGCATAGGCTAGTTTAGAGATTGTATTTTTTCCATTCTCAATGTCTTTCATTATATTTAAGTACCGTTGATCTAATATGTTTATTTTCTGCAATTTTTTCACATCAACTACTGCTGTTTTTTCTTCATCTTTTTCGTAAACCACCATTTTCACGTTATGCTTGACTGCATGTATTGCAAGGGCAGCCATTCCAATTCCAGAGCCGCAGGAAGCGTTAACCCAGACCGGTGGCCCTTCTTGCATGCATAAAACTCTAACTGTAAAAAAAGTCTGAAAAAAATTAGTGATATCGTTCACATACACAAATGTGCTGACAATGTTAATTTCATCTAAAAAATTAATCAATCTTCTCTTTGATTCTTCATGCTCTGAATCTTTATTGGCTATTATAATCAGTCTATCTATCTTGGGAACATTTGAAAGAAAAGGTTTTATAATATAATCTTCCTCTTTGTTGAATAATGCTATTGCATATCCATTTTCCATAATTGACAATATCTAAAAACATTATTAAATTTTCCTTTTAATCTATGGCAGTAAAAGACCGTTAGAAATATCGATTCATTTTATCTTGGAAACATCGTATTATTGTAGTTGACCGAAATGTTTGTTATGTATGAGTAAATTACTGTATACTATGACAATAATTCCAGTGAAAAGGAAATCAAAGAGCGGGAAGATTTATTACAACCTGATTGACGAAAAGAGTGTTGACGGGGAGGTCGTCAGAGGGATGCGGAGATCAACAACATACTGAAGAAGATAGGGTGAATCGATAGCACTGATCCAGAACATGAGCAATCCAGAATACGTGAAGACTGTCTTCGGTTCAGAAGATATACCCGTATTCTTTGCAAGGTACAGGAAACGATTCAAGAAGAATGGAATGACGAGAAAGAAGGTGCTGGAACTAGTTGTCTGTAAATGCCATTTAGATTTTGATCAAAAGTGGCATACTCATCCAGGAATATTACAAAAAGTGAAAATTATAGATCGGTCTGACGGTTTATTACCGCCATAGCTTTTAATGAGATTGTCTGAATAGTAAATTTTAACATTGCACTTTATAACTTTCAAAATTAAATCGAAAAAATTATAACTAATATTAATAGTATAATGGTAATATCAAAATTTTATATCATTAATTAAGCATTTAATTAGAAAAAATTTAAATAATATTGCTGATTATATTATTTTATGAGTAAAGAAGATGACAATATTACTAATAACAATTATATAGATACTAATATCGACAATGGTTTAACTGGTGATGAAGTAAAAAAAAGGCAGCTCAAGTTTGGGTATAATGAAATAGAAGAAGAAAAACGGAATCCAATAAAGAATATTGCAAAAAAATTTTGGGGCATAACGCCGTGGATGCTTGAAATTACCATGGTTTTTTCTTTTATAATAGACAAAGATTTAGATGGCTATATTATCGCTGCATTACTTATTTTAAATGCGATAATAGGATTCACTCAGGAAGAGCGTGCTTCAAAGGCTGTTGACATATTAAAACAGAAGTTACAGATAAATGCCAAGGTTCTCAGAGACAGTAAATGGGAAATGGTACCGGCCAGAGAACTTGTTCTTGGAGATATAGTGCGCGTTAGATCTGGAGATTTTGTGCCGGCAGATTTAAAAATTTTGACCGGTGAAGAGCTTGAAGTTGATCAATCTGCTCTTACCGGAGAATCTATGCCTGTTACACGAAAGGCAGGAGAACTGTTATACTCGGGATCCATCATAAGGCGAAATGAAGCTACAACGATTGTAGATAAAACAGGCAAAAATACATATTTTGGTAAAACTACAGAACTAGTACAATTTGCCAGGCCAAAATTGCATATTGAATCTATCATTACTAGAATTGTAGAGTATCTGCTATTAACCGTTGTTATTCTTATAGGTATAATGTTCGTGGTTACATATCTACGCGGTTTAAGTTTGATTTCTCTTATTCCTCTAGCACTGATATTGATCGTATTTGCGGTTCCTGTCGCTTTGCCGGCAATGTTTACTGTAACTATGTCGTTTGGTTCTCTTGAAATCTCCAAAAAAGGAGGGCTTCTTACCAGATTAAGCGCAATAGAAGATGCAGCTTCTATGGATATTCTCTGCGCAGACAAGACCGGCACTTTGACTGAAAACAGGTTGCACTTAACAGACATTATTCCTTCTAACAAATATTCTGAAGAAGATCTCGCAAAATTTGGGTATCTTGCATCCCAAGAAGCAAATCAGGATCCTATCGATATGGCATTTATAAACTATGTAAAAACCAAGAATATTGATATTAAAGATAATAAAATACTCAAATTTTATCCTTTTGACCCTTCTACAAGAAGGACTGAGGCAATAATCGAAAAAAATAGCAAAAGATTCAAGGTAACAAAAGGAGCGGTAAACACGATATGTCAGTTATGCAATGTTTCCCTCGATGAAAACATTTCTGAGAACATGAAAAGGTTTGCAGAAAAGGGATACCGTACTTTAGCAGTGGCAGTTTTGAATGATATGGATGAAAAAGCGTCCTATGAGTTCTGCGGTTTAGCATTTTTGTATGATGCGCCAAGAGCTGATACTCCTGCTTTAATTGAAAAGTTAAAAGAAAAAGGAATATCTGTAAAAATGTTGACTGGAGATGCAGAACCGATTGCCCGAGAAATAGCCAGAAAAGTGGGATTGAACGATAACATTGTACCAGTCTCAGAGCTAAAAAAGCTGAGAGAAAGCTCGCCACAGGAAGCCACAGAAATAGCGGAAAAAAGTAGCGGTTTTGCAGAGATATACCCGGAAGATAAATATGTGATTGTTAAAAGCCTTCAGGCTAATAAGCACATAATAGGAATGACCGGAGATGGTATAAACGATGCACCGTCTTTAAAGCAGGCTGAAGTGGGCATTGCTGTTAGCAGCGCTACGGATGTTGCTAAGGCTGCTGCTAGTGTGGTTTTAACAAATGAGGGTTTATCCAATATTGTAGATGTTGTTACCACTGGTAGAAGTGTGTACCAGCGAATAGTAACATGGGTTCTGAATAAAATCGTCAAAACTTTTGAAATTGCAGTATTTGTAAGCCTTGCATTTATTATATTTAACATTTATGCTTTGTCCGCGCTGGATGTTGTTTTATTTTTATTTTTGATAGATTTTGTAACCATATCTATTTCAACAGATAAGGAAAGAGGATCAGATAATCCAGAAAAATGGAATATATCCAGTTTAGTAAAGCTGAGCATAGGCTTAGGTGTATGTACAGTATCAGAACTGTTTTTGTTACTATTCATTGGAAAAATATACTTTAATATTTTCTCAGATATCAGAGTATTACATACTTTCTACTTTACAGAGATATTGTTCTTCGGGCTCCTTACTCCACTCATTCTCAGGGAAAGAAATCGATTCTGGACGAGCAAACCCAGCAACACGTTACTTATTGCAATAATTGCAGATATCATTATAGTTTCTATGATGGCTGCTTTTGGATTTGGTATAATCCATTCAATCTCTCCTGTCGAGATATTATTTCTTTTTATATACGGAGTTATCTCCGTATTCCTTGTCAATGACAGCATTAAAATTTTACTTGGCAGGTTCGGTTTATCAAGATGAAAATAATTTAGCAAACGTCCTAAAAAATATACGTTTAAGCGATTGAAATGCCTTACATTTACTCTAAAAACAGAAGAAACTCGACTTTACTGAAAAACTATAGAATGCAGGCATTTGAATATATGCAGAGATAATTCTTTTGGTGAGTTGTTAGATAAACTTACTGAATATTGCGGGGTATCGGTACCTAATAAATGTAAACAAAGATGCTAAATGAACAGCCGGTAGACGCTGTAGCGCTATCTTTGTTCCTGCATATAAAGCTAGTCAAAAATACCAAAAAGCTCAACATACGTACTTTAACGGTTGACATGTTAATGTTGCATAAAATTGACCTATTATTTGCAATATTGCAAAAATTTATTATATTTTTGCAACAAAAAATAATAATATTAAAATAGTATTACTGTGATTTATATATACGGTGTGACTATATGCCTTCTGAAAGTGAAAAAAAGGATATAAGAATATTTCTAGTGGCTACAGCGATATTATTCATAGTATCTCTATTTATGGTTTTTGGTGGAATATATATGCAGGATATCTTGCATGTGAACAAAGCTCCACTATTGCTCGGTATTGTGGCAGGTATTTTATTAGCAATACCTCTGGAGCTATGGAACTTTTCTGATCCTGACACGTTATATAGAGTAATGTCTTTTCAGGATCGTTTTCTGATTGTCTGTTTCGGTTTTGCAATAGGCTTAGGGGCAATACTGCTTTACGCGCTGAATCTGATCGTACCAAGCCCAAACTTTGGAATTAAGGATTTTTTTATCCCCGGCATAATTATCGGCGGAATAATTTTCGGAGCGGGCGTAGGCATAGCTGGCTATTTTCCAGGAACTGTGTGGATCGCACTTGGACAGGGGCGTAGAGATGCAATATGGGCATTGATAGGCGGAATTTTAGGAGCGTTTACATGGTCTGTGATCTTTGGCCCTGCAAAAGCATTTTTCTGGAACACTCTGAACTATGGTCCTATCACATGGGCCAGCATATTTGGCATAACTTCTAAAATCGGAATATTTGGAGTGTCGCTGATCTTTGGAATAATATTACTGCTAATGTTTTTGATATTGCCACGGTATCCGGGAGAGAAAGTAAAAGACTCTTGCGGATCTCATATACTGGGACTTAGCAAAAACGTAGTTCGCTTTGATGACTTGATAAAAGAAGAAAAAGAAAAATACCCTCATGCAAGATCTTTTGTAACAAGAATTACAAATGAAAGCAGTATCTGGAACTCCAGATACGTAATATTTTTAGGTTTAGAATTTACATTAGCGGCAGTTGCAGTAATAATACTGCATCAGATATTTGGAGAGTCTACAACTTATTCCTGGATCGGTGCTCAGTTATCTTATCTTGCCAGTCCTACCTGGGCAGCTTCAAACCCGTATTTTGAATTGTTTGGAGGCTTGCACATAATAAATGGTGTAGCAGTAAATAACCCATTCAGCGAGATTGGATGGGAACCGTTCTCAGATCTAGGCACGTTTTTAGGTGGTCTTATCTCTGCAACAATAATATCGAAGAGATTTATGAAATACAAGTCTCAGGTCCCGAAAGTGTGGGAGCATAGATTTGGAGCCAGTAAAAGCAAGAGAGCCTTAGGCGCATTTATAGGCACGTATATGGTACTGTTTGGTGCAAGAATGGCAAATGGCTGTGCTTCAGGACATATACTCAGCGGAAACATACAGATGGCCATATCCAGCTTTGTGTTCATGATTGTTGTATTGCTGAGCGCATGGGTTGTATTGTATGGAATGCTAAGATTGAAAATTAATAAGAGAGGATACAGATAAATAAATTCTCTTTTATTTTTTATAAACATTTAAATTCAAAAATGCATATATGATAATGGTGAGAAAAATGGCAAAAATACTGGTAATGGTTCTGTCGGGAAAAAGCAACATTCAAGCGGAAATGGTAGCTTTTAATTTTTCTGTAAATGCTGTAAAAAACGCACATGCTGAAATTGAGATACTGTTTTTAGGGCAAGGTGTGCAAGTCGCCAATAAAAAACAGGCTAACTCACAACAGTTCAAAGATCAGATTGAAAATGCTATAAAGGCAGGTATTCCCGTAAAAGCATGTTCTGTGAGCTTAAAAAATGAGGGCTTGTCAGAGTCTGACATATTTTCAGATGTGAGCCTTGTGCTTGGGGGAGTTGAAACAAACCAGAAAATAGAAGAAGGATACACAGTATTAACCTTCTGATAAATATGTTTGATATTACTAACCTCCAGATAATTCTTTCTGTGATCTCGGGCTTGATTGTAGGATTTTCTCTAGGATTGATAGGTGGAGGAGGCTCAATACTTGCAATACCTCTGCTAATATACTTTGTTGGATTTGACCATCCTCATATAGTAATAGGTACAACTGCTCTGGCAGTCAGCATTAACGCATTTTTAAATCTTGTACCACATGCACGAAAAAAGCATGTGAACTTCAAAAAAGGTGTTTTATTCAGTATACCTGGCGTCGTAGGAGTGCTCATAGGCGCAGAATTAGGGCTTTTAACGCCGGGCAATAAGCTGTTATTCATCTTTGCAATTTTGATGATAGTAATTGCAGTATACATGTTGAAAAGGAAATGTGTTAATGTAGCGGTAGAGCCTGCGCATAAAGAATCATACGAAAAGTTGTTGTCTATAGGTTTGCTTGTTGGATTCGCTTCTGGATTTTTCGGTATTGGCGGTGGGTTCTTAATCGTGCCCGGGCTCATATATGCAGGTGCATTAAATATAATACAGGCAGTCGGCACATCATTAGTATCTGTAGGTGTATTTGGGCTTGTTACAGCGGTAAGATATTCACTGAACGGAGATGTGAATCTTATAATTTCTGCACTTTACATTGTTGGCGGCATATTTGGAGGCTGGATCGGCACATACTATTCATCTAAAGTGTCCAAGAGGCTGCTTACGAAAATATTTGCAATAATAATTATTCTGGTTGCAATCTATATGCTATATATGAATCTCACTGCGTTCTTATAACCTTTTTATTTGTCAAACTATTCGCAAAGACCAGAGAAGCTTGATTGATTCATAATGATGATAATATATCAATTCTCCAAGACTTTAATGTTTGCATTTTAGAGCTCTTGAAACAGTAGTAGTTCCTTTGGCATTGGATGATGTATATCCAGATAGCAAATGTACTGTGTACGTATATTTATAAAATCCAGCAAATACATTTTAGCTAGCTGATTAAGCACCAGTTTAAAAATCATAATATATGCAGAAATCCCAGCAGTACCAAA
>JABEBX010017739.1_pt1 | contig 11831 bp, 10 predicted proteins | sample 7245971 | NCBI WGS metagenome assembly JABEBX01 (sample SAMN14506365, study PRJNA622280) | hot springs metagenome | biome: hot spring [ENVO:00000051]|acidic hot spring [ENVO:00002120]; feature: spring [ENVO:00000027]|sediment [ENVO:00002007]; material: sediment environment [ENVO:01001048]...
GGTATCAGTATTTCACTATGGAAACCAGCTTCCCGTTTGCAGGCTACGGCACAAGAAATGTTACAATGCTAAACGCGGTTTCAACAGTATATTCGCTCGGGCTCGGAAACTGCAGTGTTATATCCAATGCGTGGGTTTATCTTAAATATTATGGGATAATGGCGCATTACCCATATTATTACAACTCAAGCATGCATGAATACCCGATAATTCTGTTCGATAATATAGGCATTAACAAAAGCCTGGTAAATACCACAGGCATTCAAAAATCAGTAGACGGCAACGGGTATGTCATAGACTACCCGAAGGATTATATATGCGCCAAATTTCAATAGGAGTTGTTTGACTTCTTCTGAAAATGCTTATAGCCCCCATGGGGCCTAGAATGCTCATCAGAACTTCTGCCTCCGTATTCCCCAGGGCGCCTGTGATCCGAATGGCTGCTGTGGAAATGGCCTGCATCGCTCCTTGGGCTTTTACTGTAGCCTCTCCTGAAGCGGCTACCACCTTCTTCGTCTTCACGGCGCGAGCCAAAATATTTTCCGAAATTTATATTGCTGAACTTGCTTGTATCTACTTCAATTCTTCGGAACTTTATTCCTGCGAATTTTTCTATTGCGTATATCAAGTCAGAGTCCTGCCTTTCCACCATTGTGAATGCACGGCCTTCCCTGCCCATCCTTGCCGACCTTCCGGTCCTGTGCAGATAAACTGACGGGTCGTCAGGCTCGTCGAAATTTATTACATCACTTATATCGACTATGTCTATGCCCCTCGCCGCTACGTTCGTAGCTATTAATATGCCAGTAGGGGAATTCCTGAAATCCTGCATGGCGTATTCCCTCTTCACCTGCGTCATTCCCCCATGGAGCATTACCGGATTAAAGCCGTTGTCCTTTAATACATGGTATATTACTTCAGTGCTGCGCTGTGTCTTTGAGAATATTATCGCCTTTTTGGGCTTGTAATGCTCCAGATAGCCAAGCAATATGGAAAATTTATACGACCTGTTTACTATGGTGTATATGTTCTCTATCTGTTTCACGGCAAATTCCTCTTCGCCGCCGACTTCTAAGGTCTTCATCTCGTGCATGTACTCGTACGCGACTTCCTTTATCTTTCTTGGCATCGTAGCTGAAAAGAGCATCATTTGCCTTTTTTCCGGAAGCTTCTCTATTATGTATTTTATGTCGTCTATAAAGCCCATCTCAAGCATTATGTCGGCTTCATCCAGCACAAGAAACTTTATATTCCTGAAATCCAGCATTCCACGCTCCATCAGGTCTATTATTCTGCCTGGAGTGCCGACTATCACGTTTGCGCCACGCCTCACCCTTTCAGCCTGCGGGTTTATTGAAACGCCACCATAGACTATTGCAGTATGTGAGTGCGAATACTTCCCTATCTTCTTAAAAACGTCTTCTATCTGCAATGCGAGCTCTCTTGTCGGGGCGATGACCAAAGCCTGAGGCCCTGGCGTATTGACCTTTTCTATTATAGGTATTGCAAACGCTGCAGTTTTACCGCTGCCTGTCTTCGATCTTACTATAATATCTTTCCCTTCAAGCGCAATTGGTATTGTGAGCTCCTGTACTTCAGTAGGTTTTACAAAACCCATTTCTTTCAATGCCCTTATTATTTCTCCATTTAGATTTAGTTCTTCAAAGTTTTCCAATAAATCACTCTAATGTGAATATAAAATAAGCACCTTGCTCATGATTACAGCTTTCGCACTGATTTACGCCATGCAAACCAGTTAAAACAAGACACTCATTCTCTACTCTTTGTGCCGTTTAAGGCCAATAAGTATATTATCCGTGCATATAATTATTAATACTATCTATTAGGCGAGCAGCGCTTATGGGGCTGCGCTATCCCGTATCTCTTTGACCGCTTCAGTATCGTTAGAATATATGTATGGGGACAGATCAAGGTCGTTTGGGCTCTTCTCAAGCTTCTTTTCATAGTTCTCGTGCAGGAACTTACCGACCTCAGTATTGTATGAATCCCATTTAACGCCTAAAGATTCCACATACGCTTTTTCTATCTTTGTGGCTACCTCATGCGCATACGCATATTCATACATATCGTCAACAAGCCATTTCTCCGACAGTTCATGATGCCTGCCTATGGATTCAATCATGCTGACATCTTTGCCGTCTATTTTCAAAGACCTTGGGAAAGTCCTCGCTAGATATATAGTCTTGCCATCCTTGGAGTACCCGCCAGTATATTTTATGTCGTAATCAGTGTTTATGGTTATTGAGTTTCCGGATTTTATCTCGCTTACTATGCCTACAACTTCATTGTTAATGTATATGTTTTTCCCGTCGACATTTACAGTTGAACCAACATTTATTGCTTTCTGCGACTCTATGCGAATATATGTAGGCCCTTTGTAGTTTATCGCTTTTATTATATACTCTATTTTAGGGTCAGGCGATCTGGCATGCTCTATAACTTCGTATTCTTCCATGATGGAGTTTCAGTGCTGAACTTATTATAATTTTTGATTAAAAATGGATTAAAAGAACCGCATTTTTAATTTAGGGAAGCTTCCACCAAAGCCTTAAGCAGCTTTTATTACTGTTTTTCTTCTTCGAAACACCCATTCTTAATGGGGGTGTTAATATGGCAATTGCACAGTATCCCAATATATTTTATGCTTTCTTTATACTATGTAAATGATGATCTAATGGCCATAATGACAAAAACTGAGATAAATAAGCTTATCTCAGAGAAGAAATTATCGATACGGCCGCTCAAAAACGACCAGATTGGTGCGGGCTCTATAGACCTGCACCTTGGAAATGAATTAAGGTTATTTGACGAAATGGATAAGATTTTCGATGTTACAGATACGCCGAATTATTCCGGCTTTAGCAGGCTGGTCAAATTAAATGCAAAAGAGGGCTTTGTACTTGAACCTGGGGAATTCGTAAACGGGATAACGCTTGAGAGGATAAAGCTTTCCAAGGGGCTTGCAGGGAGGATTGAAGGCAGGTCTAGATTCGCAAGGCTTGGATTGCTCGTCCATGTGAGCAGCGGCTTCGTACAGCCAGGCACGGACGGCAGAATCGTTTTAGAGATCGTCAACCTTTCCAGGAACAGGCTCAGGCTTAAGCCCGGCATACGCATATGCCAGATAATCATAGAGGAAGCGCGCGGAGATGATTCATATAAAGGGAAGTTTTACGGCCAGAAAAGCCCTTAGATTGAATGCCGAGCGTAATAAAAGGTTTGTGAAATACACACGCATAAATAAAGTGGGATTTCCCGCTAAGCTTTGTTAAGATCACAGTTTAGGGCGTAACGCTTTTCAGATTCGCTTGAAGTAACTCCTTTCAAATTCTATGTAGCTTCTATTCTCGTATATCCCGCCAAGCCATTTTATGTTGGAGGTTGCCTCCAGAACGACATATTTTACCTTATTTCTTCTGAGCCAGTTCTCTGCACTTTTGAGAATTCTGGAGCTTATCCCAATTTTCCTGTACTTTGGCAGGATATATGGAGTCGTTTATAGAACCAATTTTTGCATATGCAAAGATGCCTGGATAGGTGTCCACCCTTGCATTTGCAAATCCTATAATATTTTTACCGATGAGCGCAAGCAGGAACACGGACTGCTTCCTAGCCCCTAGATTCGTCGCATACTTCTTAAGTTCCCTTTTGTAATTCTTGGAAAGCTTGCGAAATTCAGGCCGGACCTTTTCATCTTCTTTCTCAAAAGGCCCTCACAGTTTTAGCAGGCTATCAATGTCCTTTGAGGATGCGATTCTGATTTTTATACCTGGCATATTACCAACGATAAGATTTGAAAATAATTATTGCATTTATTTCCGTCATAATTATACAATTTTAATGCAGAGCTTAGATATAAATAGGATGAGCATGTTTAATCTCTGTACGTTTATAGTATGTTTGTTTACGACAGGCATGAATACCTTTGTTGTAGTAATCTTTTTAATAGACTCATAGGGTTTATCGTCTAAATCCCTAATCTCTTTCAACGTCAAACGATAGCATATGCCAGCATTGTAGATGAGAAAAGATGAGGATAAAGCCCGCTTCTGTGCATGCTTATATTTCGGGTTTTTCATGCAGATAGATTAAGCTATCAAGTTTATAAAAAGCTATTATTTTCTACACTTCTATTCATTTTCAAGTGTAGTTTTCTAGGATTTTTCCGAAAAAAATAGGAACTACACCACTTCTTCCATTCCAAATAGGTGTATAGTCAATGGGCAATCTTACGAAACATTTCCAATAATTCTTTACTAGATTCCTCTGGATTTGCAGAATCATAAAGAAATGTTTGCCATCCAAATTTCTTTGCAGCATTTATGTGCATTGGGCTATTCTCCACAAACAGGATTTCTTCTCCTTTGCAGCCTGCTAGCTTTTCTGCCAATTCAAAAATCTTTGGATCAGGTTTCTGAATGCTTACTATGCTAGAATCTATTATCACATTCCACTTAACATTAGGCAGCAAGCTGTAATCCTTAATTGCTTTAAACATGTTGGGATACATGTTTGTGAGGATCCCTATTCTTGCCTTTTCACGGACTTTGTCAATGGCAGGCCATATAGATTTGTTCGCTTCAAAGCGCTTTACAAAGCCATCAATCAAAAGAGAATAGCCTTTTGGCAGCTTTGAGCCAAACCCATTTTCAATCAATGGGATTAATGTTTCTACATCACGCCCAACACATACTTCTGGCTCGTATTTATCCCAAAACTCATCAAATGCCTTGTCCTTTTCTGGCGTTATGCCAAGCTCTTTCTTCAGCTGCGCCCATTTGTCTGTTCCGCTAAAATCTAAGATTACCACGCCCCCTAAATCAAAATAAACAAAAGACACCATAATAGAGCATTGTAGTACAAATTTTTATAGCTTTTACCACATGCGAAGCGGCGAGAGCAGAGCCACTGAGTGCGTTTGTACACAGGAACTAAGGTTACATGGGCCCGCGGAGAATCGGACTCCGGCTCTTTCCCGTGTGAGGGGAACGTCTTACCACTCGACTACGAGCCCATTTTGCGATTTATGTTTGGCTGAATACACTTTTATGCTTTATTGTTTATGCTTGGAGAATTACCTATTAAAAGAGTTACAAAAAGTGCAGATAGACATAGCTTACGCAATTTTGCACTGTTTAGTTGTTTAATGATAAATTCGATTTGCTCCCGTCGGGATTTGAACCCGAGTTTCAGACTTGAGAGGCCTGTGTCCTTGACCGGACTAGACGACGGGAGCCCAAAAATATTGGTTTATTACTTTCTTATAATGGTGTGCTTCGAATACTCGTACGGCATTACGCTGCTTTCTATTATGCTTGTGACTTGAAAGCCTGTAATCCCTTCTATTTCGTACATGTCATTTATTATCTCCAGCTTTTTCTTTTCGATGGTTTTCGTGTCTTTTATCAGATAGTTTATATTAGAAATTGCCGAATCTATATCATTTACTTTCCCGTCCAGCCTTTTGATTATGTCTTCTTTTGAGGTATCCATGCCAAAAGAATTCTTGAACATCTCCATGCTTATTGCCGCTTTTATGGCGCTCCGCAGCGCAACGAACGGTTTTTTGTGCACGGAGCACAGAAGGCTCAGCGAGGCTTTACCTATTGGTATGCCGTTTTCGGCCATTATCGACGGCAAAGTTATGACGTTCTTTTCAGGGGCTATATTGCCTGTGAGATTTTCGCTCATGCAGCACGAAAGGTATGCGTCGCGGTCCGATTCCGAAGCGCCGTAGAAGAGGTTGACATAAGCGATGGAAGCGAGCTTCAATTCCCTGTGCAGATCCTCGGTGTCGACCGGCTCGTTAGAGTGCAGGAGCGAGGAAAGCGATTCAAGCCTAGATATGTAAAGCTTTAGCCTTCTTATCCTGAAGCGGTTGCTTGGCGTTTCTGCGAACACCACCTCGGCATATTTGCCAGCGTACTGCATTGCAATCAGTATCGATTTGACCGAGAGGGTATTTGAAAGGTTCAGCATCCTGTATGTAGTAGAGCTCTTGCTCGCAAACCTGCTGGAATTGGATCGCTTAGATTGCATTATTTTAGCAGTAACCAATTGATCACCTTCTCGCTTTGCCTGGTCATCCCCATAGATTCTTGTCAGATAACCTTTTGGCTTCCTTGTTGTTTATGGCTTCGCTTATTGAATATTTTTTTATAACCTTAGCCAATACTAGGTCTACATCCTTTATATTTTTTTGCTTGGCTATGTGCTCGGCCTGCTTAAGCTTGTTTGCATAGTAATTGTATGCCTTTATGGCAGCTATGTACGCATCGCGCTCGTGCGGATCCTTTATGGATTTCTCGTGGGCAAGCTGCCTCTTTTCAATCATGGGTATGTTCCCTTTTGGCATGAATAATATTGAATTGAACGCAGAGTTTATCTTGTGTATTGTCTCGCCCCTGAAGTTTTTATCGCTCGCTATGACGCTTGGTATGCCGACTTTTTCTATGGTGCTCACAAGCCATGGGATGCCCCCGCTTTTCATATGGGCCGAATATATAGATGCGCCGCTTAGGCTTATGCAGGATACTGCAACGGTTTTGCCTGTGTCTACTCCAACTATCATATGCATATGACCATTTTCACGAACTTATTTTGCTTAATGAATAATTTATGGCTTCGGGTGCCGTTGCAGGTATCGACTCGTACTTGCAGTTAGATATGAACATAGGCGTGCTCGTTACATTGTAAAAGCTCGCTAGCTGCGCTTGGTATGAAAGAGTTGTTGGTATGTTTACCATGCATTGGTCGAACGAGGTCATGTTGAAGCCCGTAGCATTTGCTATCGAGTACAGGGTCTCATTGCCCGGCGGAGAGCCGTTGAAGGTAGTGTTGAGCGTGTCCACGAACTGCGCGAACTTGGGCTGCACAGAAGCGCATGCTAGGTATGCGCCCAGAAGCTGCGTGGTGCCTATCCCGTAATGGCTGTACTCGCTTATCGCATACTTTGTGAATATGAATTTGTAGCTCATGTTTATCCTGTTTTGGTACTCTCTGCTCAGGTTTATCGCCTGCATTATGCTCTGCATTGCATCAGGCGCGTAGGGATCCGTTATCAGGTATACTGGCTCCGGAACATTGGACACGCATGCGGTTTTGCCTGAAAGCGATATAACGCCCTGTACAGGCATGGTGTCATTCGTATAAGTGCTTGGCTTTAGCATTTGCATGTATGGGGTTTCCAGCGAGAGGTTCGAGCCATAGAAAAGCAGCGATACGTTTAGTATCGACTTTGTGAATGGGTCAGTGTAAGGCACCACTACGAGCCAGGATTTCAATGCTGGCAGGTATGACACCTGGGACTGGTTGACCAATGAATAGTAAGCCAGCACGGAAAGCGAGGAGTTCTGGTACTGGTAGCTCGCCAGGACCTTCTCCGCAGCCGTCAGCGCCTGCGAGGAGTTATACGGAGTGGTGATGCACGTCCCGTTTACCGCACCGTATTGGCATATTATCGAACTTTTGAAGGTGGAAAGCGAAAATGCCAGCGCCACAAGTATTATTACGAGCGCGATGAGCGCGACATGCAGGTAATCAAGGCCCCCGAGCTTGGAAGCCTGTTTCACCATGAATACGGGTTCTTTCAATGATTTTTTTTCTTGTGCAGCCTTTTTGACCTTTCTTTCCATTGTTCCACCTCTTGTAGCGGGCCCGGCGGGATTTTCATATATTTTGGAATTTCCAAAAATATTTTGAACCCGCGACCTTCACCTTAGGAGGGTGCCGCTCTATCCAAGCTGAGCTACGGGCCCACGTTCTACATTACAGCATACACTATTTATAGCGCATGAATTTATAATTTTTGAATTATTACATCTTTTTTATCGGCTTTATGCCAAGGGACATCATCAGCTGGGCCATCAGGCTGTTGAACGCATATGTTATCGAAAGCCTTGCCTGGCGCTGCGTGCCCTCTGCCTTCAGTATCGGAATCTTCTCGTAAAACTTGCTGAACGAAGTGGCGAGCGAAGACATATATTCTATTATTATGTTGGGCTTGGATTCGCGCGCCGCCTTTTCAAGAATCTCCTTGGCGTACGACATCTGCTTTATCAGCTGGAACTCTTCATCGCTTACTTCGTAGTTTTCGGGGATCCCCCAGCGCTCGGAGCCCGAAATGCCTGCGTTTTCCAGTATGCGTTCTGATCTGGCATAGGTATATTCGCAATATGGGCCGGAGTTGCCCTCGAAGTTAAGCGCGCGGTCCCACGAGAACACGAGTTTTTTCTCGTTTGACAGCTTCAGGAACTCGTATTTTATTGCCGACAGCGCTATGTCCTTGGCTATGGACTTTTTTTCTGATTCGTCCATGCTGAAGCGCTCTGTTATTAGCTTTAAAGCCTTTTCAGTGGCTTCACGCACCAGGTCGTCGCACGTGTAGCCCATCCAAGTTCCCTGGCGCCCGGACAATGAGCCGCTTTCCAATTCCACCACGCCATAGGCTATATGCTTTATGCTGTCTGCAAATTTGTTCCCGCCAATGAGCTGTATGGCGAGCCTGACTACATTCTGCTCATAGCTCTGGCGCACGTCTATAGTGTTTATCGCAATCTTTGCGCCGCCGAAGTCCTTTTCCACGCCTTCGCTTGCGGTAGAGTACAGAACCCTTTTGTCCTCGCCCTGCTCCATGAATGCGGAATATTTGAAGCTATTTTCCAGTATTCCGAGCTTCCACATGTGAAAAGCTATGTCCTTCGCCACATAGTCCGGCGCGCCGTTGCTCCTTACAAGGACCTTCGAGCCTTCACCAAGATTGATGCCGCTTTGCATATTGGACAGCTTGGAGTGCTCTATCACCACGCAGCCTGCGTATTCCCCTTCTTTCGGGTTTGATGTTATGCTTTTTTGGGCCATCAATTCCAGGGACTTTTCCAAAAGCCTGCCGCGCACTATATCGCTTTCCCATACCAGCACATCATGGTATATCCCCATGCCTGTTATGGTTTCGTATTCCGCCCTGACGAAGCTTTCAGCCATTTCCCTTGCCATCCCCGCTTCATACGTGCCGTCCTGCTCCATCCTGACCAATATCTCCTTTATTTCGGCTTCTATGCCGAATTCTTTCATTTTCTTGTTGACTTCGACATAAACCTCCCCGATCATGTGGTCGAACTTCTTGTCCTTGTCAAACGTTATGCCAAGCTTCTCCAGATGCGTTAGGCCCCATATCACTTCCGCGACCTGGAGGCCCAGATCGTCGATATAATCCTCCCTTTCGGCATTGAATCCGGAAAGCGAGAATATGTTTGCTATGGAATCCCCGAGAAGCACGTTGCGGACCTGGCCCATGTGCATCGGGTGCGCCGGATTTATGCTTGGATATTCAATTATGGCTTTTTCTCCGGCGCCCAGATTCGTTGAAAAATAGCTTTTGTCTGAAGCAACGCTTTCGATTACGACCTTGGAATAGGAATTGCGCTCTATTTCAAAATTTACAAAACCGTTCTTTGCATAGACAGACTTTACGCCGCTTGGAAGAATTGCGGATTTCGCTATCGACTCGGATACCGCATTCGCGTCGAGCGATTTCGATTTCGCTATGCGCAGGGCTATGCTTGTTGAGATATCGCCGAAATTCCGGGAAAGGTCAACTGAATCAGATATGTCCTGCGCAGCAAATCCTTCATAGCCGAGCTTCGAAACTGCTGCCGATACCGCTTCCACTATGGTTTTTTTAATATTATAGTAAGGTGATATTCCCATGGTATTACCGTTTCAGTATCTTATCCTGTCAAAGGATTTAAGGACTTCCGGGATTGCGTTCGCCACGTCGTAAGCGGTAGCGTGGAGCCCTTTGCTTTCGAATAATGCATCGCCGATCTTCGAATGGAGGTAAACCCCGGCCGCAGCGGCTTCCAGAAGGTTGTCATGGCCAACGGCCGCATAGCTTGCTATTATGCCCGCAAGCACGTCTCCGGTGCCCATTGTGGCAAGCGTCGGGGTTTTGGATTTGTTTATCTTTATAAGCTTGCCGTCGGTTACTATTGTTTCATTGCCCTTGAGGACCAGCACCGAACCATAGTTCTTTGCGAAATCCACAGACGTTTGAATCTTGGAATCTAGGCCTTTGCCCTTTAAATCTACCCCTGAAAGGTATTTAAACTCGCCCTCGTGCGGAGTTATGATCATGTTGCGGTTTATAAGGGACTTGTCCTGCGATATGATCCTTATGCCTTCAGCGTCTACCAGCACAGGATTGTTCATGCTTTTCTCATAGGCCAGTATAGAGGCAAACATTTTTATTGGTATGTAGCCCTGCGGCAGCCCCGGCCCGATGATCAAAGCGTCGTGTTTTGCAAGCTTGAATTTTGCCATATCAGCATCGGTAAACTGCTCTGCGGAGATGGGCTTTATTATCAGCTCAGGGGTCATTTTCGATATCAGCTCGGACGAGCCTTCCGGGGCCAGTACAGTTACGTAGCCTGAACCTGTACGGAGCGCGGCCATTGCATGCTCCGAAGCTATGCCGGACAGCAGCGGAGCGCCTTTATAGTCGGAACTGCCGCCTAGTATAAGCACACGGCCGTGGTCATACTTGTTCGCATATATGAAACGGGGCTTTGTGGCTACCATAACATCCCCGGGGCCGGTAAAAAGCTCCGCCTGCGCCGGCAGGCCTATATTGACTACATTTATCGAATAGCCGCTCTTGAGGTTTTCTTCATACTTTTTCATTTTGTGTATTGCAAAAAGAACGTTAGGCGATACCGCATCCATGTTTTTTGACCCGGTGTCTGCGTTTATCCCGGTAGGGACGTCTATCGACAGCACCTGCTTGTTTGACCTGTTGACGGATTTGATGGCATTAATTAAATTGCCGGAGAGCTTGCCGTGCATGCCTATGCCGACCATCGCATCTACGATGTCATCGGATTTTTTTATAGGCCTTTGCAATGCGGAGGGATTTTCATTGCTGTACTCCAGCACTCCGGTAATCTCTTTTAACAGGCCGTAGTTAAATTGCGTGACCGCGTTCCTTATCTCAGAAGCCTGGCATACAAGGGCAACTTCAACATCTGCATAGCTTATCAGGTGCCTCGCCGTAGCCATGCCTATGGCGCCTTTGCCTCCAGGGCCGCAGAGGAATAGTATTCTGTCATCCTTGTACTTTCTTTTAATTTGTTCCGCTACCGCCGAACCTGCGTTTTCCACCATTATTTTTTCGCTCATGCCCAATGCTTCTGCGTTTGCCAGAAGGGCGTACGAATCTTCTATTGTAAGGTACTTTTTTGTATATATGGTAAACTCTTTTAGATTTTGCATTATATCTATTCATGTGTTTAATAATAAAAATGTGGTGTTTTAATAGCAAGAATATACAAGATCAAGGATAACCTTGTAATAAGCCTGCCCAGGGACGTAGTCATGTCCCTGGCGGTAAAAGAGGGGGACGAGCTTGATTTCATACAGTACAAGGATTCCTATTACATACTGGCAAAGAAGAGCGACATAGCGAAGCTCATAACCGGAAACACGGTTAACGGCACGAAGGAGAAAAATGTAAGCGCACAGCTGGAAGATGCTGGAAGGCCGGTGCAGGCGCTATCCGATGAAGAGATAAGCGTCCTAAAAAAGCTTGATACTATAAGGTATAACATGCGCACCCCTTCTGAAGTCGGCAAGATAATAAAAGACGACGAGAAGAGGGTATTCGCACAGCTCGTTAAAAAGAAGATAGTGTCGATGTTCAAGGACGAGAACCAGAAGGTACATTACAGCATACAAAAAAGTATCTATGATGCATACCTCATGCGCAAGAAGGACGCAGAGGAAGTGAAACGCCAGGAACAGAAGCAGGAATACAG
>JABEBX010016092.1_pt1 | contig 11826 bp, 9 predicted proteins | sample 7245971 | NCBI WGS metagenome assembly JABEBX01 (sample SAMN14506365, study PRJNA622280) | hot springs metagenome | biome: hot spring [ENVO:00000051]|acidic hot spring [ENVO:00002120]; feature: spring [ENVO:00000027]|sediment [ENVO:00002007]; material: sediment environment [ENVO:01001048]...
GATCAAGCCGGTTCCGGTGCAGGTTCGCGCAGCACTTCCACCACCGGCTTGCCATCCACCAGGGTCGCCAGGATACGCCCGCCCTTTTTGATGTCGCCGAAGAGAATGTGGTCCGCCAGGGACTTTTTGAGGTGCTCCTGGATCACCCGCGCCATGGGGCGGGCGCCCATTTGCGGATCGTAGCCCTGTTTCGCCAGCCATTGCCGCAACTCGGGGCTGACCTCCAGGCTGTAACCTTTTTGCAGGAGCTGTTCGTCCAGCTCCATGAGGAACTTGTCCACCACATGCAGCACCACCTCGGGGGCCAGCGGCGCGAAGGGTACCACGGCGTCTAGGCGGTTGCGGAATTCCGGCGAGAAGACGCGGCGGATGCTTTCCATTTCCTCGCCTTCCGCCTGCCTGGCCGCATGAACGAAGCCCACCGCCTTTTTGCCATGGGCCTCGGCACCGGCATTGGTGGTCATGATCAGGATGACATTGCGGAAATCCACCGCATGGCCGCTGGCATCGGTGAGTTTCCCGTGATCCATGATCTGTAGGAGGAGATTGAAAATATCCGGATGGGCCTTCTCGATCTCGTCGAGGAGCAATACCGCATGGGGATGCTTGCTCACCGCCTCCGTCAACTGCCCGGCCTGGTCATAGCCCACATATCCCGGCGGCGCGCCGATGAGCCGCGATACGGTATGGCGTTCCATGTATTCGCTCATGTCGAAGCGCAGCAGGGGGATACCCAGGAGGGCGGCCAATTGCCTGGTGAGCTCGGTCTTGCCCACGCCCGTCGGGCCGGAGAAGAGAAATGCACCCACGGGTTTTTCGTGATGGCGCAGGCCGGCACGGGCCATCTTGATGGCGGAACTCAGCTCGTGGATGGCCGTTTCCTGGCCATAGATGACCAGACCGAGGTCCCGCTCCAGGTTCTTGAGGGACTGGCGATCATCCATGGAGACGGTCTTGCCGGGAATGCGCGCCACGCGCGCCACCATCTCCTCGATGTCATGAACGCCGATGCTCTTCTTGCGTTTGGAGGGAGGCAGGAGGGCCTGGGCGGCGCCCACCTCGTCGATGAGATCAATGGCCTTGTCGGGCAGGAAACGGTCATGGATGTGCTTGATGGACAGCTCCGCTGCCGCCCGCAGGGCCGCATCGGTATAGCGCAAGGCATGGTGCGCCTCGAACTGGCCCTTGAGCCCGCGCAGGATCTGCACCGTTTCCTCCTGGGAGGGTTCCGGCACATCGATCTTTTGGAAACGCCGCGACAGGGCACGGTCCTTTTCAAAGTACTGGCGATACTCCTGATAGGTGGTGGCACCGATGCACTTGAGCTCCCCCGAGGCCAGGGCCGGCTTGAGCAGGTTGGAGGCATCCATGGCACCGCCGGAAGCCGCTCCCGCCCCCACCAGGGTATGGATCTCGTCAATAAAGAGGATGGCATGGGGCTTTTTGGCCAGGGCCTTGAGAACCCCCTTGAGGCGCTCCTCGAAGTCCCCCCGATAACGGGATCCGGCAATGAGGGCGCCCATGTCGAGGGCGTACACGGTGGCATCGGCGAGGATGTCGGGCACCCTGCCGGCGACAATGGCCCGCGCCAGACCCTCGACAATGGCGGTCTTGCCCACCCCGGGCTCGCCCACGAAGAGCGGGTTGTTCTTGCGCCGCCGCGCCAGGACTTGGAGCGCCCGGGTCAACTCCTCCTGGCGGCCGATCAGGGGGTCGAGGCGGCCCCTGCGTGCCAAGGCATTGAGATTGCGGGCATAAGCCGTCAGCGGATCCTTGGCGGATTTCTTTTCCTCGGTCCCGCCGGGGGCGACGGATTCGTCCTCGTCTTCAAAAAGCTCGTCCTTGCGTACGCCATGGGCCAGGTAATTGACCACATCCAGGCGCGACACCCGCGCCTTTTGCAGGAAATAGACGGCATGGGATTCCCGCTCGGCAAAGAGCGCCACGAGGACGTTGGCCCCCGATACCGCATCCTTGCCCGCCGACTGCACATGATACAGGGCGCGTTGGATGACGCGCTGGAAACCCACCGAGGGCTGGGTGTTGACCGTGCCTGCCGGTCCCGCCGCTGGCACTTTGTGTTCGAGAAAATCGCGGATTTCCCGCGCCAGGGCATCGCGATCGGCGCCGCAGGCTTCGAGCACTTCCATGCCTTGGGGGTTGTCCAGCAAGGCCAGCAGCAGGTGCTCCACGGAGGCATATTCATGACCGTAGGTGCGGGCAATCTGAAAGGACTGATTGATGGATTGTTCCAGGGCCTTGTCAATCATGGCTCACTCCTTTTCCATTATGCACCGTAACGGATGCTGGTGCTGTTGCGCATCGGCGGTGACCAGGGCGACCTTGGTTTCGGCCATGTCGTAGGGGTAAGTCCCGCCCAGCCCCTTCCCCCGCTCATGGATGTGGAGCATGACCTCCACCGCCTCGGCATGGGTTTTGAGAAAATATTGTTCCAGCACATGGACGACATAATCCATGGGTGTGTAATCATCATTCAGGAGTACCACCCGATACATCCTGGGTTCCTGCACCCGGGGTTCACGCTCCAAGACCGTGTTCCGGCGGCGTTCCGTTCGGCTCATGCGGCAGCTCCAACTACGTTCATCAACGTCTAAGACTAAGTTTATTGTGGTCCCAAGGGCAGGCGCTGGCAAGGGCAACGGTGTCTTCCAAAAGGCTCGGGCGCGGGTGTTGCCACCGCGCGCCCGAACCCACCCCAGGGAGGTTTTGCTTACTTGCTGATGTCGATCTTGGCCTGACTGCGCAGGTCGGAGACAAACTTGGCGGCCTCCTGCTGCTGCAGTTGCAGCTTGAGCCGGTCTTTCATGGCGCTCAGGGGCGGCGGGGTCATGGCGCGGGTGGCCTGAACCTCGATGACATGATAGCCGAACTGGGTCTGCACCGGTCCCACCGGCTTGTCGATGGGGGCTGATTCGACGGCTTGGGCAAAGGGCGGGACGACCATGCCCGGGACGATCCAACCCAGTTCACCACCGTGGGCAGCGCTGGCCTTGTCAATGGAGAACTTCTCCGCCAGGGTCGAGAATTTCTGGCCCTTTTTCAGGTCGCCCATGATCTTGTCGGCTTCGGCCTTGGTCTTGACCAGGATGTGACGGACTTCGTATTCCTTGTTGCCCATGGCCTTGATGAAGTTGCTATAGGCGGTCTGGATGTCGCCTTCGGGAATGGGATGCTCCTTGACGTATTGATCCACCGCCGCGTCGGCCAGAATCTGGCGTTTGGCAATGGCCAGGCGCTCCTTGACATCGGCGGACTGATCCAGCTTGTGGCTAATGGCATACTGCGACAACACTTCCATGTTGACGAGGTTCTGCACCACCTGCTCACGGGCGTTGGGCTCTTTGGCCAATTCCGGACTCATGGACATGATGGCCTGGACCTGACTGTTGTCGATGGGCTGACCGTTGACGGTGGCCACGGGGGCGGCGAAGGCGGGTGTCGCGCAGACGCCAAGGACGGTGGCGAGGACGATGGAACGAAATTTCATGAAAGATTCCTTTAGCAAGAGTTGCTTAGACTATTATCCATAGTGACGGGGAAAGGGAAAGCCTTAGCTGACATGGGACCGCTGTAGGGGGGCTTCGACCTGGGCGCGCTGGGCGGGGCCGAGGAGGAGTTCCACCAGGGTGAGGGCGAAATCCATGGCGGTGCCAGGGCCACGGGAAGTCACCAGGGGACCATCCACCACCACCGCTGTTTCCTGGTAGTGATAATGGGGACTGTGGGGATCGAGAGTGCCCGGATAGGCCGTGACGGCCCGCCCGTCGAGGAGGCCCTGGGCGGCAAGAACGCCGGGCGCGGCGCAAATGGCGGCGATCATCTCGCCCCTCTCATGGCGCTCCCGGAGCAGGCCGAGGAGACGTGTATCCTCCCCAAGCCGCTGACTCCCCAGGCGGCCGCCGGGCAGGATCAATACATCGAAGGATTCCTGCGCGACGTCGGCCAGGAGGGCGTCGGGTACGATCTGTATACCACGAGCGCCACGCACCGGGCCCGCGCCCAGACCCGCCAGGGTGACCTGGATATCGGCACGGCGCAGGATATCGCAGACGATAACGGCTTCCATATCTTCAAAGCCCTCGGCAAGGGGAATGAGGACATGGGGCATGGATACATTCACCGCAACTCCTTGTGACGAGGTCAACCCGAAAACTCCGCATCATTTGACCACCAAGTCCGCAAAACTATCCCGCCATAGGCCAGCGAAAGTCAACCATTGACCATCCCCAAAACGGCCCTTGCCGGAGCCGGGATTACTGGCCGACGGCCTTGGGCAGCGGGATGCGCTCTTCCACCGTCTCCTTGCCCACCTGCACGGGCACCTGCTGATCCTGGAGAATGGCCATGGCCTCGCGCAACTGGTAATCCTTGGCCAGATCCGGTTTTTGCGTAATGCTTTCGGACAGGGCCGCCTCGGCACTCTGCTTCTCGGACTGCGTCAGCGCCGTAGGCGCCTTGGCCTCGGCCCCGGCGGGCAGGGCGAGGGTATATTGGGGCGTGAGCTTGGCGCATTCGCTGGGCGCCTTGAGGACGCCGTGGAGTTCCGATTCCTTGAGCAAATCCCCATCCAGGGCGCGTAGCTGGGCATTGGCGGGCTGTACCTCCACATTGGGGACGATGCCCTGGCTCTGAATGGAACAGCCGGCGGGGGTGAAGTAGAGGGCGGTGGTGAGTTTGAGGGCACCACCGTTACTCAGGGGCATGACCGTTTGCACCGAGCCCTTGCCAAAGCTGCGCTGGCCCAGCACCAGGGCGCGGCCGTCATCCTTCAGGGCACCGGTGACGATCTCCGCGGCGGAGGCGGAGCCGCCGTTGATGAGGACGATGAGGGGCGCGCCGTGGAGATAGTCCGGTCCGCTGGCCTTGAATTGCATGTCGCTGTCGGCGATGCGCCCCTTGGTGTAGACGATCAGACCGTGGTTGAGGAAGGTGTTGGCCGTTTCCACCCCTGCGCCGAGCACGCCGCCGGGGTTGTTGCGCAGATCCAGGATCAGGCCCTTGAGGTGGCCGCCCGCTTCCTTTTCCAGACCCTCCACGGCCCGCCGGGTCTCGGTGCCGGTATTGTCCTGGAATTGGCTGATGCGGATGTAGCCGTAGCCGGGAGCCAGCATGAAGGCGCGCACGCTCTGCACCTTGATGATGGCGCGGGTGAGGGTGAGGGTGATGGGCTGGTTTTGATGGGGGCGGAGAATGGTCAGGGTGATCTTGCTCCCCGGTTTGCCGCGCATCATGTCCACGGTTTCCTGCAGGCTCATGCCCTGCACGGCCTTGCCATCGATCTTGACGATGAGGTCGCCGGGCTGGATGCCGGCCTTGGCGGCGGGGGTGCCATCAATGGGGGCCACCACCTTGATGATCCCGTGGTCGGCGGTGACCTCAATGCCGAGCCCGCCGAACTTGCCGTCGGTGAAAACCTCCATCTCCTTGAATTCTTTTGGATTGAGGTAGGCAGAGTGGGGATCGAGGGCGCTGACCATGCCGTTGATGGCCCCTTCCATGAGCTTTTTGTCCGAGGCCGGGTCCACGTAATCGGACTTGATCAGACCGAAGACCTGGCTAAAGGTCTGGATCTCTTCCAGGGGAACGCCGCTACGCTCCTTGTCGGCATAGACGGCTACCGCGAAACTGAGTCCAGCGCCGATGATCACGCCAATGCCAACCCCGATGAGGGTGCGTGGCCGTGGCTTTGGGAAGTGGGGAGTGGGCATGGACATACTCAGTTGTCTCCAGTGGCGTCTAACGGGCGCCGAAGGGGATCATTGTAAAGGAAAATAATGCGGGAGGGCAGGGTGGCCGGTGGCGCGGCGTCAATTGTGAATGTAATCCAGCGGGTTGACGGGATGGCCGCCGTTGCGCATCTCGAAATATAAACCGTCGCTGCCCAGTTCGCCACCGCTGCCCACACTGCCGATCTCCTGCCCCTGGGATACCTTTTCGCCCACATGGGCGCTGGTCGCCCCCAGGTGCCCGTAAATGGCCAGCAGAGTCCTTCCCTGCTGGACGATGACAATTTCGCCGTAACCCCGCAGCGGTCCCGCATAGAGAACCATGCCGGGGGCGATGGCATGGACCGGCGTGCCGACGGCGGCCTGGAAGGTAACCCCCTGCCAGTTGAGACCGCCCGTTACCCGCGGGCTGCCGAAGCGCGCGGTGATGGGTCCGGACACGGGCGGGGGGAAGGCCCCGTGGCCGACAATGGGCCCGGCCTCCCTGACGGGGGCGCTGGGTGGAAGCGGGGCTTGGGGGGCACGGGGGGGCGTTGCCACGGCCGGGGCCTCCCGTGCCGGTGGCCGCTGGGCCCGTTCCCGCGCTTGGGCGCGCGCTTCCGCGGCACGGCGCGCCGCTTCCGCCGCCGCCTGGCGACGGGCAGCGGCTGCGGCCCGTTCCCGGGCCAGTTGCTCCTGGCGCTGGGCCTGGGCGACGAGGCGCTGGATGAGGCCGTCCAGTTGCCGGGCATTGGCCTGCAGCTCCTGGATGCGGGCGCGGTCGGCGGCGATGCGCTCGGCCAGTTGTTCTTCCAGGGCGGCGTGCTGGGTGCGCTGCTGCTGCAAGGCGCTTTCCTGGGCGCTGATGCGGTGGGCCAGGGTGTCCAGGGCCGTCTCCTGGGTCCGGACCTGGGTCTGGGTGATCTGTAATTGCGCGGCCGTGGCCTGGGTACCGGCAATGAGCGCCGACCGTGCCTTGGCGAGGGCCTGGTAGTAGACCTCCATGCGCCCAAGTTGGGCGGGACGTTCCGTTTGCAGCCAGGCCGCCAGGGGCGAAACCCCTCCCATCATGTAGGCCGAGCGCAGTTGCCGGGCAAGGATGGCTTTTTGTTGTTCCAGTTTGGCCTGGAGCTGGGCGACCTCGGTCTTGAGACTGGCAAGGCGTTGCCGGGTGGCAGTTTGCTGTTGCTGAACGCTCCTGAGCCTAGCCGTAGCGGCGGCGATCTGCTGATCCAGGGCACGGATCTCGGCCTGGATCTGCGCTTGGGATTTTTGTCCGGCGGCGAGGTGGGCACGCAGTTGGCCGAGATTTTGATGGATATTCTGCAACTGCTGGCGCGAATTTTGGATTTTGTCCTGGAGGCTGGCGCCGTGGGCGGCGGGCAGGTAGAGCAGGATCAGGGCGGCGAGGGTCGCGGCGGAGCAGGCGGATTTGCGCATGATTCAGGCGCGCTGGGCCAGGCCGAGGGGGCCGAGCTGAACCAGGCTTTTTCCGCCCATCTCCGAGGGGATGGGCAGGCCCATGAGGGTGAGCAGGGTGGGGGCGATGTCCTCCAGCGCTCCGCCAGTCAGGACCTGCGCCGGCCGGCCGATGTAGAGCAGCGGCACGGGGTTGCAGGTGTGGGCGGTGTGGGCCTGTTGGCTGGCGTGGTCGCGCATCTGCTCGACGTTGCCGTGGTCGGCGGTGATAAGGATTTCGCCCCCATGGCCGCGCACGGCCTCGACAATGCGCCCCAGGCTGCGATCCACGGCCTCCACGGCGGCAATGGCCGCATCCATCCGGCCACAGTGGCCCACCATGTCGGGGTTGGCGATATTGCAGATGATGACGTCGTAGTCCCCGCCGGCAATGCGCTCGATGAGGGCGTCGCCGAGTTCCGCGACGCTCATCTCCGGCTGCAGGTCGTAGGTGGGCACATTGGGCGAGGGGATGAGCACGCGCTCCTCGCCGGGAAAAACCTTTTCCTCGCCGCCGTTGAAAAAGAAGGTGACGTGGGCGTATTTTTCGGTTTCGGCAATGCGCAACTGGCGCAGGCCGAACTGGGCCACCCACTCGCCGAAGGTGTTCTTGAGGCGGGTGGGGGGATAGGCCACGGCCACGGCAAAGGCCTCGCTGTACTCGGTGAGGGTGGTGAAGGCGGCCAACTGCGGCCGGGCCTGCCGGTGGAAGCCGCTGAAATCGGCCTCGATGAAGGGGCGGGTGATCTGCCGGGCGCGGTCGGAACGGAAGTTCATGAAGAGCACGCTGTCGCCATCGCGGATGCAGGCCGGTTCCGGACCGATGCGCGTGGCCGCGACAAACTCGTCGCTCTCTCCCCGCGCGTAGGCCGCCGCCAGGGCTTCGCCGCCGCTGGCGGCGGCGTGACCGTGCCCCAGGGTGAGCAGGTCGTAGGCCTGTTGGATGCGGTCCCAGCGATGGTCGCGGTCCATGGCGAAGTAACGGCCGATGAGGGAGGCGAGTGCCCCGCCGTGTTGCGCGATCTCGGCGTCGAGGCGGGCCAGGGATGCGGCGGCGCTGCGGGGGGCGGTATCGCGGCCGTCGAGGAAGGCATGGATGTAGACTTCCCCGGCGCCGCGGCTGCGCGCCAGGCGCAGGGCGGCGAAGAGGTGCTCCTCGTGGGAATGCACGCCGCCGTCGGAGAGGAGGCCCAGGATGTGCACGGCCTTGCCCCGTCCGGCCGCCGCATCCACGGCGGCGCAGAGGGTGGCGTTCTGGTAAAAGCTGCCGGTCTCGATGGCGCGGTTGATGCGCTCATATTCCTGATAGACGACCCGGCCGGCACCGAGGTTGAGGTGCCCCACTTCGCTGTTGCCCATCTGCCCCCGGGGCAGTCCCACGGCGGCCTCCGAGGCCGTCAGCAGGCCGTGGGGATGGGTCTGCCACCAGCTATCCCAGTGGGGGGTGCGGGCCTGGGCAATGGCGTTGTCGTCCCCTCCTTCCCGATAGCCCCATCCATCCAGGATCATGAGTACGATGGGGCGCGGTTTTTGGGCCATAAATTTCCTCATGTAGTGCGGCCTGTTTGTAGGGATGGTGACGGCTTGCCGAGAGGGCCCTCACCGATGCCGGCCAGGTCCCGTCTCCCCCGGGGGTCGTAATGGGGGCGGAGTTCCGCCACCTCGCCGGCATTGAGGCCGAAAAGAAAGAAATGGTCATGGCCGACGGCCTCGCGGATCTCGATATTGGCGCCGTCCAGAGTGCCGATGGTGATGGCCCCGTTCATCATGAATTTCATGTTGCCGGTGCCCGAGGCCTCCTTCCCGGCGGTAGAGATCTGTTCCGAGAGGTCCGTACCGGCACAGATCCGCTCCATCACCGATACCCGGTAATCCGGCAGGAAGGCCACGCGCAGGAGGCCCGCGGTGGCCGGGTCGGCATTGATGACCTCGGCCAGGTTGTTGATGAGCTTGATGATGCGCTTGGCCATGAAATAACCTGGCGCGGCCTTGCCGGCGAAGAGCACATTGCGCGGCGTGATCTCCGCCCCCTCGCCGCGCTTGATGCGGTCGTAGAGGTGGATGACGTGGAGGGCGTTGAGCAGTTGCCGTTTGTATTCGTGGATGCGTTTGACCTGGACGTCGAAGAGGGCGTCGGGGTCGAAGCGCACGCCCGTATGGGCGTGGACGAGTTCCGCCAGGCGGGCCTTGTTGTCCTGGCGCACGACCGCCCAGCGGCGGCGGAAATCGGCGTCGTCGGCGGCGGGAGCCAGGGCATGCAGGGCGGCGAGGTCGTGTTTCCAGGTCTCGCCGATGTGGCTGGAGATGAGCGCCGAGAGGCCCGGGTTGGCCCACTGCAGCCAGCGGCGGGGGGTCACGCCGTTGGTTTTATTGTTGAACTTTTCCGGCCAGAGGGCATGGAAGTCGGCAAAAAGTTCCTGTTGCAGGAGTTCGGTGTGCAGTGCCGCCACGCCGTTGACGGAGAAACTCCCCACCACCGCCAGATGGGCCATGCGCACCATGGGTTCGGAGCCTTCTTCGATGATGGACAGGCACCGCAGACGTTCGGTCTGGCCGGGCCAGTGGCGGGCCACGTCGCTGAGAAAACGGGCGTTGATCTCGAAGATGATTTCCAGCAGGCGCGGCAGCAGTTGCCGAAAGAGCCGCACCGGCCATTTCTCCAGGGCCTCGGGCAGGAGGGTATGGTTGGTGTAGGCCATGGTTTTCCCGGTGATGGCCCAGGCCTGGTCCCAGTCCAGGCCGTGCTCGTCCATAAGCAGGCGCATGAGTTCGGGCACGGCACAACTGGGGTGGGTGTCGTTGAGCTGGAAGCAGTGGTGGTTGGCAAAATGGCTGAAATCGTGGCCGTACTCGATGACCCAGTCGGAGATCACGTCCTGGAGGCTCGCCGAAGCGAGGAAATACTGCTGGCGCAGGCGTAGCTCCTTGCCGTTTTCGCTACTGTCGTTGGGGTAAAGGACCATGCTGATATGCTCGGCGGCGTTCTTGGCCGCCACCGCCTCGGGGTAGGCGCCGGCGTTGAATTCGCCGAGGTCGAAGACATCCGTGGCCGCCGCCCGCCACAAACGCAGGGTGTTGACCACCTCGTTGCGATAACCGGGAATGGGGATGTCGTAGGGTACGGCCAGCACGTCGTTGCAGTCCACCCAGCGAAAACGCTGCCGTCCCTGATCGTCGTGGAAGGGCTCGCTGCGCCCCCCGAAATGAATGGGCCGTACCCGGTCCGGCCGCTTCAGTTCCCAGGGATAGCCGTCCTTGAGCCAGTGGTCGGGTTCTTCGGTCTGTTCGCCGTGGATGATCTCCTGGCGAAACATGCCGTAGGCATAGCGGATGCCATAGCCGGTCACCGGCAGGCGCAAGGTGGCGCAACTGTCGAGGAAGCAGGCCGCGAGCCGGCCCAAGCCGCCGTTGCCCAGGCCCGCGTCGTGCTCCATTTCCAGGATATCCGCCAGTTCCAGCCCTTCCTGGGCGAGGGCCTGCGTGGCGCTCTCTTCCAGGCCGAGGTTGAGCAGGGTATTGCCCAAGCTGCGGCCGAGGAGGAATTCCATGGAGAGATAAGAGGTGCGTTTGCTGCGCTGCTGGCGGCACAGGCTTTCGCTGGCCTTCCAGCGGTCCACGAGGCGGTCCCGCAGACTCATGGCCAAGGCGGTGTAGAGGTGCGGAGAAATCGCGCTTTCCCGATCCCGTCCCAGGGTGCGCAAGAAATAATGGCGCAGATCCCTGCACAGGCTGTCGGCGTCCATGCCGAGGGCGGGCAGGCTGCAGGCACTGATGGTGGGGCAGGTATCAACGGACATGGGCATTCCTTGGGCGGAGAATCGTTTTTCTTACAGGTTAAAACTACCAGAATGCCGGGGAGAAGGGGAGGCCTTGGTTTTTCGCTGGGGGATACCCATACTTGCATTACGGGGGCGGGCGCGCCGTTTGCTGCGCGCCCGTCCCGGGTCGGCAGGGCATTTTTGGTTCACACATAAATTCAAGGGGAATAACAATGACCAGCACCTGGGTATTGGTAAGCAACGCCGCCGAGGCACGACTTTTTCTCAACGAAGGCTGTGGCAAGGGTTTGCAGCTCGTCCACGACTGGGCGCACCCCGACAGCCGCAAGCATGAGGGGGATCTCGTCACGGACAGGGCCAGTCGTGTCCAGCAAAGCGACGCCCGGGGTGAACGCTCCGCCATCCAGTGGGAGACCAGCCCCAAGGAAACGGAAATGCAGCGCTTTGCCGCGGAGTTGATGGAATACCTCGCGGCAGGGCGGGTGGCGGGGGACTTTCGTCATCTGGTCCTGGTGGCCCCGCCCCATTTTCTGGGTCTGCTCCGGGAAAAAATGGATGCCGCCACCAGCGCTACGGTGCGCGCCACCTTGAACAAGGATTACAGCCAGGAAGCTGTGCCGGAACTGGTGGAGCGCCTTGCCAAGGTGATATGTCCCTGAAGCGGAGGGGGTGCCATGGCAAAATCGTTGGGGGACTACATCCGTGAGGCGCGGCGACAGATCCGCGAAATCGATTGCGACACCCTGGAAGACTGGCTGCGCAGCCGCGACGATGTCCTGGTCGTGGACGTGCGGGAAGCGGATGAGTATCTGGAGGGGCATTTGCCCGATGCCATCCTCGTGCCGCGGGGCAATATCGAGGCC
>JABEBX010020578.1_pt1 | contig 11824 bp, 10 predicted proteins | sample 7245971 | NCBI WGS metagenome assembly JABEBX01 (sample SAMN14506365, study PRJNA622280) | hot springs metagenome | biome: hot spring [ENVO:00000051]|acidic hot spring [ENVO:00002120]; feature: spring [ENVO:00000027]|sediment [ENVO:00002007]; material: sediment environment [ENVO:01001048]...
CAGGGGCTAAAGCCCCATTGATTTCGCGCGCCTTACGGCACGGCTAAAGCCGTGCCCCTTCAAGACCGCGGGCGGCAGCATGAATTTTGCAAGTAGCTCCGGAGTCGGGTTTTTTATCCCCGCTGATTTGTGTTCTTCGCGGATCGGTTCAGGTGGGCCGCATCTGCCCGCCCTGCTATTCTTGAAGTTGTGATTGTATCTCTTCGCTATAAACCTATATTCGTCGTGGCCGCGCTAGCGGTTTTTACGCTTGCCGCCTGCCACAAGGAAGAGCAGGCGGTCGAAGGCGTGGCGAAGAAAGCTGAGACAGCCGAGCAGAAGGTTCAGGCCAACGAGACCCAACTCCAGCAGGAGCGCGCCGCGCTCGAAGAGATTCCGCTGCCCACCAAGAGTCTTTACATCGATATTCACGACCCTTCCGCGTGGAACAATCCTTTTCTCTTTGTCGGCTCCAGCACGATCACGCTCCGCATCCTGCTGCCTGACGCCAATCCCAGCCATGCGGGGAAGGGCACTTTATTGCGTCCCGCGGCTGCCCGCCGGCAGGAGCTTGAGTTGTTGCGGCCCGCTGACCTCGATAAGGCCATGGTTGCCATTCCCGTGGGTGCCTGGCCCTATGGGCGTGTGATTGCGATTGCGGAATCCTCCTCCTCCGCGCCCCAAGACCGTCCTGTGGCGCGGCGCAACGTCGAAGCCGCCATCAAGCAGCTCAACGACCTTGGCATCGTTGTTGAAGAGTGGCCCTCCCGCTGATACACGCTGCCGACCCCAACGCGCTACCATTTGATGGTGAGCACTAGCAAGTTTCCCGTATTTGCCCAATCCGCGCCGCTCGACCATGAACGGTTTTCGGCACATCGCGAACTCGAGTCGCTCCTGAAGGAGTCTCTTCGCGGTGAGGTTCGTTTTGATCTAGGCTCGCGCGCTCTCTACGCCACGGACGCCTCCAACTACCGCCAATTGCCCATCGGCGTCGTCTTTCCGCGCAACGCCGCAGATGTCGAGTCTGCACTTGCGGCCTGCCGTAAAACAGGCGCCGCTGTGCTGCCCCGCGGCGCAGGCACCAGCCTGGCCGGCCAATGCGTGAACGTGGCTGTAGTCTTCGACTACTCGCGTTTCATGAATTCGCTGGAAGAGTTGGATCCGGAGAACCGGCTTGCCCGTGTCCAGCCAGGTATGGTGCTCGACCGCCTGCGCGACGCCGCTGAGGTTCATCACCTCACCTACGCGCCCGATCCGGCCACCCACTCCCGCTGCACCCTCGGCGGAATCATCGGCAACAACAGTTGCGGCGTTCACGGTCTTATGGGGGGCAAAGCCGTTGACAATGTGGAATCGCTTGACATCGTACTCTACGACGGCACGCGCATGACGGTGGGCGCAACACCGCCCGACCAGCTTGATGCGCTCATGCGCGCCGGTGGCCGCGTGGGCCAAATCTACTCCGGGCTTGCGCGCATTCGTGACCGCTATGCCGCTCTTGTGCGCGAAAGGTTCCCGCGCATTCCTCGCCGCGTTTCCGGCTACAATCTTGACGAGCTGCTGCCTGAAAACAACTTCAACGTTGCCCGCGCCCTGGTCGGTTCAGAGGGCGCCTGCGTCAATATTGTTTCTGCCACGCTGAACCTGACCGCGAGCCCGCCCTATCGTGTTCTTACCGTTCTCGGTTTCAACGATCCCTATCTTGCCGCCGATGCCGTCCCGTTTGTGCTCGAACACAAGCCCATCGGCCTTGAGGGATTCGATTACCTTCTGGTCGATTTCATCCGTCGCAAGGGGCTGGCGCTGCATGATCTCGACAGGCTCCCTGCCGGCGTCGGTTTTTTGCTCGTCGAGGTGGGCGCGTGGACGCGGGAAGAGGCCCGCGCCAAGGCTGAATCCGTTGCCCGCGCATCGCAATCCTGGCCCTCCCCGCCGGTTGCGCATATCTGCACGCCCGAGGAGGCCGCATCGGTCTGGCATGTGCGCGAGTCCGCGCTTGGCGCGATGGTCTTCGTGCCCGGCGAGCCTGATCGCTGGGAGGGATGGGAAGACGCCGCGGTTCCTCCCGAGAGGCTGGGCGCCTATCTTCGCGCCATCGCCGGTCTCATGGGCGAATATGGCTACCGCAGCCCGCTCTATGGTCACTACGGGCAGGGATGCGTGCATACGCGCATCAACTTCGACTTCTCAACCCCTGAAGGAATCAAAAAATTCCGGGAGTTCATCGATCGCGCCGCCGATGTTGTCATCGCTCATGGCGGCTCGCTCTCCGGCGAGCATGGCGACGGCCAGGCACGCGCGGCTCTGCTGCCCAAGATGTTCGGCCCCGAGCTCATGGAAGCCTTCCGCGAGTTCAAAATGCTCTGGGATCCCGACAACCGCATGAACCCCGGCAAGCTCGTGGACGCCGTGCGGGTCTACGACCCGGCGGAAAACCTGCGCCACCAGCCTGCAAATGGCCAGGGTCCGGATGCCAGGAGCTTCGAGACGCATTTCGTCTTTGCCAGAGATGACGGATCTCTCGCCCGCGCCTCGGAGCGATGCGTTGGCGTAGGAGCCTGCCGCAACACCGTAGGCGGCGTCATGTGCCCCAGCTATCGCGCTACCGGCGAGGAGCAGCACTCCACACGCGGCCGCGCGCATCTGCTCTGGGAGATGCTCTCCGGCGCACTGCGCGAGGAAGGTTTTCAGAGTCGCGCCGTCTACGAGGCCCTCGATCTCTGTCTCAGTTGCAAGGCCTGCAAGTCAGAGTGCCCGGTGCAGGTTGATATGGCGGCCTACAAAGCCGAATTTCTCGCCCAGCGCTACAAGGGGCGCCTGCACCCGCTTCATCACTACATCTTTGGTTTTGCCGACCGCCTCGCGCGCTTGGGTTCGCTCACGCCGGCTCTTACCAACGCCATTCTTACCGGAGCCGTCACCAGCCCGCTCATCAAACACATCGCCGGCGTGGCCCAGCAACGGCAGTTGCCAAGGCTTGCTCCGAAGAGCTATCAGAAGGCGCGCCGCTCATCGGCAAATCCCTCTCCAAAGGCCGCCCCGCAGCCGGTTCTCCTCTGGCCCGACACCTGGAACAACTACTACCATCCGCAATCTCTTGAGGCTGCGGAAGAGGTTCTCACGCTCGCCGGTTTTCGCGTTGAAGTTCCGCGCGGCCACATCTGTTGCGGTCGTCCGCTTTACGACTTTGGCCTGCTTCCGGCCGCCCGTTCCTATCTCGCTCGGGTGCTTGATCGCATGGGCCCCCATATCGACGCCGGCATGCCGTTTGTCTTCCTCGAGCCCAGTTGCGCCAGCGTCTTCAAGGACGAACTCCTCGAGATTTTCCCGAACGATGCTCGCGCGAAGCGCTTGAGCGATCTGGTCTGGCTCTTTGCGGACTTTCTCGCAGCGCGCGCTCCGGACTTCGTTAATGGCCGGTTGGACGGCGCGCAGATTTTGATTCATGGCCACTGCCATCACAAGGCGGTCTTCGGCGGTCCAGCCAGCGAAATCGCGCTATTGCGTCAGGCCGGCGCGAAGGTCGAAGCCATCCATGCCGGTTGCTGCGGCATGGCTGGTCCCTTTGGGTTCGAGGCCGACAAGTTCGAAGTTTCGAAGACCATCGCTAACCAGGGCCTGCTTCCTGCCGTCCAAGCTGCCGGTCCGGCCACCATCGTGGTCGCTGACGGCTTCAGTTGCCGCGAGCAGATTGACCAACTCGCCCAGACCAAGGCGCTCCACTTCGCAGAGGTTTTTGCTCGTAAATGCCGTTGCGGCCATTAAAATGAGTTTTCCTGCGTGGCCGCTTGCGCTAAACTTAGACTGTTTGGTACCCTCAGTCAGCCTTTGTAGTGTAGCGAAAGGAGAGTTTCGATATGGCAGACGAAAATAAATCCTACGGATTGGCGTGGTTCCTGGCCGGATTGGGCGTGGGAGCTCTGGTAGGTATTCTTTACGCTCCCAAGAGCGGCCGCGAAACCCGCGAAGATCTCGCGCACAGTGCTCGGGAAGGCACAGAGTATTTGCGCGACCGCACGCGCGAGGCTGCGGAGAATGTGTCGGCGTTGGTCGACAAGGGTAAAGAAAAGATGAGCGTCTTCGTGGACAAGGGAAAAGAGCAGGCCGGTGAATATGTCGATCGCAGCCGCGAAGCGATCGACCGTGGGCGTGCCCAGTGGGAAGAGTTTGTTGAACGGGGCAAGAGCCTTGTCAACGACCAGACCTCCCGGGTCAGCGCAGCCTTCGACGCCGGCCGCCAAGCCTATTATCAGGCTTCGGCCTCCGAATCCGAGAGCCACGAGGGCTGAGAGTCGGCCCTTCGCTGTTTTTCACGGCCTAAGCGTAAGCGGCTGCAGAAGCCTCTTCCGTGCTGGAGGCGAGCCTCGGGGAGCACGTCTCCGCACGGGTGGAGGGGATACGCAACGTGATGACCGGAGATTTTCTCCAACCAGCCTTGAACGCCTCTTGACTCCAGGCCCGCAAAACTCTGCGCGGGAGCAACGAAATGCCAAATCTCGATACTTCGACCCTTCAACTCATCCTGGTAGCTCTGGTGGCGCTGGCCCTGCTGGCTCAGGCCGTGGTTCTCTTCGTTTTCTTCATGGTTTTGCGCAAGCTGGCCAAATCGATCCTTGAAGAGATTCAGGAGCTTCGCTCCTCGGTCACGCCTGTCGTAGATAAAACGCGCGATCTCCTGACCCGTGTCGCGCCCAAGGTTGAAGAAACCACGGCGGATCTCGCCGCTCTCGCGCACACCCTGCGCGCTCAGGCCGCTGACATGCAAGCGGCGGCCGACGAAATCGCGGAGCGTGTCCGTCGTCAGGCCGGCCGCGTTGACACCATGCTCTCCAGCGTTCTGGACGCGGTGGAGCGCGCCGGCGTTTTTATGGCTGGCGCCGTCGCCAAACCCATGCGGCAGCTTTCCGCATTTCTTGCCTCCGCAAAAGCGGTCGTCGAGTCGTTGCGCAACTCTGAAGGCGCGCCCCGCAAGGTCGCGCATCGCGCGCCGGACGACAGAGATCGATTTGTGTAGTACCGTGGATGCGAGGAGGGAACATCGGTTTCCAGCGCGGTTGTCGTGCCGGCATTCCAGCCCGTACATCCGAGTCCCAGAGAACTCATATGCGCACACTTGATCCGGCCCAAATTGCGCCCAGCGATATCTACAAGCTGATGATCGGCATGATCGTGCCGCGCCCCATTGCCTTCGTCTCCAGCATCGATGCAGCCGGAGTCCGCAATCTCGCTCCTTTCAGTTACTTCACTGCGTGCAGTTCCAATCCTCCTGTGGTCTGCTTCTGCACGGCGGTGCAGGCGGAGCCCCGGCCTCATCGGGATACATTGCGCAACATCGAAGCCACCGGCGAGTTTGTCGTCAACGTGGTTTCTGAGGAGTTTGCGGAGCCGATGAACCTGTGCGCCGCTGCCGTGCCGCCCGAGGTGGATGAATTTGAGATCTCCGGTCTGACGCCATTGGCGAGCGATCTCGTCAAGCCCCCGCGCGTTGCCGAGAGCAGGGCCCAGATGGAGTGCCGCCTCCACCAGATTGTTCGAGTCAGCGACAGGCCGGGCGGCGGCATTCTCGTCCTCGGCGAGGTTCTCCGCTTTCATGTGCTGGATTCGATCATCGACGACTACAAGATCGACCCCGACAAGCTCAACGCCATCGGCCGCATGGGCGGGCCCATGTATCTCCGCACCCACGACCGCTTTGAGATGCAGAGGCCGAGATAGGAGTCTGCGCGCAATGGGGCTTCATACAATCCATCCGCCGCCCACCACCTCGTCGCCGTCGTAGAATACTGCCGACTGTCCAGGCGTCACGGCGCGCTGCGGCTCATCGAAGGTCGCCAGGCACTCATCCTCGCCCGCAGGCTCCAGCGTGGCCCACGCCGGTTCGTGCCGATGCCGGATTTTGGCCCGCACCCGCATCGGTTCGCTGAGCTTGGCAATGCTGATCCAGTTCAGCCGTCGAGCGCGCAACGTGCGCGTCGCCAGCTCGTCATCCGCGCCCACCGTTACCCGCCGGCTCTCAGGATCAATGTTCAGCACATAAAGCGGCGACGGCGATGCCACGCCTAATCCTTTGCGCTGGCCCACGGTGAAGCCGAAGATCCCCTCGTGCCGTCCGATGATCTCGCCATTCGACGCTACCAGTTCGCCTGCCGTCTCCGGCATTGGTTCGCCTTGCTCCTCGAGATATGCCGTCAGAAACAGTTTGTAATCGCCGCCGGGAACGAAGCAGATCTCCTGCGAGTCGGGCTTTTCAGCCAGTCGTAAACCCTGCTGGCGCGCCACCTCACGCACCTCCGGCTTTGTCATGCGCCCGAGTGGGAACAATGTATGTGACAACTGCTCCTGCGTGAGGCCGAAGAGAAAATACGTCTGGTCCTTCGCCAGATCTGCCGGCCGCTTCAGAATCCACCGTCTTCGCCGCTCGTCATACTCGTTCAGCGCGTAGTGGCCGGTAGCGATCCGCGCCGCGCCGATGCTGCGCGCCGTCTTCAGAAGCTGATCGAACTTCAGATGGTTATTGCAGAGAGAGCAGGGAATTGGCGTGCGTCCGGCCAGGTACTCATTGACAAACGGCCGCACCACATCGCGTTCGAACCGCTGCTCCTGGTTCACCACGTAATATGGAATTCCCAGATGCTCGGCTACGCGTCGAGCGTCGTAGACATCGTCAAGCGAGCAGCAGCGTCCGGCCTTGGGCGCGTCGGGAATCCCGTGCCGTCCGGCCAGCCGCGTCTGGTCCCAAAGCTGGAGCGTCAGCCCCACGACGCTTTCGCCCGAATGCGCAAGAATCGCCGCCGCCGTCGAGGAGTCGACCCCGCCGGACATTGCCACCGCGATTGTCGTGCGCTCTGTCATCGATATCCGCCACACCGGAGCCAGGCTACGCTGGCGCCAGCACCCTCAAATGCTCCACAGCCTGCGGCACCACCCTTAACACCTGTTCCACATCCTCTTCCGTCGCGGTCCTCAGCAGGCTGAACCGCAGACTCGCCCGCGCCGCGCTCTTCTCAAGCCCCATCGCCAGCAGCACGTGGCTGGGTTCGGTTGCGCCCGAGTGGCACGCCGACCCTCCGCTGACAGCCACGCCCTTCAAGTCCAACGCAATCAGAAGCGCCTCGCCCTCCAACTGGTCGAAGCGGATATTGGTGGTGTTCGCCACTCGTGGCGCTCCAGCGCCGTTGACGGCCGTGCCCGTGATCTTCAGAATCCCCTGTTCCAGTCGGTCGCGCAACGCGGAAACGCGCGTCACGGTTCCATCCATCAGGCTCTCCATGGCCAGCTCCGCAGCCTTGCCTAGCCCTACGATGGAGGGCACATTCTGCGTGCCCGCGCGCTGACGACGCTCATGACTCCCACCCACCATCAGCGGTTCGAGCGGCGTCCCGCGCCGTACGTACATCGCGCCCACGCCCTTTGGTCCGTGCATCTTGTGCGCGCTAATCGAGCACAGATGACATCCAAAACGATCCATGTCAAACTCGACCTTCCCCGCGCCCTGTACCGCGTCGATGTGAAAGAATGCTCCCGCTTCGGCCGCGATCTTTCCGACCTCTTCGACTGGCTGCAAAACGCCCGTTTCGTTATTCGCCAGCATCACGCTGATCAGGCGCGTTGTGGGCCGCAGTGCGCGGCGAATCTCATCGCGGTCGATCGCGCCGTTCGTTTTGGGCGCAATAAGCGTCAACTCCGCGCCGCGTTTCGCCACACGCTCGGCCGCTCGCAGCACCGCCTCGTGCTCAATCGCGGTTGTAATCAGGTGGTCGCCCGGGCGCATCAGTCCGAAGATCGCAGTGTTGTCTCCCTCGGTCCCGCCGGAGTTGAACACCACCTCGGCTTCACGGCAACCGAAAAAGCGGGCAAGCATCTCGCGCGCCTGTTCTACAGCCTTTCGCGCTTGCTGCCCATGCAGGTGAATCGACGATGCATTTCCGAACTCCTCCATCAGGTACGGCCGCATCGCCTCCAGCACCTCAGGCGCAAGAGGTGTAGTCGCATTGGCATCACAATAGACGCGGCGCATCGGGGAAGCACTCTTCTCCTATTGTAAGGTGAATCGCGATTTCGGGCGAACTGCGCTAACCCGATGGAGCTTCAATTCTCATGAGCACTAAACGGCCAATGGCGCAGGCGGTAGGCGCGGAGGAAATAGAGGATGGTTCCAGAGCTGGCAATCCCTGCCGCGACAGCAAGCTCCTTCACCGCATGGGCACGGTAGACAAGCAGAAATCCGAATCCCGCCATGGCAAACAGAGGCGGCAGCGGGTAAAGCGGCATACGGAATGGGCGTGGAAGAGCGGGACGCCGAATGCGCAGCAGAATGACTCCGAATTGCTGTAGTGAGAACTGTAGTAGAATCCGCGTAATCACCAGCAGAGTAATGACCTGGGTAAGCGAGAAAAAACAGAAGATTGCTCCCACAAGGCCGAGAGCCACGAGCGAACGGTGGGGAATGCCATGCCGGGGATGCACCGCCGCAAGATAGCTGAAGTAGTTGCCGTCGCGCGCGGCGGCGTAGGGCACGCGCGAGTAGCCAAGCTGTAGTGAGAAGACGCTGGAGAATGCGGTCCAGACAATCAGGGCGGCGATCGTGTAGCCGGCCCAGCGGCCGAAGGTCGAGCGGGCAAGATCGGCCACAAGCTGGAATCGGAGGGCAGTGTGCAATCCTGCGGATTCTGCTGCATGTGCAGCGCTACCGCGCAGCGAGGGCAGCACCGCCAGATTCATCATCACATAGATCGCAGCCACAAAGAGGATCGAAAACAGGATGGCGCGGGGAATGGTGCGCTCGGGTCGGCGAACCTCGGCAGCGAGAAAGCAGATATTGTAGTAGCCCCAGTAGCAATAGGTAGCCAGCAGTGTAGCCTGAGCGAGGCCGCTTAAGGTTCCCATGTGCGCGATCCCGGCGGAGAGCGCAGGCGCTGGCGGCATGTGCCAGCCGCCGCTCGCCGCTGTATGGGCGAATCCGGAGACAATGACGCCTGCCAGCGCCGCGATTACACCGGCAAAGAGCACCCACGCCGTGCGCGCAACAGAGCCGATGTTGCGGTAGAGCAGAGCCGTGACGAGAAGGCAGGCCGTGGCCGCGGCGAAGTTGGCATAGTGCAGCGCAGGCAGCGTGGCGAAGGGCGCAGAGTCAAGTGCCGGCCAGAAGACCACCAGAAAGCCGGAGAGTCCGATACAGCCGGAGGCGATGGAAAGCGGCGCAGTGAAGCCGACCTGCCAGACAAAGAGAAAGCTCAGCCAGTTGCCTGCGCGGTCGGGTCCGTAGATCTCGCGGAGAAATGCATACGAGCCACCCGCGCGCGGAAAAGCGGCGCCCAACTCGGCCCAGACGAGGCCGTCGGCGACAGCGATGACCGCGCCAAGCACCCACGCCCAGATGGAGAGCCGATAGCCCGCCGCTGCGATGACCAGCGGAAGCGTGATGAAAGGACCGACGCCAATCATCTCCAGCATGTTGAAGAGTACAGCGGAGCGAAGCCCGATGCGGCGCTGGAGCGCACCCGTATCGCCGGCGACGGGCGCTTGCCCGGTGGGATGGCTGGCGGAAGTAGAACTGGTTGGGAGCATGGACCTGATGCTATCCAGATTATTACGGCGCGGCCCGGCTCGCGACAAAAGGTATTGACGACCGTGTGCCGACTCGCGGAGACTGATTGCACTCGTACACGTGCGCAATCGGGAGCTTGATTCATGGCGGAAAAGTACGCGGGCGGCGCGGCCAATCCTGCGCGCGTAGATCTGACGCGCACGCCGGGCTTCGGCTCGCGACGACCATCAATCAAGGATATTGCGCGATTGGCGCACGTTTCGCACCCGACGGTTTCGCGCGCGTTGCAAAACAGCCCGTTGGTCAGCGTCGAAACGGCAGCGCGGATCCGCAAAATTGCTGAAGAACTGGGCTACCGCGCCAGCGCGGTGGCGCGCGGTCTGGTCACTCGGCGAACGCGCACCGTTGGGCTTGTCGTGACCTCCGTGGACGATCCCTTTGCCGGCGAGGTGGCGTGCGGCGTCGAAGAGGTTGCCGGCGAGCGCGGCTACGCGGTGTTGCTGGCCCGCAGCTCGCACGCCGATCCGGAGCACGAGCGCCGCGTGGTGCAGGAGCTTGCCGAGAGGCGCGTAGACGGCTTTGTTGTGGCATCATCCCGCATGGGCGCGCTTTACCTGCCGCTGCTCAAAAATCTGGACGTCCCCATTGTGCTGGTGAATGATCAGTATCCAGGCGAGCTTGTCCACTCGGTGACCATCGCCAATCAGGAAGGGATGCGAGCCGCAACTGACCATCTGATCGGTCTGGGACACCGGCGCATCGCGTATCTGGGTAATAGCAACGGTTACCGGTCGGACGCGGAGCGGTTGGCAGGCTATCAGGAGGCGCTTGCTGATGCGGGGATAGATTTTGCGCGAGAGTTGACGGTTGAAGGTGACGGCAGGGCTGAGGCGACAATGGAGGCAATGAACGGATTGCTCCGGCTAAAGCGCCCTCCTACGGCGGTGTGTTGTTACAACGATATGACTGCGCTGAGTGCGATTCGCGCGGTTCGCGAAGGCGGGCTGCGGGTGCCGGCGGACGTGTCGGTGACGGGATTTGACGATCTGTTTTTTGCCGCATATCTGGCGCCGGCGTTAACGACGGTGCGTCATCCCATGCGCCACATGGGACAGATGGCGATGGAGAACCTGTTTAAATTGATGTCTGGGCAGGAGTCGATTGCGCAGATTAAGGTCGGGGCAGAACTAATTGTGAGGGAATCGACGGGCAAGGCGCCGAAGCGGGGGAGACACCATGGGCGATGAAAGCACCAGAGTTGCGACGCAGGCCGCATTGACGCCGCTACGCGTGTACTGTGCTGAGGCGCCGATTATTCCGGCCATTCGTAAGCCAGAATTCGTAGACCAGGCGATCACGTCGCGCTGCAGACTGATTTATCTGCTCACGGGCGATCCGGAAAACGTTGAGTCGATGATTCAGAAGATCGTAAGTGCTGGAAAGGTTCCGATTGTGAATCTCGATTTGCTGAATGGATTTTCGCGCGACAAGTATGCGGTGAACTTTCTGAAGCGCGTCGGCGCGGGCGGAATCATTTCGACCCATCTCGACCCGCTACGCCATGCGCTGGCTATCGGTCTCTACGGCGTGCAGCGGACGTTTCTTCTGGACTCGGGCGCGATGGATACAATTACCAATCAACTGCGTAACACGCCGGTTCATGCGCTGGAGATTCTACCTGCGCTGGTGGCGCCGAAGATGGTCGACCGCGTGCATGCAATTTCCGCAGACTTGCCGATCGTGGGCGGCGGACTGATCTCAAACATGAAGGAAGTGGAGTCACTGCTCGCACAGGGACTTAGCGCGGTTTCGACGAGCAACCTGGAGATGTGGATCAAGTAATGAACAGAGGGGAAGTTCGGTTGTTATCGGCAACCAGTTGGAACCAGCGGATGAATCCAGTTCCATCGGGCTGGAGCAGTCCCGCGCAAGCGTGGCGCGCGCCGTAAATAGCGGCATGGTGACCGCGTATTGGCTGATTGGCCGGGAGATTGTGGAAGAGTTGCAGCGCGGGAAGGAGCGGGCGGGGTACGGCAATCGACTGCTGGAGGATTTGTCCAGGCGACTGACGCCGCGTTACGGGCAGGGGTTTTCCGCAACAAATCTGCGGCATTTTCGTGTTTTTTATCAAGCATTTAGCGATAGGTCTCCAATTCAGCAGACGGTGTCTGCTGAATTGGAGACAGTGACGCAGACGGCAGTTGTGGCTGACATGCAGGCGTCCCTGGATACGGTGGACAAGCGGAGGGTTTTTTCCCAATCTGGCTATTTACTTGACGCCACCGACCACAAGCC
>JABEBX010000645.1_pt1 | contig 11818 bp, 6 predicted proteins | sample 7245971 | NCBI WGS metagenome assembly JABEBX01 (sample SAMN14506365, study PRJNA622280) | hot springs metagenome | biome: hot spring [ENVO:00000051]|acidic hot spring [ENVO:00002120]; feature: spring [ENVO:00000027]|sediment [ENVO:00002007]; material: sediment environment [ENVO:01001048]...
AGGGTAGCGTTCATGCAGGCGCCGGTTGGGCCAACTGGGCAGTTTCTCGAGGACATCGCAGAGGGTAGGCGAAGGGTTCTACGCCATTGATTTTGCATTTCTCAATCAAGGTGTAGATGGATGCATCCCGTTCGCCACCACCGTCATTGCCTGCAAAGAGGTAGTTTTTGCGACCTATGGCCACGCTCCGGATTGCCCGTTCCCCGGCATTGTTGTCTATGCTGAGACGGCCTTTTCCCAGAGATAGACCACCGGAGATAGACAAACAGGGCATCCCAGTGCTTCAAGTCGTAGCCGATGGCCTTGGCGATGGCACTCTTGGGCGCCACCTGCATCTGTACTTCCGTCAGTCAGGCCTGGAAGGGCTCTAGCAAGGGGCCCGCCCGTTGCTGCCGTATCTCTGCCATTCGTTCTGGGGGATCATCGCTGATCTCCGCTTCGATTTTGTAGAACTTGGCGATCTGCAGCAGGGCCTTCTGGGCCACCGGGCTTGACGCCACCTGGTTCACGTCGGAGGAATGTTTTCGCACATGGGCCCAGCAACCCGCCTCGGTGATCAGGCCTTTCCGATACAGGGCGTCGTAGCCGTTGTAATCATCCTAAATTCTGCAGTTACCCACGCTGATTCAGCAGTTTTTCCTTGCATAGAATATGATTTTCTTTTGTAATGGAAGCTTACCGGAAGGGTGACGCTAAGATGCGGTCACAGAAGGCCATCCCTGCGGACGTAAAGGCCATGATTGTGGGCACGCTAGGCGGTCGCATTCTGGGTCCTGGGACAAGGATCGGCTGATGGATCACTTTCGGGATACAGTCGACCTTAAGGTGTTGCTGCGGGCCGGCTTGGGGATCACCTACCTTCAACAAGCTGCGGTGACATAGCCTTCCCCAAAGTCTGGAAAGAATTGGCCCGATAGTCGCAGTTCCCACGGTCTCGCCACCCCGGCGCACGCCATTCTGCATCCATGCCGAAACCCGATGAGGGGCGCAGGAGATTTGTAGCAACATGCCGCTTCCCCCGTCAGGCCAGCCCGTCTCGGGGGCGTGGGTTAACAACTGTTCACAAATTATTCTTTGATGAGGCAGGGCGGGAAGCCTACAGTAAAATCTCTTCAGGTACAGAAATAACAGGATCTGCCGTGATGGGCAGGGCGCAGACAGATGGTTGACATGAGAGGCTGGATCGGATGTTACAAATGAACCGTCTGCTGGCCAGGGCCGGGACCCTGGGGGGGTTGGCCGTCCTCAACAGCGCAGGTTGTGTATATACGGCGGGACAGCCCAACGATGCGGCAGTAGGGGCGACCCAGGGAGCCATTCTTGGTGGTGTGGCGGGTACGGTGCTTGGTGCCGCAACCAGACACCCGCTGGGGGTGCCGTGCTGGGTGCGGGTGTAGGCGCCGTAACCGGCGCCGCGATTGGAAGCGCTGCCGCCGCGTCCCCTCCCCAATGTCCCCCAGGCTATGTCTGCACCCCCGATCGCGTCAACGCCGCCGTTTCCGTCTGCAGGCTATGTCCCGGCGCCCTATTGGCCTTCCGTTCCACCTATCATGGTCTGGGATCCAGCATTGCTGAACGGAGGCGGGTTTGAGCGAAGCGAATTCAGCGGATATAAAGGCGAAGCGCCCTTCCCGGGGGCGCCACATCCTGATCGCGGTGGTCATCCTGTTCGTGGCCGCCATCGCCTATCGCGTGATCAGCGTGCGCCACGGCGTCGCCAGGAGGATGCCGCCGCAGACCGTCGGTGTCGCGCCCGTGATCACGGGCGAAATGCCCGAAACAATCAGCTCGCTCGGCACTGTCACTCCCACCGCGACCGTCACCGTGGTCCCCCAGCTAAGCGGCTTTCTCACCGAAGTCGGTTTCAGACAGGGGGAGGACGTCGCGAAGGGCCAGTTCCTCGCCCAGATCGATCCGCGCCCGTATGTAGTGCAGCTTCAGCAGTACCAGGCGGCGTTAGCCAAGGACCAAGCGGCCCTCGGCGGGGCACAGTCCGATCTAGCACGCTATGTGCGCCTTGCCGCACAGAAATCCATTGCCGAGCAGCAAGTGACCGACCAGAAATTCCTGGTCGCCCAGGATAAGGCTGCGGTCAAGATCGATCAGGCCAATATCGCCAGTGCCAATCTCAATCTAGCCTACACCCACATTACTGCGCCGGTTGCGGGCCGCGTCGGGCTGCGTCTGATCGATCCGGGCAACTATGTCACTCCCTCCAGCAGCACAGGAATCGTGGTGATTACCACGATGAAGCCAATCACGGTGATCTTCACCATCCCGCAGAACCAGCTGGCCGAGGTGCTGGAGCGCTTCAATGCCGGCGCCAGGTTGCAGGTCACCGCGCTCTCCAGCGACAACATGACGAAGATCGCCACTGGCACTCTAACCGCGATCAGCAACCAGATGAGCACCACCACCGGCACTGTCGATCTCCGCGCGGTCTTCGCCAACGATGACGAAGCGCTGTTTCCCAACGAGTTCGTCAATGTCACCCTGCTGGTCGATACCATGACCAACGCGGTGTTGGCGCCCACGCCGGCGGTCCAGAGCGGCGCGCCCGGCACCTATGTCTACGTCGTCAACGCCAACCATACTGTCTCCCTCCGAAAGGTCACGGTTGGGCCAAGCAACGGCATTGATACGGTGATCGAGTCGGGCCTCACCCCAGGGGAGACCGTGGTCGTCGACGGCGTCAATCGGCTCTCGGACGGTGCCAGGGTCGTCGTCGCGGGGCTGGCGGGGAACGCGGCGCCTGCCCTAAGATTGCAGAACCACTCTCACCGGGCCAGCCGGCAGGGCCAATGAAAGGTCGGGTGCGCGGCCGGTGAACGTCTCCCGCATCTTCATCCTGCGGCCGGTCGCGACATCACTCCTGATGATTGCTTTCGTGCTGGTCGGCCTGGTCGCGCTGAGGTTCCTGCCGGTCTCCTCGCTGCCTAACGTCGCCTACCCTACGATCCAGGTGCAGACTTTCTACCCGGGTGCCAGCCCCGATGTGATGGCGACGTCGGTTACCGCACCGCTCGAACGTCAGCTCGGGGAGATGCCGGGGTTGCAGCAGATGACCTCGGCCAGTTCCGCCGGCGCCTCCGTCATCACACTGCGTTTCGATCTTTCGCTCAGCCTCGACGTGGCCGAGCAAGAAGTGCAGGCGGCGATCAACGCCGCCGGTAATCTTCTGCCGAGCAATCTCCCGGCACCGCCCATCTACGCCAAGGTGAACCCGGCGGAGCAGCCGATCCTGACGCTTGCGGTGACGTCGAAATCCCTCTCGCTTACTCAGTTGCAGGACTACGCAAATACCAGCCTGGCCTCGAAAATCTCCGAAATCGCGGGCGTGGGCCTGGTCGCGGTCGAGGGCGGCAATGTGCCTGCAGTGCGCATCCAGGCCTATCCGCGCAAGCTCGCCGCCTACGGGCTCAACATCGACGACCTCCGCACGCTGATCGCAAACGTCAACGTCAATGCGCCCAAGGGCAGCTTCCAGGGCCCGGCGGAATCCTTCACCATCAACGCCAACGACCAGATCCAGGACGCGTCGCAGTACGAGAACATCGTGGTCGCTTACAAGAACGGTGCCCCCGTGTTCCTGCGTGACGTCGCCAAGGTTACCGAGGCGGCAGAAAACCAGGAGCTCGGCGCCTGGGTCAACCGCACCCCCGCGATCGTGCTCAACGTGCAGCCTCAGCCGGGGGCCAACGTCATTGCAACTGTCGATGCCATCAAGAACAAACTGCCGCTGCTGACCTCCGGACTGCCGCCTGCGATGCAGGTCTCGATCCTGTCGGACAGCACAAATGCGATCCGCGCCTCGGTTTCGGATGCGGCATTCGAACTGGGGCTGGCCATCGCCCTCGTGGTAGCCGTGATTTTCATCTTTCTGCGCAACCTGCCGGCGACCGTCATCCCTAGCATCTCGGTGCCGGTCTCGCTCATCGGCACGCTCGCGCTGATGTATCTGTTCGGCTTCTCGATTGACAATCTCTCGCTGATGGCGCTGATCATCGCGACTGGCTTCGTGGTCGACGATTCCATCGTGATGATCGAGAACATCTTCCGCTACCTGGAACGCGGAGCCACGCCGCTCGAGGCCGCGCTTGAAGGCGCAGGACAGATCGGCTTCACCATCATCTCGCTGACCGTCTCGCTGATCGCGGTGCTGATTCCGCTGCTCTTCATGGGCGGCCTCATAGGGAGGCTGTTCAACGAGTTCGCGGTCACGCTGACAACCACCATCCTGATCTCGGCCATCGTCTCTCTCACCCTCGTGCCAATGCTCTCCGCCCGCATCCTGCGGCCCCGCGCCGAGCGGCACCCGACAAAGTTCGAGCAGATCGACGAGCGCCTTTTTAACACCCTCGTCGCCGGTTACGATCGCGCCCTCCGGTTCGTCCTGGGCCACCAGGGTAAGATATTGCTCCTTACGATCGCGACCCTGCTGCTGACGATCCTGCTCTATGTGATCATTCCCAAGGGGCTGTTTCCCGAGCAGGATGTCGGCGTCATTCAGGGGATCAGCGTCGCTGGCCAATCGGTCTCCTATGCCGAGATGGCGGCCCACCAGGAGGCGCTGGCTAATGCCATCCTCAAAGATCCCGATGTCGTCAGCCTCTCCTCCTATGTCGGCATCGATGGCACCAATATCACGCTGAACGAGGGGCGGTTCCTCATCAATCTGAAACCGCGTGATGAGCGCAGCCTGACCGCGGCGGAGATCATCCCGCGCCTGCAGCGCGAAGTGGCGAATGTCCCCGGCATCCATCTCTACATGCAGCCGGAGCAGAGCCTCACGCTCAACACCATGGTATCGCCCACACAGTACCAGTTCGTGCTCGAGGACCCCAACGCGGGTGATTTCAACACCTACGTGCCCAGGCTGGTCGACCGACTGAAGCAGGCTTCCGCGATTACCGATGTCGCGAGTGACCTGCAGAACGACGGGCGTGCGGTCAATATTGTGGTCAACCGTTCGCTGGCCGCCCGCTTCGGCATCACAGCGGCGACCATCGACAACATGCTCTATGATGCCTTCGGCCAGCGCATCGTCTCTACCATCTTCACCCAGACCGACCAATACCGGGTGATCCTGGCCGCAGCCGCGAAGGCAGTGCCTAATGTCGGCGCACTGGGCACCCTCTATCTGCCGTCGGCGACTGCGGCGACGGGTCAGGTGCCTCTCAGCCAGATCGCCTCCCTGTCGATTGAGCGCGAGCCGTTAGTAATCAGCCATCTAGGGCAGTTCCCGGCGATTACCGTTTCCTTCAATCTTGCCCAGGGCGCTTCGCTTAGTGAGGCGGTCCGCCAGATCGCCGCCGCAGAGAAGGCGATCCACCTGCCGGCAGCGATGACCACGAATTTCGAGGGCGCCGCCCTCGCTTACCAGAGCTCGCTCGGCAGCGAGGTTTTCCTGCTCATCGCCGCGATCGTGGCCGTCTACATCGTGCTGGGTGTCCTTTACGAGAGCTTCATCCACCCCATCACTATCCTGTCCACGCTGCCCTCGGCCGGCATCGGCGCGCTGCTCTCGCTGATGCTCGCGGGGTCCGATCTCGACGTTATTGGGATCATCGGCATCGTGCTGCTGATCGGCATCGTGAAGAAGAATGCCATCATGATGATTGACTTCGCGCTCCGCGCCGAACGCAAGGAGGGCAAGGCACCCATCGATGCTATTCATGAGGCCGCGCTCCTGCGTTTCCGCCCGATCCTGATGACCACGATGGCGGCAATGCTGAGTGCGCTGCCGCTCGTGCTCGGTACCGGCACGGGCTCGGAACTTCGCCAGCCGCTCGGTATCGCGATCATCGGCGGACTTGCGCTGAGCCAGCTGCTCACCCTGTTCACCACGCCGGTCCTCTACCTAGCGTTTGACAGAATCGGCCGCCGCATCACGGGCCGTCCGGCCGCCGAGCCGCGCGAGGAGCCGACAGGGTGAATCTCCCCGCACTTTTCATCAGCCGCCCGGTGGCAACCACGCTGCTGACGCTCGGCATCGCGCTTTCCGGAATACTCGCTTTCTTCCGCCTGCCGGTGGCCCCTTTGCCGAATATCGCCTTCCCGACATTCGTGGTCCAGGCGCAGATGGCGGGTGCCAGCCCGTCCACCATGGCATCGACTGTCGCCGAGCCACTCGAACGGCATCTGGCCGCGATCGCCGACGTGACCGAACTTACCTCGACTAGCAGTACCGGCTCGACTCAGATCATCGTCCAGTTCGGCCTCGACCGCGACATCAATGGCGCCGCCAGCGACATAGAGGCCGCGATCCAGGCGGCCCGCGCCGATCTGCCGAGCACTCTGCACAGCAACCCGACCTATCGAGAATTCAACCCGGCGGAAGCGCCGATCATGATCCTGGCGCTCACCTCCAATACGCTGACCACGGCGCAGCTCTACGATTCTGCCGATACAGTGATCCAGCAGCAGCTCTCGCAGATTCCCGATGTGGGCGGCATCGATCTTGGCGGTGCTGCCTTGCCCGCAGTGCGCGTCGATCTGCAGCCCGGCCCGCTCAATCATTACGGGATCGGCCTTGAGGATGTGCGTGCAGCCATTGCGGCCGCCAATGCCGATAGCCCCAAGGGCCATGTCGACCAGAGCGGCGAGCGCTATCAGATCTATTCCAACGACCAGGCGACTAACGCTGCGGCGTTCAGAAATCTGGTCATCGCCTACCGCAACGGTGCCGGCGTCCGCCTGCAGGACGTCGCCGACGTCCAGAATTCAGTCGAGAATGTCTACAACGCCGGACTGTTCAATAGCAAGGCGGCGGTCCTCGTCATCGTGCATCCGTCGCCCACCGGCAACGTGATCCGGGGCGTGGACGAGATCAGGGCCATGCTGCCGCGGATTGAGGCGGCGCTGCCGCCGAGTGTGCATATTTCGGTTGCGCTCGACCGTTCGGTCTCCGTGCGCGGCGCGGTGGACGATACAGAGCGCACACTGTTTATGGCAGTGCTACTGGTGATCGGGGTAGTCTACATCTTTCTGCGCAGCCGGCGCGCTATCCTGGTTCCGGCGGTGGCCCTTCCGGTCTCGATCATTGGCACATTCGGTCCGATGTACCTGCTGGGCTACAGCCTGGACAATCTCTCGCTGATGGCGTTGACGATCGCGACGGGCTTCGTGGTGGACGATGCCGTCGTCGTGCTCGAGAATATCACCCGCCATGTCGAGGCTGGCATGCAGCCGCGCGCGGCTGCACTCCGCGGCAGCGCCGAAGTCGCTTTTACGGTACTCTCAATGAGTCTCTCGCTGATCGCGGTATTCCTGCCGATCCTGCTGATGCCCGGGCTAGTTGGGCGACTGTTCCACGAATTTGCCGTCACGCTCTCCATCGCCATCCTGATTTCGCTTGTCGTTTCGCTGACCGCGACGCCGGTCCTGTGCGCCTACACCCTGTCCCGGGGGCGCGAAGGGCGCCCCCCCGCATCGGGACGGGCACCGCGCCAGCCCTTTTTTGGGCGTCTGCAGGCAGGCTACGGGCGTACGCTCAGGGTGGCGCTCGATCATCCGCGACTGGTCGGCAGCACGTTGATCGCGTTGATCGTGCTCAACGTCTTCCTGTTCCTGTATGTGCCAAAGACCTTCTTTCCCGAGCAGGACACCGGTATCCTCATCGGTACGATCCAGGCCGACCAGAGCATCTCGTTCCAGGCGATGAAGCAGAAACTCGCCCAGTTGCAATCAATTGTGCAGGACGACCCCGCGGTCGCGACCGTCGCCGGCTATACAGGAGGCCGTTCGACCAACTCAGCCTTCGTCTTCATCTCGCTTAAGCCGCTCGCCGAGCGCCATATCTCGGCGGCCGGAGTAGTGGCGCGGCTGCGTCCGAAGCTCAACCGCGTTGCTGGCGCAAGGCTGTTCCTTGTGCCCGCTCAGGATCTCCGTGTCGGCGGACGGCAAACGGCCGCCGAGTATCAATATACGCTGTCCGGCACCGACGCCGCGACGCTCTACCAGTGGACGCCGAAAATCGTCGCCGCGCTACGCAAGAGCAAGCTGCTCGTGGATGTAAACTCGGATCTACAGCAGGGTGGCCTCGAAACCGAGGTCAAGATTGACCGGGCGACGGCATCCCGCCTCGGCATCCAGCCGGATCAGATCGACAGCACGCTCTACGATGCCTTTGGCCAACGCACCGTTTCCACGATCTACAACCCGTTCAACCAGTACTACGTGGTGATGGAACTCGCTCCCCGATATCTGGAAGGCCCGCAATCGCTAAAGGAGATCTACGTCAGCACATCAGGCGGCACGGCCTCTGGTACCGAAACAACCCAGATGACGCCCTCAACCGTCAGTGCCGCGACCTCGTCCTCCGCCTCTCCCTCTTCCCCGTCCTCCGCGCAGAACCAGGCGACCAACAGTATCGCCAATACTGGCAAAGGTTTTGCTTCCAGCGGCACTGCCGTCAGCACGGGCGCCGAAACGATGGTCCCGCTCTCCGCCTTCACCTCATTCACCGAGGGCAGGACGCCGATCTCGGTCAGCCATCAGAACGGCTTCGTCGCGGTCACTATCTCCTTCGACCTGCCGCCCGGTGTCTCGCTTGGCCAGGCGGTCAATGCGGTCGACCAGACGATGCGCAGTCTTGGCGTGCCGGCCTCAATCCATGGTAGCTTTGCCGGCACGGCCCAGGCTTTTGCCGCCTCGCTCTCCGCCGAGCCGCTGCTGATCGCGGCTGCGCTGGGCGCTGTCTACGTCGTGCTCGGCATCCTTTACGAGAGCACAATTCACCCGATCACGATCCTATCGACCATCCCTTCGGCCGGCATTGGCGCCACGCTGGCGCTGCTCTTACTCCGTACGCCATTTTCGATCATCGCGTTAATCGGCGTGCTCCTGCTGATCGGCATCGTGAAGAAGAATGCGATCCTGATGATCGACTTCGCAATCCAGCTCGAACGCAACGAAGGTCTGTCGCCCAAGGAGTCGATCTACCAGGGAGCCATGCTGCGGCTGCGGCCGATTCTGATGACCACCGCTGCCGCCGTGCTGGGCGCGACACCGCTTGCGATCGGCTTCGGGCAAGGGGCTTCGCTCCGCCAGCCGCTCGGCATCACCATCGTGGGCGGCCTGATTCTCAGCCAGATTCTCACGCTCTATACCACGCCTGTGATCTATCTCTTTCTCGACCGGCTGGGCATGTGGCTCCGCGGCGGCCCGAGTCGGGCCCTGTCGCGGAGCGGGCGCCTCGACGTCGATCATTTCCCGGAGCAGCCGTTATGATCCGACCGGCACGAATTCTTGTCGCGCTCACCCTGCCACTCGTCATGCTCGCCGGCTGTACTGTCGGACCGAATTATCAGCGCCCTCCCGTTCAAGTGCCGACCCACTACAAGGAATTGCCCGGCTGGGCCCCGGCCTCTCCAGCCGATGCCGCCCCAAAGGGTGACTGGTGGACCGGCTTCGGCGATCCTTTGCTCGACAAGCTCGAACCGTTGGTCGCCGTTTCCAACCAGACGGTCCGCGCGGACTACTTCCATTGGCAGCAGTCTCGCGCCCTCGTGCAGGAGGCGGAGGGGCAGCTTTTCCCCGCCGCCAGCCTCGCCGCGTCGACGGGCAGGGCGCATGCCGATACGGCCACCATTTCTACTGGATCGGTCGAGGGTGGCGCGAGTTGGGAGCTCGATCTCTGGGGCCAGATCCGGCGCACTGTTGAGGAGAGCCAAGCCACCGCCCAGGAGAGTCAGGCGACGCTCGCCAACGCGACGCTGTCCGAACAGGCGTCGCTCGCCGCCGATCTCATCGACCTGCGCATCGCCGACGCTGATATCGATCTCCTGCGGAAGACCGTGACCGCCTATCAGGCGTCGCTCCGCATCACCGAAAACCAGGCGGCAGCGGGCGTCGCCGCTCCCTCGGACGTGATCACCGCACGTACCACCCTCGAAGGCGCAGAGGCCAACCTGATTAACGCGGGAGTCGCCCGTGCCGAATACGAACATGCGATTGCCGTTCTGATCGGTTATCTGCCCGAGGAAATCAGTATCCCGCACAGTACTGCACTCCCAACCCTTCCCGCGGTCCCCCTCGGCGTTCCCTCCACCCTGCTCGAGCGCCGGCCCGATATCGCCGCTGACGAGCGCGCAACAGCCGCTGCCAACGCCGCCATCGGCGTGCAGATCGCTGCGTTCTACCCGACAATCACCCTTTCTGCCTCGAGCGGCTTTTCCGGTAGTCCGCTCGGCGCCTTGTTCTCGGTTGGGAACCAGGTCTGGTCGCTGGGTACCGGCGCAGCGCTCGACCTCTTTCAAGGGGGCGCGCGCACTGCCGCCGTCGCTGCGGCGAGGGACACCTATGAGGCAGCGGTTGCAACCTATCGTGGTGACGTGCTGACCGCCTTCCAGCAGGTCGAGGACGATCTGGCCACCCTGCGCATCCTCGCCGATCAGGCAGTAGTGGAGGACGCAGCAGTGCGCGATGCCGCACGCGCAGTGCAGATCTCGCTTAATGAGTATCAAGCGGGTACCGAAGCCTATACCGCCGTGGTCACCGCCCAGGCGACCCTCCTCGCCGATCAGGAGATTGCCCTTAGCATCAAGCAGCAGCGCCTGCTGGCTGCCGTCGCTCTGATCGAGGCGCTCGGCGGCGGCTGGTCAAGTGCCGATTTGAGTGGCCCGCCTGCACCCGATATTCTGCCGTAGGGCATCATGCGGTCGAGCTGTCCCACTGGTTTTGCAAAAGTGATCCGGCGTTGGCCGAGGCGAGGTGTCCTGGCCATGCAGGACAGCTCTGTTCCATGCGGCCCTCCGTGCGAACGCCCGAGCGAACACGGCGGGAGCCAGACCGCCAAGTGAAAGGCGGCGTGGGCAGTGGTAAAATTGCTCCCGCAGTTGCGCCTTGGTTGCTTCGCTGATTGTCTCTATGGTCAGGAGCCGATCACAAGGCGTTATAGGCGGATAGTACACTTTGTGGACCCGGGCTGGAGGAAGAAGATCACCCCCGCTATCACGTCATTGCCCACAATCTTTTCGTCCTCTTCAAACACTCCGCCTTGGGTGAAGGCTGGCAACGGCATCGGGTGGCCACCATCCGCTGGCGGTTCTTCCAGACTCCCGGCCGACTGATCCATTATGCCGGCACCTGAGTGCTAAAGGTGACAGCCACTTCCATGGAGAAAATTGCGACTATCCGCCGCCGCGTCTATACTGCCGTGCACGACCCTGCGCACTAAGTGACTGCGTCTCCCGCGCCAAACAGCAACGCTGCTCCCCCAGCAAGTGTCGGAAGCGGCTGCCCTACAAGCGGAAAAACCGTAACAAAGCGGCCAGAATTGAGCCACAACCTGAGATGGCGGCGTTTGCCCCTATTCATTACCCCATAGGGGCCAGATCATCCTCCCAAAATTCTCACATCACACCCAGAGACCATCGCCCTCGTGAGGTATCGCGGAATTTGGGTTGCCCTTTTCTTTTTGGGTTGGCTGTGGCGCGTAGTTGGGTGATAGCATACCAAAATTGCTCGGCGAAGCCACCCGTTGGATACCTTCTGTATCCATACTAATCATGGTCTTCCGCGCCGATGCTGGGTTCATGAGTCATAGCCAGGAATGCCTCCCGTAGGTAGACGGGGGATCGGCGCGGCCCCCGACCCAGGGACTGCGGCTCAACTCTACCCACTCAAAATGTCGAAGATCCGATATGAGCCAAGTGTTAGGACTGAAGTGACGCGGAAGCAGCAGTCCATGAGCAATGGGTTTGCCCAGTCCAGGATCGATTCAAGGAGGATCAAGTGAGGCTGAGGGGCACGGCACATTGACACCTACTAATCCGTTACCTATGGTGCGGAAAGAGACCAAAAAATGACGGTTGCA
>JABEBX010020221.1_pt1 | contig 11811 bp, 7 predicted proteins | sample 7245971 | NCBI WGS metagenome assembly JABEBX01 (sample SAMN14506365, study PRJNA622280) | hot springs metagenome | biome: hot spring [ENVO:00000051]|acidic hot spring [ENVO:00002120]; feature: spring [ENVO:00000027]|sediment [ENVO:00002007]; material: sediment environment [ENVO:01001048]...
GTTTGCATTCGTCGCATTGGCTGCTGCCCTTGCGATCACGCCAGCTGCATTGGCCGATACGTTGTTCAACTTTAGTTTTGAAGGCACACAGAGCGGCGCCTCTGACACCGCAGCACCTTTCAATGCCACGGGCAACTTCAGTGTCACGGGCAGTCTCACAGCTACCGAGATTGGAACCTCGGACGATTGGGACATCGACAGCCTGACGGGGACGTTCACAGATACCGAAAACGGCCTCGACGTCGTGGGTGCCCCGATAACGCTTATCCCCATCAGTGATGGCACATATGTGAGCGAATTAGAAGACGTTCAGGGGTACGCAATTGACGGTTACTATTCTCCCGACATGACGGAAATTTATGACAATGTGCTCCAATATCCGGCGGCTACGGACTCGGACTACTTTGACGCCGCTGCCGGCCTTCTCTTTTCAGCAGACGGATACGAGGTGAGTATCACACAGGGGAAAAATGACGATACTGCCGGCGCCGCATGGGTGTCTACCCTCGGGTGTGACGCTGCTACCGACAATTCTTCTGGCACAGATCATACCGACTCCAATAGCCCCTGTTGGGCAGACTATGGGGATATGACTGGTTACTCAGCTGGTGAGTCGTCTGGTGCGGGCTTTGACTACGGCGTGCCGCTCAACCTCTCCGTGGACCCCGTTAACAGCGTTCCGGAGGGCGGCGCGCCCTGGATGTACCTGTTGCTGGCCGGGGCCTGCTGTTTCGGCGGCATGTTCTTGAGCCGTAACCAGAATAGAGGGTGCGCGGGGGCCTGATCGCAGCTTCTGGGCCTGATTTTCTCAATCCTCTTCTTGCCGGTTGTCCGGAGTTGGCGAGTCAGCCTCGCCGGCTCCGGATGATCGGATCAAAACTTGGCAAACGCTGCGTATCACTCAATGTTCAGTTCTGCGCGAAAAAGTCAAAAAATGTCCCAATAACGCGGGGTTGGTGTTTTGGGGTGTCGAAGCGAGTTAGCTTTTCCCGGGGGCATCATTTGCCAACAGCACGATCCTGGCGCGGACGGTACGCTACGAAATGTGGCGCCAGAATGGGGGCTTTTCCGAGTGCCCGCCCGGCGGTAAAATTAGATACACCATCCTCATTGCATAATGGTCGAGCCCTTTTCCTCTTTCAGATTGGAGACTTTGATGGATTGCGGCCCCCGCCCTTCGCAGGAGTATCAGCAAGGGCCGAAGGCAGAGCGGACTGAACCGGGGCGCGGTTGGCGAACATGGACGAACGTCCATTGCGATTCCAGTTTGGACCTTTCAGACAAGCCGCAGACCTCCACCCATGGCCGTGAACAGCGGCCTTTTGGCACAACTGCTGCGCTCATAGGGAATGAAGGAATGCACAGGCAGAACCCCCGCTCCTCAAAAAAAACCAGCAAAAACGGGGGTCTTTCCGGTTTGTCCTCAAGAGCCGTGCGGCGATTCCGGGTTCGGATGATCAATGCCGAGCCAGAGACTGTGCGCGGTGATTTCCTCGATGGAAACCTTTTTCAGATCTGGAGGAGTCCACTTTTTACGGGGTTCCAATTTAGCTTTCTGCATTGTAGTCTCCTTCTTGGATGAAGACGTTACTATATAACATACACCGGCCGATCACTGAATGTAAATGATTTTTTTTGAATGTAGATGACAAAAATCCGTTCCAATCAACCGAATTGAGTTTCGCCGACAGGGGGAGACAAATGAACCCGCGAGGATTTCGTTGTGTAGTGGCGCTGCTGGCCGCGACCATGTTTATGGCCGGGTGTACCAATTCCAATGTGCGCAAGCAGAGATATATGCAGAGCGGGAACCGGTATAGCGCCGAGGGCAAGTACGGAGACGCCGTCATCCAGTATGAGAATGCCCTGAAGATCGACAAGGGCTATGCGAATGCTCATTTTGCGCTGGGGCTGGCCTTCGAGCATCTGGGCGAATTCAGCGCGGCCTACATAGAGCTGATGCGCACCATACAACTGCAGCCGGCGAACTACAAGGCGCGGATCGACCTTGGAAAACTGCTGCTGGCCGGCGGCAAGACCGACGGCGCGCAGGCGCAGGCCGATGCCGTCATGAAGGCACAGCCGAACAATCCCGACGTTTACGCGCTGCTCTCTGCTATCGCGGCAAAGCAAGGGCAGAAGGATCAGGCTCTGGCAGAGATCCAACGCGCTCTGGCGCTCGATCCCAACCGGGCGGCATTCTACGACGATCTGGCGCTGCTTCAAGAGGGCAATCCGGCCAAAACCTCTTCAGTAGAAGAGGAACTGAAGAAGGCGGTGGCGCTCGATCCCAAATCGGTGAACGCCAAGCTGCTGCTCGCCGGTTTCTATGCCCACAACAGCAACTGGGCTGAGGCCGAGCAGGTCAGCCGGGATGCCATCGCGACGGATCCTAAGAGCATTGCGGCGCGGCAGGACCTGGCTGAACTCTTTCTAAAGCAGGGCAATCAGGCGCAGGCCGTGGAGGTTCTCCGTCAGGCGTCGCACGATCTCGCCGGCAATCCGCAGGGGGTGCAAATCCTGGCGGATTACTACCTGCGCTCCGGCCAAATGGATAAGGCCAAGGCGGAGTTCGCAAGCCTCGCCGCGAAGTATCCCACGTATGCCTCTGTGCAGAAGAATTACGCCAGCATTCTTCTTCAGGTGAAGGACTATGCGGACGCACAAACCGTGATTGCCAGGTTGATGAAGAACCGCGGTAAGGACCCTGAGGTCGTGCTGTTGAACGGAATGCTGCTGGTGAAAGATGGCCAGGCGAATGAAGCCGTGACTGTGCTCGAGGGAGCAGCTAAGAATTCCCCAGACGACCCCCTCACGCAGTACTGGCTGGGCAGGGCGGCTTTGGCCACAGGCAATATCGCGCTGGCTGAAAGCAGCTTTCGCCGCGCGGCGCAACTGAAACCCACGCTGCTGGAGGCGCAGGCGGCGCTGGCGCAGATCGCAGCCCAGCGCGGGGACATGGAAATGCTGACCGAAGTGGCGGACAATACAATCGCTGCGGCGCCGCGCTTTTCTGGCGGCTACGTGTGGCGCGCCATCGTCGAGATCAGCCACAACTTAACCGGCAAGGCCGAAGCGGACCTGAAGACCGCCATAAGCGTTGCTCCACACAGCCCTCAGGCCTATCTGGAACTGGCCAAACTCAGGTTCGCCCAGAAACGCTTCGCCGAGGGTGTCGCGCTGCTCCAGCAGGCCTTGCAGTATGATCCCAATTCCGTTGGAGCCATGCGCCTGCTGGTCTCCTATGACCTGAGTCAGAAGCAGCCGGACAAGGCTCGGGCGCTGTTGAACGCGCAGATAGCGAAGAACCCCAATAACAGTTCTATCTACGACCTGCTGGCCGCATTAGAGATCGAGACTAAGAACTTTAACCAGGCGTCCGTAACGGCTCGGAAGGCTATGCAAATGAACCCTGGGGACGGTGAGGCGGTCATGCTCTTTGCGCAAACTCAGGTGCAGCGCGGACAAGTAGCCAATGCCATCGCGGCCTGGGAGCAATGGTTAAAGGCGCATCCCAACAATGCCGGCGTCCTTGCGCTGCTGGGTACCCTGGAGGATTCGCGCGGCGATATGAGCGCGGCCGAAGCGGACTACAACAAGGCCCTGCAATTGCAGCCGCAGCAGCCGGTTGCAGCGAACAATCTGGCTTATGACTTGCTTCAGACGGGCGGAAACCTGAACCGCGCCCTGACACTGGCACAGACGGCCCGCCAGGCCATGCCGAACTCACCCGACACCGCCGACACACTGGCTTGGGTCTACTACTACAAGGGACTCTACGGCTTTGCCCGCGATCTGCTGGAGAACGCGGTCAAGACCGACCCGAACGATGCCACCATGCAGTATCACTTGGGAATGGTCTACAGCAAACTAAAAGAAAAGGACAACGCCATCATTTATTTGAAGAAGGCCATTTCGCTCGCGCCCAATTCGCCCACAGCCAAGGATGCTCAGGCAGCGCTGCAAAAACTCGGTTAGATGGTTCAGATGGGAGTGGAACGGCTTGTTGGCGGCGCAAGACGGGCCGTATCCCGCATTGACCTGTGTAGATATTTGATCCAACGTTAACAGCTTAATTTCCGGCGGCCGCTGAAGCTGTGGAAGCGCAGGCTTGGATCGCCGCTTCGCGGCATGGGCGCCTTTAAAAAGGATTGCGCGTGAGCTTGCCATACCTGCAGCTTCAATATCTAAAAATCATTGGACCTATGAGCGATATAGAGGACTTTCCATTTGCAGACCATGGCAATTGAGAAGGCGGCAAGGGCGCGTCGGCGCTCTTGGATCCTTCGTTGTGGCCTGCAAAGCAGTCCAGGAGAAAATCAATGAAAATGAATGCCGTCGCAACAGTCAGACTACTTATCGTCAGCTCCGACTCCGCGGTTCTTCACCTCATGTGGTCAATTGGAGAATCGAACTGCTGGCAGATTGAAACGGCCGCCAATGCCTGGGAGGCGATGGACAAGATTCAATCGGGAGTGTCGCTCGATCTGCTCCTGCTGGATCTGCCGCCCGGGAATGGTGAGGCTTTGCACACCCTGCGCCGGCTGCGCCGGCTTCGTCCCATGCTGCCCGTTATCTTGATTGGTCACGCGAGCGATGTTGGCAGGCAACAGGAAGCATTGCGCATCGGCATCAGCGACTATCTCATGCGGCCCATCGAGGAGCACGAACTGGCAGCGGTTATCCAACGCAATCTCTCCAAGTGGTGCGAGGCAGCCGAGACGGACATCACGAGCGACGATGTTGAAATGATCGGTAATGGCCGCTTCTTCATCGGGATCAGCGCCATCATGCGAAAGCTTCGGACCCAGGCGGCCTCATTGGCGGATGCCGACGTGCCCGTATTGATCCTCGGTGAAGAGGGGAGCGGCAAGGAGACCATCGCCCGCCTGATCCATCACTTATCGGTTCGTTCGGGGTTTGATTTCGCAAAGGTCGCGTGCGCCGCACTGCCCGGAGAGCTGCTGGAAAAAGAACTCCTGGGGTACGAGAGAGAGAACACAATCGCCCCCGCGCAAAGCAAATCCGGGAAGCTCGAATTGTGTGCAAAGGGCACGATTCTTCTGGATGAAATCACCGAAATGCCGCTTAGCTTGCAGTCGAATCTGCTCGATGTACTTCAGAATAAGCGATTCACCCGGCCAAGAACCTCCAACGCCATCGAGGCCGACGTCCGGGTTTTGGCCGCAAGCTCCGCCGATCTGGAGCGCGCAGTTTCTGAAGACAAGTTCGACGAAAATCTCTACAGCTACTTGACCGGCTATACGATTCACATCCCACCCCTGCGAGAGCGCAGGGAGGAGATTCCCTTCCTGGCGCGCCATTTCATGCATCGGCTTGCCACGCAATACGGCCTCCCGCCACGCGAGTATTCGCCAGCCATTCTCGGTGCCTGGCAGGCGTACAACTGGCCGGGCAATTTGCTGGAGCTCGAGTGTTTTGTCAAACGCTACCTCATGGTGGGCGACAAAGAATTGGATTTCGGCAAGAGCCCGCCCCATTTCGGCAGCGCGGCACAGTCTGCTGTCCCATCCCGGCCGCGCAGCATCGGCCATCCAGCTCCCGCATCCATCCAGTCTTCCGCGACGGTTCCGGGACCCAATTCGCTCCGTTCCCTGATCCAGAGCGTCAAGTCCGAGGCTGAGAAAAACGCCATCGCCGTAGCGCTGGAAAAGACCGGATGGAATCGAAAGGCTGCCGCGAGGCTGCTCAATGTGAGCTATCGGACGGTGTTGTACAAGATCGAGCAGTACAAGATGACCGCATACGATACGTCCACGCACGCAGGCGCCAACGGAAACAGAAAAGGGTCATCGAGTGTGGAGACAACAACCGGAGCGTCGGGTCCGGAAGAGCTAGCCAACCTCTGAGATTGGCCGCAGGCGATGGACGCAAGCAACTGCGCTGAACTTCATCCATCCCGGTCCCGTGCCGGCGCGTACTTTTATGCCGCTCTATACTCTGGACCCGATTCTCGACAATCGCTGGGATGAGTTGGTTGCCTCGCATCCCAGGGCGTCCGCGTTTCATCACAAGGGTTGGCTCCAGGCGTTAGCGAATACTTACGGATATCGCCCCACAATCTTGACGAGCACCCCCCCTGGGAACCGGCTGTCAAACGGGATTGCCTTCTGCGAAATCAAGAGCTGGATTACCGGGAGCCGCCTGGTTTCACTTCCGTTCTCCGACCATGCTGAGCCGCTACTGAACGGGAACGGCGACTCTTGCGAACTCGAAGAGTGGATGAAAGCCGGGCGCCGCGAGCATCACTGGAAATATATCGAGCTCCGGCCGCTCTCGTGGAAGATGAATCGCGAAGGAATTCTGGCCGCCAGTCAGTCCTTCTGGTTTCATACTCTCGATCTGACGCCCCCTCTCGAGGAGCTTTTCCGTCATTTGCACAGGGACTGCCTGCAACGCCGTATCCGTAAAGCCGAGCGTGAGCAACTCTCCTACGAGCGAGGGTGCTCCGGGCCGCTCCTCGATGAGTTTTACCGGCTGCTCGTGATCACCAGAAGGCGTCATCGCTTGCTTCCGCAACCTCGCGCATGGTTCCGAAACCTGGCTGCTTCGATGGGCTCCGACCTTGAGCTCCGGCTGGCCCGCAAGGATGGTGTTGCCATCGCAGCTATTCTGACGCTGCGCCATCGCCGCACCGTGGTGTACAAGTATGGCTGCTCCGACGAACAATTCCATCGTCTGGCAGCTATGCCGTTTCTGTTTTGGAGGTTGATCGAGGAAAGCAAAGCGGAAGGCGCAGAGCAGCTTGACTTCGGCCGCACCGATCTCGACAACGACAGCCTAACCGAGTTTAAGGATCGCTTCGGGACGAGCCGCAAGAAGCTCACTTACCTCCGCCATCCGGTAAGCGCGGCAGAAAGCAATGGTCTGGCGCCGTACCTGCCGGCCGCCCGCCGCATATTCTCCGTGTTGCCCGATGCGCTGTCATCTCTGGCAGGCAATGTTGCATATCGGCATATCGGTTAGTTACTGTACAAATGCCGCGCCCTCGCAGGTGGGGCGCCGGAAATTGCGTTCGCCATCAGCGCAATCAAGTTATCCATTCGTGGACAAAGCTCGTGCAAGACACTAACTCGCTGAATCAGCCTCTCTGCGATCTCTATCGCTGCCCGGAAGAGTTCTTAAACTTCCGTGTCGGCGGAAAGGTGTCTTCCTCTCCAGGGTACTTCCAATTCGGTTCCGGCGCCGTATGCTACGGCCGCTCTGTGCATGGCTCGCATCAGCCGAAATTGAATCGTTCCCTTTGCGATTCCCTCTCCGGCGTTTCCTTTGATGGAACGCAGGTTTTACTTCCATTCGACCCCAACGAGGTCATCGACAATCTTCGTCTTGAGCGCTACCCCGGCATCCGGTTGGGTGCGTTCGAAAACGCTCTCAAAAGCATTTATTACTGGTTCCGTCCGGTCGCCGGCCGCGCCCTGCGCAGATATGTCCAGAAACTCCGGGCTATGAATTGGCAAAAGAGGCAATTTCCCCACTGGCCCGTCGACACGACCGTCGAAAGTATTTGTGAAAATCTGCTGCTGCTTTCGTTGCAAACCTGCGGCTCGGATCGTATTCCGTTTATCTGGTTCTGGCCTGACGGAGCTAAGGCATGTATTTCCATGACGCACGATGTGGAAACCATCGCCGGACGCGACTTTTGCGAGCAGTTAATCGATATTGATGACTCATTTGGGATCAAGGCGTCCTACCATATTGTTCCCGAAGGGTCCTATCCGGTTACGCCGGAATACCTGAGGAGATTACGCGGCCACGGCGTTGAATTGTGCGTGCAGGATTTGAACCACGATGGCCGGTTGTTCGATAGGCGGAAAGAGTTTCTGCGCCGCGTTGCTTTGATCAATCGCTATGGCCGCGAGTATGGAGCCTCGGGGTATCGGTCGGCAGTGCTTTATCGCCGACCGGAATGGTACAAGGATCTCGATTTCAGCTTCGACGTGTCGATACCGAATGTGGCTCACCTTGACCCGCAGCGGGGCGGCTGCTGCACCGTGATGCCGTACTTTATCGGAGATATTCTCGAACTGCCTCTCACCACAATCCAGGATTACACCTTGATGCATGTGCTCAACGAGCGATCAATTGATTTGTGGAGAACTCAGATCAAGATCATTCTCGCTAAAAACGGCCTGGCCAGTTTTCTTGTCCATCCTGACTACATTATTGAGCCCGGGGCGCAGGCAATGTATAAAGACCTGCTCGCCATGTTGCGCGAAATGCGCGAGCAACACGCGCTTTGGTTCGCTCTTCCCGGCGAAATCGACCGCTGGTGGCGGGCGCGAAGCCGGATGCGCATTGTCAAGGATGAAAATACCTGGCGGATTGTGGGCGAAGGAGCCGAGCGCGCAGTACTGGCATTTGCAAAAGCAGTAGATGGCGCGCTTACTTACGAATTCGCCGGCGGCCCGCAAGGTGAACCTTCGGCCCGGCGCGCACCGGCGCCGCTCGCAGCCGCATAGCGATTGTCTTCAAGTGATGAAATCTATGATCAAGTTATCGAGGATTCAGGCAGGCCTAGCCCTTGTGTGGGTGGTGTCTTTGGTCGTCGCGTGGCGTCCCTTAGCCGCCACGTTTGCATTGTCGTGGCGCAACGATGACTACACGCACATCCTTTTGATTCTTCCTGTCAGCGCCGCTCTTTTGTGGCTGCAGCGGCGGTCTTTGCGAGCTGCGGCCAAGCTGAATCTTCGCGCCGGGTCAGTTATTCTGGCGGCGGCTGCTTTGATTTTCTGCTCCGCTTTCGTTTGGTCCGCTTCATTCCCTTCCGATGTGCAGCTCGCCATCCGGATGTTTGCGCTCGTGGTTTGGTGGATTGGGTCTTTTGTGCTTTGTTTCGGGTTCCGGGCTGCGCGAACGGCCTTATTTCCACTGCTTTTTCTGTTCGCTTTGGTGCCGCTTCCGCGCAGCGCGTTGGACGTGATCATTGCCTGGTTACAGCAAGGGTCTGCCTGGAGCGCCAGCGCGCTTTTCTCGATGTGCGGTGTTCCTGTAATGCGGAACGGCACAGTCCTTACCATCTCCGGCTTGTCGGTTGTCATCGCAAAGGAGTGCAGCAGTATCCGATCCAGTTCCATGCTGCTGGTCACGACCTTGGTGCTGGCTCATCTTCTCCTGCGCTCGCCCTGGCGAAAGGCATTGGTGGTTTGCCTGTCAGTTCCCCTTTCCGTTGCGAAGAATGGGTTGCGCGTCTTTATGCTTGTGATGCTCGCGACGCGCGTCAATCCCGGATACATGACAGGACGTCTCCATCATCAGGGAGGTATCCTCTTCTTCCTGATCGCCTTGCTTTGCGAATTCGCTGTGCTCTGGATCCTTCGCAGAGGCGAAGACAAGCCGCCGACGCCGCCGCTGAATCCAGTGAAGGCCGCTGCGCAGGATAACTAACTGCCTGGCCAGGCTGAAACCGGCCGGCAACGAACCGGAGCAGAGAAGGGAACTGACGCAGAAGTCTTCAGCTCGTTTGACGGGATCCACGCTTTCCATGCGTGGTCGCACGATTGCCGCGCCCAGCGCGGTTTTTTTTGCGCCCGAATATTGTATTCTTTGTGCAGAGGTGAGCGCTATCTGAACCCCATCTTGCGCAATGGCGCATAAAGCGGCACTCTCTAGAGGCATGAGACAGCGCAAGGCGGAGGCATGGGCGAAGTGGCGTGGGCCGGTTGCCGAGCAGAGGCAGAGCGGTCAGACCGTGGCGGCATTTTGTCATAAGCGGGGTCTAAGGAGTGGGTAGTTCTTCGCGTGGAAGCGCTCACCGCGTAACGAACCGCGCCCGTGCGGAGCTTTCCGAAAGGAAGGCGCTGTGAGGGGCGGTCTATATGAGCGGCAGTCCGGGACCGGGTTGGCGATTTCCGGTGGGTACAAAGGACGGGCGCCGGCTCCACAACTGGTGAATGGATGCGCTTAAATCCCGGTCTTATGATTGCCGCGCTCTTCCCCGGCATGGTCCTCGTGGTGTCGCCGGCTCATAGTTTTTCACTGACGCCGGGCCCTGGTGCAGCCGCGATTGTTGCTGAAGCGATGCTCAATGCTCCTCAACCCCAGGCGAACGCCGCAGCCGGGTCTGCGCAGCAAACAATTCCGCTTTCGCAGCGGGAGCCGAAGCGAATCCTGGACCTGATGCCGAATTACCAGGCGGTGAGCGCGGGAGCCCATCCGCTGCCTGCGACGCCTAAAGAAGCTTTCAAGATCGCGACGGACAACAGCTTCGACTACTCAGCATTTATGTTTGCGGGGCTGACCTCTCTGCTGGCCGAGGACGACGACTCACACCCCACGCTGGGCAAGGGCATCGGGGGATTCTGGGCCTATTCGTGGCGAGGATTTTTGGATAAAACGGATGGCAATTACTGGGTGGAATTTGTGATGCCCACGCTGTTGCACGAGGACGAACGCTATTACGCGATGGGCCACGGGAAGATATGGAAGCGCGCCGTTTATGCCTCGACGCGCGTGCTAATCACGCCCAACTACCACGGCCGCAACACGGTCAATGCGGCGCAGCTGGGGGGGACCGGCATTGCAGAGGCGATTTCGGTTTTCTATTACCCGAGCTCGACGCGAACCGCAGGGGCGGTGGCTGAGAAATACGGATATGCCCTGCTGCGCGATGCCACGACGAACACATTCCGCGAGTTCTGGCCGAATATCAACGCTTATGTGTTTCATCATCACCACCACTGATCGCGGGCGCCTTGGGCTTATGCGGTTGGTGAAGGATACTTGTGTATTTTCGCATCATTTTGTTGACTCTGGCCTCAGGTTTTGTCTTGACAGCTTTAGCGGTTCCGCTCAGGGCGCAGGTGCCGGGCGGAGGCGGGAACGCGGGCGCGGGCCAAAGCGCCGCCGCCCCGGCGAGTCCCGGCCCGCAAACGCCCGCGCAGCAGCCGGGCGCGAACCAGAGCCGGAGCCAAGCGGCCGAAGAGCAGGCGAACACGGCCGAACCGCCGGCAGAGAGCATCAGCGGAACGGTGACCGATACAGAGGAGGATGTAGTGCCGGGCGCCAGCGTGGTTCTGGAGGGCGCTACTGCGGCGGACCGGCGCACGGTCACGACCAGCGACGGCGGCGCGTTTGAATTCAAAGGCCTTAAGCCGGGCATTCCGTATCGCGTTACAGTCAGCGCCAAGGGCTTCTCAAGCTGGAGCTCGTCCCCCATCGTTCTCTCTCCGGGCCAATATCTGTTTCTGACCGAGATCCGGCTCAGGATCGAGGGCGTGCAGACATCGGTAACAGTCAGCGCTTCTCCAGGGCAGATCGCGGTCGAGCAGGTCAGGCTGGAGGAGCAGCAACGCGTTCTCGGCTTCGTTCCCAACTACTATGTAACGTATGACAAGGACGCCGCGCCGCTGACAACGAAACTGAAATTTGAGCTGGCATACAAAGTCTCAGTGAATCCGATCAACTTTCTGGGCGTGGCCATCATGGCGGGGATCAACCAGGCGGGAGACACACCCGACGATGTTTTGGGCGCAAGAGGATACGGCGAGCGGGTGGGCACGACTTACGCCGACGGGCTGACCGACATCATGTTCGGCGGCGCCATTCTCCCTTCGCTTCTGCACCAGGATCCCCGCTATTTCTACCAGGGCACCGGCACCGTGAAGTCCCGGCTCTTCCATGCGCTCTCCTCTCCGTTCGTCTGCAAGGGAGATAACGGGCGGTGGCAGCCGAACTACTCGAGCGTGGGCGGGGATGTGATCTCAAGCGCGATTTCGAATGCGTATTATCCGCCGCAGAACCGCGGCGTCGAACCGATGTTCGAAAGCATTGGGATCAACACCGCCGAGC
>JABEBX010022597.1_pt1 | contig 11810 bp, 12 predicted proteins | sample 7245971 | NCBI WGS metagenome assembly JABEBX01 (sample SAMN14506365, study PRJNA622280) | hot springs metagenome | biome: hot spring [ENVO:00000051]|acidic hot spring [ENVO:00002120]; feature: spring [ENVO:00000027]|sediment [ENVO:00002007]; material: sediment environment [ENVO:01001048]...
AATATCTTTTAATGTTGAGATAAATTTATTTAGATTATCCACTAAAAGACCAAACTCATCGTTTGATGTTTTGGGCAAAGTGATTGTGAGGTCGCCTCCGCCTTTGGCAAGGGTAGAGACAAGGGAGTTTATGGAAGATAGGGGAGCAATCAGTCTATTTGCAAGAAGCATACCAATAAATGCTACAATAGCAATTATGAGTATAACAATTACGCTTGAAACAATCATAGAATTAATAACGCCTTTATTAATGATAGACTTTTGTTCTTCTAAATCCTTGTTTAATCCACTTAGGTAAAATCCCGTACCCATTATAAAATCAAATGGCTTAAAGTACTTTATATAAGTAACTTTTTCATCTATTTTGCCTGTTGCTGGATTTTTGAAATAGTAAGTTACATACCCTTCGCCTTTTGTTTTTGCAATGTTGATAAATTCTCTAAAAATATATTTACCTTGTGCATCTTTAAAATCTAGTACATTTTTTCCCACCAAAAACGGATCAGCTCTGTCGGACAATAGCGTGCCATTAGAATTAAGTACAAATATATAGTTATTATCACCATACTTTACTTTGTCTATCCAACCAATAGCTATATTTTGAGCCTGTTCTAAATTAAGCTCACCATTTTGATACCTTTCATATGGTCTTTGAATCATAGAATAAACACTATCAATAATGCTATTCAAGCTTTTTTTCTGATATTTTATTGTAGTATCTTTTGTCAGCTGCAACTCTTGCTTTTCAAGGTTGAGATTCCAATAAACAGCATATATGCCAAAAAAAATGACAAACATAACAACGCTTGCTACGCCATAGCCAACCATCTTTGTTTTAAAACTCATCTACAACCATCCCCACTTAACTTTTGTCTTATTTTAGCAAAATATTGTTTATTATTCAATCAAAACTTAAATGCAAAGAAACATTTAGTTTGTTAATCAACACAATAGGCTCAAAAAGCACAAAATCTTGATGAAATGGTACGCTTATATTGCCGCCAAAAGAGGAATTATCGCCAAAAGCCATATGTATAGTTTTATAAATTTTTTCTGCTTCTAAAATGTTAAATGGATTTTTGGCCTTTGGGTTTGTGCCAATGCCAAGCTCAGCTACATTGGCAGCAAGCGGATGGTCTTTTATAATCTTTTCAAGTACTTTAGCATAATCATCAGTGCCAATTATTTCTGATAACAAACCATCTTTTACTACCAATGCAAGCGCTTTTTCAAACTTGAATGTCGGCCCGTATTCTGCTACAAAAATACCGTTTGTTGTGCCTTCATTTGGAGCAATAAATACCTCTCCTGCTGGTAAGTTGCCAAAACTGCCCGGTTCACCCAAAAAACCATAATCTACATGAAAATCTCTGCCTTCAAGGTTAAATTCTATCTGTGTGCCATTTTTGGCGTTTACTTTTATCGTTTTAGCATTTTTTACAACTTCATACACACGGAGCGTTTTGTCTTTTAACTCTTCAATGTCAATACTAAGCGGACCATAGAGCATTTCTTCTTCAAATAGTGGCATAGATGCAAAACGCGCTTTGGCTATATTTGTAAGCAGTTTTCTAAAAAATGTATGGCTTGTGGAGTAATTTGATAGAGCAATTACAACATCTACACAAGCACCTGAATCTAAAACTATCTCCTCAATAATTTTCTTTTGGTCTTCACTGAGTGTTTTGCTAATGATTTTGTTTTTTAGATGCGAAAATTTGCTTGTTGTGCGCTTGCCAAATGCAACCTCCCACAGCTCAAAAGGCGGCTCGCAAGCAGGCGCTTTTAATGAAGGATACTCAAAATATATGGATGTACTTAAATCTTTAGCCTCTTCATAAAAAGCTTTAGCAATATGTACTAAATTTAGGCGTCTTTTGCGCTCTTTTTCGTTTACTTCCTCATTTAGCAAATCAACGAATACCAAGCATCGCTCATTTGGCTTTAAGCCCATATTTTTTAGTAAAATGTTCTTAACTGTCTGTCTCATCTTTGTATGTGCTTATGCCAATTAAATCATAAAGTGTGCACTTTTGTAAAATTGCCGTGCCTAAAACCATAATGCCCGGTATTATTAGACCTTTTTTCTTAAATAAACCGCACAGTATAAACCCTGCTCCAACAGCGTATCTAATTTTTTGATCTAAACCGCCAACATTTTTTTTCATAATACCTCCATATTTTTTAATAAAAATAATGCTTTTTTTACATAATGCAATAGTGCCAATACAGAAAAAACAAAAACAGCATACACAATGGCGATAAAAATATTTTTTTCATTTATTACGAATAATTTATTCAAAAGTATGTACAGCAGTAGTATTATTTGAAAAAATGTAGCCATTTTGCCCACGATAGAGCTTTTTATAACATCTTTTTTATTGTATGTTAAAATTAGCAAACTACCGACTATTAAAACAGTATCCTTAAAAAATACAGTTATCCATAAAAATTGGGGAATCAAGCCTTGTATTGTAAAAAGCAAAAATGAGTAATTGATTAAAATTTTATCCGCAAGCGGATCTAGTAATTTGCCAATCAACGTAGTTTGGTTTAATCTTCTTGCCAAAAATCCATCTAAAAAGTCTGTAAATGATGCTACAATCAAAACGAAAAACGCTTGCTTGTAATATTCATTTAGCAACAAGTAAATAGTGGGCACAATAAGTATAATCCTGAAAAAAGATAAGCTGTTTGGCCAATTTATAATCTTTTCATTGCAAAATTTATCTGCCATCTTGTGCGTTTGTGTTTATAATCTTCAAAATCCTATTAAACCTGATTTTCCAATCATAAATTGAAAAATATATAATAAATGGCTCTCCTGTTATGTCGTAGCGCGGCACAAAACCCCAAAATCTTGAATCATAAGAATTATCTCTATTATCACCCATCATAAAATATTCATGCGGTGGCACCTTGACTGGTCCCCAATTGTCCCTTGAACCATACGGCGTTGTAATACCTGGTATCTGTGTAGTTCTTGGATAAATAATCGGACTTGAAAAATATGCATAAGGTTCTTTAACTGGTTTGCCATTTATATAAACTTGCCTGTTTATTATCTGAACTGTATCGCCCGGCACACCCATGCATCGTTTGATAAAGTGCACGCTTGGATCTGGCGGATATCTAAATACAACTATATCGCCTACTTTTGGGTCTTTGCCTTTTATCAAAAATTTATTAGTAAAAGGTATCTTAATGCCATAAGAAATCTTATTTACAAGTATATAATCGCCTGGCAAAAGTGTAGGCTCCATCGAACCAGATGGAATCTTAAATGCTTCTACAAAAAATGTCCTAATAAAAAGCGCTATAACAAGCGCTATAAGTATCGATTTTGTCCAATCCCAAAATTTTTTTGACATACAAACTCCTTATTTTTTTGTTGGCTCTAAAAGTTTCATAAAAGCTTCTTTTGATTCTTTGTGGACAATTTGCGAAAAACTATCTATGGGCTCATTATTTATCAAGATTATCATTTTGACCAAATCGGAGCGTTTATAATCCTCAAACTCATAATTAAAAGAAGCATAACCCCTTGTAATAGACTTTATAGTATCGTAAAAATCCGTGATTGTTTCAGATAGCGGCAAACTGTATGTTATTAAACTTCTATTTTCTGACAAATAACTCAAATTCTTTTGTATACCTCTTCTTTCTTGCAATAAGCGCAATACGCTACCAATGTATTCTGATGGTGTAATCACATCAATGCTTACATAAGGCTCCAAAATAGCTTTTATAAATTGTGGCTCTGGTAAATCTTTAGGGTTTGAGACCTCAACTACACTACCATCTGTTTTTTCTACTTTATATAAAACAGAAGGTAGGCTAACTACTATATCTAAGCCAAACTCTTCTTCTAAGCGCTCTTTTGTGATATTCATGTGAAGCATACCCAAAAAGCCGCATCTAAAACCAAAACCCAAAGAATCACTTTTTTCTGTCTCAATTTCTAAACTAGAATCATTAAGTTTAAGTTTTTCTAAACCATCTTTAAGGTCGTCGTATTTATCTGTATCTGTAGGATATATACCAGCATATACAAAAGGTTTAACTTTTTTAAAACCTTTAAGAGCCTGTTTTGCGGGATTTGCTGTAAGCGTAACGGTATCGCCAACAAGTACATCTTCAATATTTTTAATGCTAGAAATTAAAATCCCAACTTCGCCAGCATAAAGGGCTTCTACACCTTTGGGCTTTGGCGTTAACACATTTAAGTCTTCTACCGTGTATTCTTTTTTGTTTGAAAATATCAATATTTCATCACCTTTTCTAATACTACCTTCAAACACTCTAACAAGACACAATACACCTCTATAATTCACTACAAGCAATGCTCCCTCGCAAGCTGATAAGCTTTTTGAAACCTCATAAGAAAAATCTGCATGGCCTGGTGTATCTATCATATTAAGCTCGTACAATACACCATTGTAGGTATACTCCATCCTTACAGCTTGCGCTTTTACTGTTATGCCATGTTTGCGCTCTACCTCAAGACTATCTAGTACTTGCTCTTTCATTTCTCTTTTATCAAGAGAACCCGTTTTTTCAATAAGCCTGTCAGCAAGCGTTGATTTGCCGTGGTCTATATGGGCTATAATAGAAAAATTTCTAATGTTTTGAATATTTATCATACACCTGTTTTTCTAATATGTAAGCTTTGTACCTAATTTGTTTGGATAATAATGAACTTTGGCTGTCTACAAGCTTAAAAACCTCTTCTAAAACACGCAAAGATTCTTGAGCCCTTTTGAAATTTGCACTAAGTACATCAAAGAGAGATGCTCGGTTTGATTCTTCTTTTAGTGTAACGCTTGTTAATGTATCATTTTGTGTGTCTCTATAAGCTATTGCCTCGTAGTGTTTTTTTGCAATTGTACCAATCTCAAGCCTTATGCTTTTTGAGTATTTTGCTAAATCCAAATCGTCATACTCAAATCTCAATATATCTTCAACTACTCTTAGCGCTTCTTTTGAGCGATTTAAATTGGCATCTATTATTCTTTGGCAGGCACAGCTTGATTCCATAGTTCCTCAAAGTGTTTTTTATATACATTTGCTATATCTGTTCTATCAATAATGAGCACATTTTCATCGTTTGCTTTTGGCGCTTGAGCTGTCCAGTTGAGAGAACCTGTTTCTACTATTTTATCATCAAAAATAGCAAACTTATTATGCATAATACCGTATCTATCGTAATACTTGTGTGCTTTTGCTAATCTTACATCTAAGCCATTTTTGATTAAATATGAAAATTTTGAAAATTTGTTTTTTGGACTGTTCCATTCACCATCCAACAAAAGTCTAACTTTAACACCGCGTTTTTTTGCATTTATTAAGCTTTGCGCAAGAGGCCTTGATGTAAAAGAATACATTGCTACATCAATAGATTTTTTTGAGTGGTCAATTAAATATATAATCTTTTCAATAGGCACATCAGAAGGCGTAAAGTATACCTCTATGTCTCGCGCAAATGCAGAATTAGCTAAAAACAAAAGAAATATGCTAAATGTTATAATTTGGAGCTTCTTTTGTAATGATAACATCGTGTACATGGCTTTCCCTCCAAGAATTTTCAGAAATCTGTATAAATGGTACTTCCCTTAACTCTTCAATCGTCTTTGAGCCCGTATAGCCCATTCCAGCTTTAAGACCACCTACCAATTGATACAATACATCTTTTAATTCTCCTTTGTATGGCACCCTGCCTTCAATGCCTTCTGGGACAAACTTTTCTGGCTCTACATCATCTTGGAAGTATCGCTCTTTCCCGCCTTTTTCCATAGCTGATAAAGAACCCATGCCTCTGTAGACTTTGTACTTTCTACCTTGATATATAATAGACTCACCAGGTGACTCTTCCACGCCTGCAAGCAAATTGCCAATCATAACACACGCACTACCTGCTGCTAGAGCTTTTACAATATCGCCAGAGTATTTAATACCGCCATCTGCTATAATTTTTACGCCAAACTTATCGGCTTCTTCTGCGCATTCTGAAATAGCCGTAATCTGGGGCACGCCAACGCCTGCAATAATGCGTGTTGTACAAATTGAACCAGGGCCTATGCCTACTTTGACGACATCCGCGCCCGCTTCAATTAGGCTTCTTGTACCTTCACGTGTTGCTACATTTCCGCCTATTACACAGCAATCAAATTTGGATTTGATTCTTTCAATTGTTTTTAGTACTTTTATAGAATGACCGTGTGCTGAATCCAACACAATTATATCTGCGCCTGCTTCAAGCAAAGCCTTAGCCCTTTCCTCACCGTCTTTAGTACCAACACTTGCAGCTACAGCAAGCCTACCTTTTAAATCTTTTGTTGCATCTGGGTATTCTTCTTTTTTTATAATATCCTTTATTGTAATCAAACCCTTTAACTTAAGGTTTTTATCCACGATAGGCAATTTTTCAATTTTATTTTCTTTTAGGTATTCAATGGCTTCTTTGAGTGTTGTGCCTTCTGGTGCTACAACCAATCCTTTTGATGTCATAACATCTTTTACTTTTTTTGTATAATCTGTCTCAAATCTCAAATCTCTGTTTGTAATAATACCCACAAGCGTGTTATTATCGTCTGTAACAGGTATACCGGATATGTGAAATGTACGCATTAAATTTAGACAATCATTTATTGTAGCATCTGGATGGATAACGACAGGATCTGTTATCATCCCACTTTCGCTTTTTTTAACCCTTAAAACCTGCCGGACCTGCTCTTCTATAGTCATATTTTTATGTATGACGCCAATTCCACCGTTTCTTGCCATGCCTATTGCCATACGATACTCAGTAACTGTATCCATAGCAGCAGAAACAATTGGGATTTTCAGTGTATATCTGTTAGTCAAAGTTGTGCTTGTATCTACCTCATTTGGCAATACACCGGATTTTCTTGGAAGGAGCAGTACATCGTTAAATGTCAAACCTAAAGTATCTTTTAATCTAATCATATCAACACCTTCAAATACTTAAATATTTAAAATCAGCTACTTTTAATACCAAATCCCTGTAATTGTTTAGTAAAGCCAGCCTATTGTTTTTGATTTTTTCGTCTTTATCCATAATAAGAACCTTGTCAAAAAAATTGGATATTATATTTTTATCCACTAGTTTTTTCAAATAAGACAAATAATCTTTGCTTTTCAAAAAAGTCTCAAGATTGCACTTTAAACCTTTTGTGTAACTATAAAATTTTGATTCTTCATCAAATACAAACAGTGATTCATCTACATTAGTTTTTTCAAAACCAGACGGTAAGATATTAAATATCCTTTTGATGCTGAATAATATGTCGCTACCGCTTTCATTATAAAAAATCTTTAACGCTTCAATCTTCAAAAAAGCATCATAAATATCGCTAAAATCAACCTCTACAACAGATTTTACAATCTCAGATTGTTCTTCAAACATGTTTACAAAACGCGCTTTTATAAAATCGATTATAGTATGTAAAATTTCTTCATCAAAAGACAGTCCTTGTTTTTCATACAGTGTCAAAGCAAATTTTGTAACATCAACTATATTGAAATTCAACTTAGCATTGAGCGCAATTTTAATGATTGAAAGAGCAGCGCGTCTTAAACCGTATGGGTCTTTGTTGCCTGTAGGCTTTAGGTCTGCAATAAAACCACCTACTATTAAATCGAACTTGTCAGCAAGTGATAAAGCTATACCTTCTTTAGTTTTAGGAAACACTTCATCTTTCGGTAAGTACTGCTCAAATATGCATTGACTTACAAGGTCATCTTCTGATTGTTTTTTTGCATAAATACTGCCCATTATGCCTTGAACTTCTGGAAATTCATAAACCATATGTGTTAAAAGGTCAGCTTTTGATAGATACGCAGCACGTTTTGTTGGCTCTACTTTAGCGCCAATTAGTGTTGCAATATATGCTGATAGATCAACAAGTCGCATTGCTTTATCAAACATAGTGCCAAGTTTTTCATGAAAAAGCATTGTTTTGAGTTTTTCAACCAAATCAGATAGTTTAACTTTTAAATCCTCTTGGTAAAAAAATGCTGCATCTCTAAAGCGCGCCCTTAATACACGCTCGTTGCCTTTTATGATAAGACCATCATCATCTGTAAATATATTTGAAACAACGCAAAAATTATTGGATAATTTGTTTTGGATATCTAGAGAATAAAAATATTTTTGATTTAATTTCATGGAGCTAATTAATACTTCTTGGGGAAGCTCAAGAAAATCTTTTTCAAATGAGCCTTCAAGACAATGTGGGTATTCGACTAAATTTGTTACTTCATCTAATAACTCACCATCAATCACGTACTGTTTGTTTGAGCTGCTTTTAGCACTAAGAGCTGATTTAATTATTTCTTTTCTTTGCATTTGGTTTACTATCACATAATGCTCTTTTAAAACTTCTTTATAATCTTTAAAAAGCAAATCAATTTTGTAATTGGACAAAAATCTATGACCATATGTAAAAGGCACACTTTGACAACCAAACATTGAACACTCAACTACCTCATTATCTGCTATTAGCACAATATTATGCACAGGCCTTAAAAAAGCCCAACGTCCATCTCCCCAGCGCATAGACACGCTAAATGGCAAATTTGACAAAAAATCGCTAAAAACCGTACACAAAATCTCTTTTACCTGCTGGCTTTGAGATTTTAAGTAAACACATGCATAAACACCTTTTTTTGTTTCTTCAAAAAAACACTCTTCAATTGATGCATTGTTTTTTTCCAAAAAACTAAGTAATGCTTTTGTTGGTTTACCATTATCATCAAAACACACGCTTTTTGGAGGTCCTGTGAGTTTTTGCTTTTGCTGCTTGGTGAGGCTATCGCACTTTAGTTCTACGGCAATGCGCCTTGGTGTGTAATATACATAAACATCTGTATAATCAATACTGTACTTATCTAAAATAGGTATTATTGTATCATTATTTATTTTTAACAATTCCCTTGCTGGCAATTCTTCTGTTAAAATTTCAAACAACACTTTCATTGTTTTTCTCCCGTATAAACCTTTGCAATACTAACGGCTAAATCGCGAACCCTTTTAATGTAGTTTGTACGCTCTGAAACACTAATTGCACTTCTTGCATCAAGCAAATTAAATACATGAGAACACTTTATGCAATAATCATAGGCTGGTCTAATGAGTTTTGCTTTAATGCATCTGTTGGATTCAGCTTCAAACATATTGAAAAGTTCAAAAAGCATATTTGTATCTGCAAGTTCAAAATTGTATGTAGAATATTCCCATTCATCATGTTTGTGGATATCGCCGTATGTCAAAGTATCGTTGAATTTCATATCAAAAACACTTTCAACGCCTTGTATGTACATGCCAAGCCGCTCTGTGCCGTATGTAATCTCAACCGGTATAAGTTTTAAATCCACTCCGCCAATCTGTTGAAAATATGTAAATTGTGTAACTTCCATTCCATCAAGCCATACTTCCCAACCAAGTCCCCATGCGCCAAGCGTGGGAGATTCCCAGTTATCCTCAACAAAGCGTATATCATGTTTTTTTGTCTTTATGCCTAAGAATTCTAAGCTTTCTAAATACATTTCTTGTATATTTTTAGGAGATGGTTTAATAATAACCTGATATTGATAGTAATGTTGAAGCCTATTTGGGTTTTCGCCGTATCTACCATCTGTAGGTCTTCTTGATGGAGCGCTATAGGCTACGCTCCAGGGTTTGTCATCCAAAGATTTCAATACCGTAGCAGGATGAAATGTACCTGCGCCCGCTTCTATATCATAGGGCTGAAGTATTACGCAACCGTTTGATTTCCAAAACTCAGATAGCTTTAATGATATATCTTGATAATTCATAGCACACCCTCAATCGTTAATTTGTAATAATAGCGGCGCATGGTCTGATGAGCCACGTTTTGCACGCTCATTTGTATCTATTTCGCATTTTATTGCTTTGTCGAAAATCTCGCTAGTTGTCAATATGTAATCAACCCTCATGCCTTTGTTTCTTAAAAATGAATTTGCCCTATAATCCCAAAAACTAAATATTTTTTCATTTTTGTGAAATTCACGACATACATCTATAAAACCTAAATCCAATATGGCTTGCATGGCATTTCTTTCTGACTGCGTAAAACCTATTTGTTCACTCATCTGCTTGCTATTATAAACATCAAAGTCTGATAATGCAACATTTAAATCACCCATAAGTATAATTCTGCTTGTGTTTTTTAGCAAGGAAAACAAATATTCTTTTAATTTCGATAAATAATCCAGTTTGTAAAAAAAATCACTTTCCCCAACCTTCTTCCCGTTTGGTACATACACATTTATAATTTTTATATTATTAATATCGCAACTTATCATGCGCTTTTGATTTCTTATATCAAGCGCAAAGCCCTTCATTATATTTTCAAGCTTGTATCTTGATGCTATTGCAACACCATTAAAACCTACTTCACCAAAGCTTTCCACATTGTAACCCAAATCTCTAAAATTATTGTATGGAAATTTATCATCTGGAGCTTTGATTTCTTGCATACCAAGCACATCTATATCTTCTTTTTTAAGCCATTCTAAAATCTGGTCTAGTCTTACTCTGATAGAGTTCACATTCCATGTCGCTATTTTCATTATTTTTCCTTTCTTTTGTGTACTTTAGATAAATGCAACCTCGCTTTGGTGCCTTTTTTTTCTTTAACATACGTGCTTTTTGGTTGCACGAAATCTAATACTGCATATATTAATTATAATGTAAATTTTTTCAACTATTGATTTGCAAAACTCTAACTGCAGTTTTTGCAAAGCTTGCAAAAAGACTCTGGCCTATCTTAATATTTAAATTATCAAAATAGTATTTTGTGAGATTTACTTTAAGCAAAAATCCACAGTCTAAATAAATACTGTACACATGTCCGTTAAAGCTAAAATCAGTTACCATACATTTAATACAATTATCCATATCTGTTGGTTTTTTTGTCAATACAATTGTATCTGGCCTAATAAGGCAAAATGATTCGTCACATTTTGCAGCATTAGCTTTTATAATACAGCCTTGTATGTCTAAGCTGTCACTTGAGATGCGTTTACACTTTAGTATATTAAATCCTAAAAACTCTGCACTGTCAGCATCATTTGGAGTTACTAAAAACTCATCTAAGCTTTGTACGCTCTTTAAAAAACCATCTTGCATAACACCTATGTAGTCAGCCATAAACATTGCTTCTGAAATATCGTGTGTTACAAACAAACATGCATAGTTGAATTTTCTCAAAATGGTCTTTACTTCTTTAAGCAAATAGGGTTTTTCCAAATAAGAGATACCCGATGTAGGCTCATCAAAAAAAATAATATCAGGATTTGCACAAAGCGTTCTAGCTAATGCAACCCTTTGTTTTTGCCCATCGCTTATTTGGTGCGGCTTTCTTTTTAAAAGTTCGTTCAAATTAAATATGTCTATTATTTCATCAATATCAATCTTTGATTTATTGAATTTTAAACCATAAACTATGTTTTCATATATACTCATGTGTGGAAACAAACCAAAGTTACTCCCAATATAGCCAATCTTCCTTTCTTGTGGCTTTTTTTGCGTTATATCTTTATTATTGAGAATAATACTACCAGACTTTATAGGTTGCAAGCCACACAAACATTCAAGAAGTTTTGTCTTGCCTGTGCCATTTTTGCCCAATATTACTAACGTAGTGTTTTCTTTTAAGCTAAAATCAATATCTTTTAGTTTAAAATTGCCAAATACAGCATTGAGTTTTCTAACTTCCAAAAAATTCATCGTCTAATTAAAAACCTCAATGTCAAAAAGAAACCTA
>JABEBX010001864.1_pt1 | contig 11807 bp, 9 predicted proteins | sample 7245971 | NCBI WGS metagenome assembly JABEBX01 (sample SAMN14506365, study PRJNA622280) | hot springs metagenome | biome: hot spring [ENVO:00000051]|acidic hot spring [ENVO:00002120]; feature: spring [ENVO:00000027]|sediment [ENVO:00002007]; material: sediment environment [ENVO:01001048]...
GGACAAAGAGACGGTCAGTCATATTTCTCGAAAAATGAATTTATCGCGTGCTACGGTGCGCAAGTATCTGGATCATGTCGGAGATGAACCGAAGTACCCGCAGCGGAAATCCCGACCACGGCCGCAATTGGGAGCTTTTGAGGCGATCCTGCAGCAATGGCTGGAGACGGATGCGCACTTACCGCGCAAGCAGAAGCGGACCGCACGCAGACTGTTCGAGGGTTTGCAGAAGGCAGGATACCAGGGGGCTTATGACAGCATTCAGCGCTGGGTAAAGGCGTGGAAGGCGAACATTCGCCCTGGTCTGCACCAAGCCTTTATTCCCCTGAGTTTCCGTCCCGGTGAAGCGTATCAGTTTGACTGGAGCAGCGAGACGGTGATTCTGGATGGGGTGGCCATGGCGATCAAGGTCGCCCACTTTCGCCTGACTTACAGCCGGATGTCCTTTGTCCGGGCCTATCCCAGAGAAACCCAGGAGATGGTCTTCGCCGCCCATCAGGAAGCTTTTCTGGCCTTTGAAGGGGTCCCTGAGCGGGGTATTTACGATAACCCCAAGACCATTGTGGACGTGGTTTATCATCGTTCCCGCAAAGGTCAGGAACGGGATTTCAATCGGCGCTTCCTGGCCCTCATGAACCATTATCTGATTCGGCCCACCGCCTGCACGGTCGCTGCTGGATGGGAGAAGGGACAGGTCGAGAATCAGGTCGGCAATATCCGCGAATGGTTTTTTACCCCGCTTCCGCGCTTTGAAACACTGGATCAGCTGAACGCCTGGCTCTGGGAGCGCTGTCAGGAGCGGGCACAGAATCATGCACACCCCGAGCAGAAGACACGGACGATCTGGGCGGTCTTCCAGGAAGAGAAAGCGCTGCTGCGCCCCTTTCAAGCCACCTTCGATGGCTATGTGGAGGACCGGGTGCGGGTCAAATCGACCTGCCTGATATCGGTGGACCGTAATCACTACAGCGTACCCGCAGAATGGGCAGGAGAATGGGTGCGGGCACGGCGCTATGTGGATCGTATCGTGGTATTGATGGAAAGTGCGGTGATTGCCACCCATGCACGGCGCATGGGGCGGGACAAGACCATCACGGACCCGCAGCACTACCTGCAGGTTCTGGAGCGTAAACCGGGGGCTTTACGTAATGGCTTGCCCTTCCAGAAGCTACCGCGTGCCATCACCCTGGTGCAGGAGCATCTCCAGGCTAAAGCCGGTGGAGATAAGGCCTTTGTGGAAGTCTTACTGGCGGCCAGAGACCATGGCATGGACATACTGGAGACTGCCTGCGCCATGGCCCTGGAGCAGAAAACCGTTACAGTCACGGTAATCCTCAATCTGGTACACCGCCTGGCGCACCCGCTGCCACCACCCCCGCAGCAGACTCCGGAAGCCCTGCATCTGAAAGAAGAGCCAACGGCGGATTGCAGTCGCTACGATACCTTGCGGGGGAAGCCTTATGTCCACTGAACTGACCCTCTCTCTCAAGGATCTGCATCTGTACGGCATGGCGACCGCCTACCAGGAATGGGTCGCGCAACCCGGGCCGGTCACAGAGCCGGTTTCCTGGTTGTCCAGCCTGATTGATGCCGAAAAACAGGACCGCCATTACCGCAGTCTGCGTTACCAAAGACGTATAGCCCGGTTCCCCCTGCAGCGCAGTCTGGATGAGTTTGACTTCACGGAAAGCCCCTTGGCCGAAGAACACCTGCGCACGCTGGCCCAAGGGGAGTACCTGGAGTCTGCCCATAATCTCATTCTTGTGGGTGGCACAGGGACCGGGAAAACCCATCTGGCCCTGGCGTTAGGTCATGCCGCTATCGACCAGAGCAAGCGGGTACGCTGGTATAACGTAGTCGATCTCGTCAACTCTCTGGAACAGGAGAAAACCCGTGGCCAGGGCGGCCGCCTCGTCAGAACCCTGCAGAGCCTGGACCTTGTCATCCTCGACGAATTGGGCTACTTGCCCTTCTCGGAGTCGGGAGGCGCCTTGCTCTTCCATCTGATCAGCAAACTCTACGAACAGACCGCGCTGATTATCACCACCAACCTCTCCTTCGGAGAATGGGTGAAGATCTTCGGAGACGCCAAAATGACCACGGCGCTTCTCGATCGACTGACCCACCACTGCGATATTCTGGAGACCGGAAACGATTCTTACCGGTTCAAAAAACGTCGCAGCCACCCCCTCTAAAACTGGTCAAAAATACTGTACGGATGCATCGAAGCTGAGGATAGCGTGCCGTACAGATTATTCTGGCAGTGGTGTATGGTTCTCGTAACAAGTACTACCTCGGGAAACAGAAATCTGAATATTCTCGAAACACTTCAGATCCAGGTCTTTGGCCAGTTGTCGCAACAACGCGATGCGCTCAAGGTATTGACTATAGGTGTACTGGAGATTGAACTCAGCTTCTTTGGCGCGGGCCATAAGGACTATCTCTACCTCTCTTCGAGCCAGTGTAGAGGAACGATGAAAACGGGATCGCTCAGTCATGTTGCACCGACACGACTACCTGAATACGTGGTTGGTTACCCGGTATGAAATGAAGGGGTTTTCTGGTTGGCACCCAGATAAATTCACCGATTTCAGAATTGTGATCTTGCCGAATGGTGTTAAACATAATCATAAAATTATTACTCCGTAACCTAAAAATTAATCAGTGCTCCACTGAAAAGTTTGAAACCAAAAAAGTTCAGAGTTTTTTAAAGCGCGCAATCCAGACGCCGATTCTGCTTAGCGCTGGCTAATCACTAGCTTCGTTAGACACTGAATATAGGATAGCAACTGATTTCGATATGTTAAACATCAATAATCATTTTCAGAACATGGTTGTAACCATATAATGTTTACAGTTTATTCATTCGCCATCATGCAGCCGTTCACCGTGCTCGCGGGTTTCGCGCAACTCTATATCAGGCCAGCGTTCGCTGATGAGCTGCAGAACGGTGCCAGACTCGGCAAGAAGCACGGGATTACCGTCCACATCCGTTGCCAGCCGCGCCGAATTGCCCTTTTCGAACTCGCGCAATGTTTTTAGTTCTGGCGCACGTACCCAACGAGCGGACCGGACATTGACCGGCTCGAACAGAGCGGGCACTCCGTATTCAGTCTGCAGCCGGTGACTGACGATCTCAAATTGCAACTGGCCTACAGCACCCAGCACAGGCGGCCCGCCCTGGGTCATCTGAAACACCTGAATGGCACCTTCCTCACCCAACTCCTTGAGTGCTTTGTTGAGTTGCTTAGCCTTCAGCGGATCCTTGAGCTGCGCCCGCATAAACAACTCGGGCGCGAAATAGGGGATGCCCTTGAAGGTTAGTGCCTCGCCCTCGGTGAGGGTGTCGCCTATGTGGAATTGGCCGTGATTGTGGATGCCGATCACATCCCCCGCCACGGCCTCTTCCAGCGCGTTACGCTCATTAGCCATAAAAGTGAGCGGGTGTGGAATCTTGAACTGGCGTGCAGTGCGCACCTGGGTCACGCGGGTCTCCGGCGTTAGACGGCCCGAACAGACGCGCAGGAAGGCAATGCGATCGCGGTGGCGCGGATCCATATTTGCCTGAATCTTGAATACTAAGCCGCTGAATGCGGGTTCATATGGATCGACTTCGCGCATACCGCCATCGCGAGGCTGGGGTGGCGGCGCCCAGTCGATGATTGAATGGAGTAACTCGCGCACGCCGAAGTTATTGATCGCGGAACCGAAGAACACCGGGCTCTGCGCTCCGCGCAGATAGGCATCAAAGTCAAAGGGATCGGAGGCGCCGCGCACCAGTTCCACCTCGCTGCGCAGTGGCCCCACCTCCATGGGGTAGTGCATGTCCAGTACCGGGTCGTCGATGCCTTTCACCGATTCCACCTCGGCATGAGTGTTGCCTTCCCCGGGTTGAAAGCGATGCATCTCGTCACGCAGCAGGTGAAAAACGCCCCGAAATGATTTGCCCATACCCACTGGCCAGGTGATGGGTGCGCAGCGGATCTTCAGCACGTTCTCAATCTCATCGAGCAGATCGATGGGCTCGCGCACCTCGCGGTCCAGCTTGTTAACGAAGGTGATAATAGGGGTATTGCGTAGTCGGCACACCTCCAGTAGGCGGATGGTCTGCGCCTCTACACCCTTGGCCGCGTCGATCACCATCAGCGCAGCATCCACCGCTGACAGTACGCGGTAGGTATCCTCGGAGAAGTCCTGATGTCCGGGGGTGTCGAGCAAGTTGATGACATGCCCGCCGTATTCGAACTGCATCACCGAGCTGCTCACCGAGATGCCGCGCTGTTGCTCCACAGCCATCCAGTCGGAAGCCGCGAAGCTGCCGGACTTACGCGCCTTGACCGTTCCAGCTAACTGAATGGCACCGCCGAATAGTAGCAGTTTTTCAGTGAGTGTGGTCTTGCCTGCATCGGGATGCGAGATGATAGCGAAGGTACGCCGGCGACGGATCTCGTGCGTCAGGGATTGATCGGATGTTTTTAATTTCACGGTTTCTTGCATGAGAACTACCAGCAGCGGCCTTTCTTAAGCAGGAATATGAGGTGATCAAGAGGGCTCGGCCGGCTGATCAACGGCCCCTGGCCCTCGTGGCAGCCGATCTGACGTAGAAGCTCAAGTTGCTCCAGACGCACCACGCCTTCGGCCCCGACGCTCAGGCCTTGTCTTTGCGCTATATTACAAATATCGCGGATCTTCACCATGCTGGCGGCATCCTCTAGTGCCTGTTTCACCAACTTCTCGTCAAGCTTCACTATCTGAATGGGCATCTCATTGAAATGGATCGTCTTGAAATCAGTACTGTCCACGTGATCTATGGCTATTGCGAAGCCCTTGGCGGCAAGCCGCTGCAATAGTGGTACGATAGCGTCAGACGAATGACACAAGGTCTCGTACGGAAACTCCAGCCGTAGTTGTTCGGGCTTGACGCCGGAGTAGACCAGAAATTCCTCGAGCTGTGCAGCTGATTGGTCATCCGCACAGGTTTCCGCCGTGATATTCACGGCCATCGGCAAGGTGGGAATAGTTTCAGCCGTCAGTCGAACCATCGCTGCGACAGCCTGTTTGAGCACAGTATGGTCAATCAGCCAGTGCGCCTGGGATTCTTGTGCGGCTCGCAGTACACCGGCGGCAGTGAGTTGTTGGTTAAGACCGCCATCCCAGCGCACTCGCGCTTCGATGGCGGTGATCTTGCCGCTGTGCAGGTCTACGATGGGCTGGAAATGGGTTTGGAGCTCCTGGCGCCAGATAGCTTGGTCAAAATTGATTATCTGCATGGATCGGTCGTCTGTTCCTTCTTTGGGGTAGGGATGAATAAAAAATCGATGGCCACCCTTCCGCTTGGCGTGGTACATCGCTTGGTCGGCGCAATGCAGTAGATCGCTGCCCGTCTCGTGCCCTACGGGACCGAGACAGCCGCCGATGCTGACGGAGAGCCAATGCGCCTTACCCGATACCAGGAATGGTTCATCGAACAGCGTCAGCAGAGCTTGGCAAAAGGTTTCGACCTGTGGCAGCGGGTTAGTCTGCGGAGGGATCAGTACGGCGAACTCGTCACCACCAAGTCGGGCGATCTCCACACTATCTTCCGTCTCCTGGGCTAGCGTTTGTAATCGTTTACTGAACGCGCTCAACAGGTTGTCACCCGCATCGTGGCCGTGGATGTCGTTGATGGCCTTGAAACCGTCCAAATCAAGGAATAGAGTCGCGAGTTTCGCGGCGGTGTTTCGACAACGGTAAAGTGCGTTGTCGATCTGCTCGCGAAAGGCTTCGCGGTTCAGCAGGCCGGTAAGAGCATCACGATGGACCATCCACTCTAGCTGGTCCGCGTAGTTCCTGTAGTGCGTGATATCCGAACAGAGCAGCAGCCAGTGGGGTGTTTGGATCGAAGTCATGCGCATGGGACTGATAGAGACGTGCAGCGTCAGCACCTTCCCCTCTGGATTCAGGCCCTGTATCTCTCCTTGCCAGAAGCCGTTACGATTCAAAGCAGGCAGCGCTCTTTTCAGCAAATCAGCTTCGGCAGAAAGAAGAGGTGGTGGTGACGGTGTTGCGCTGTGCATGTCGAATTCGGTGAAGTGGGTGAATGCTGGATTGGTCCATACAATGTGACCGTCATGATTGAGAATCGCCGCTGCCGTACCTAAATTTTCCAGCAGGAACAGAACATCGCTACTAATGACTGAACTGCTCATCGTAAACGCAAGACAGATAACACCTCTGGTGCTATCCGCTTGTCCATACGCAACGCGACCATCATCCCTGCAAAGAGTTGCTGATGGTATGAGTGACGATCGTGAAAAACGAAGATCCGAGTCTCGCCAACGTGGCTGCGACGGAGGTTATGCAGGTTCGTTTTCAGCGCATAGAGTGAGATCAGATACAGCAAGACGTGCTCTTTACTCATATCGGCGGCGAGGCCGAATAGTGCGGCGGAGACCCGATTGGCACGCTGGATGACACACTTCAGATAGTTCACGGCGAGACCCGCCGCCGGATTTTTCAGTAGTGCGCACCATATGTTGTCAAGGATGGTATCAAGTTGATTTATGTGCATCTGTCATAGGGCAACCAGCCGGTACGCCGAACGTCTGGCTGCGTGGCCGGCCGATCACGTTGTTACCGGAAGAGGTAAAGAATCCACAGTCCCGATTACGGCGAAATACGACCGGCATCGCGTAGCGGAAAAGACGTGCCCTTATTCGACCGGCCAGGATAATAGCATGGCCGGGAAGCATGAGACCGTATTTACCGACGAAGACGTCGGAATCCGGAACGGCGGGCGCCATTCCCAGTCAATAAACTGGGAACAGACTACCATAATAGCAAGGTTTAGAACAAGAATTCAGGATTCATTGAGATCTATTGAGTAACAATTTGCTGGGACGTCGACTATTTTTCGTCAAACTTCTCGCCGTCCTTGATGTTGGATCATTCCAGTGTCGGTTCGAAATTGATCCGACCTCTACCTTCTGCGGCACTTGCGTCAGGGGATGCAATCAGTAGACGTGGTCTGGTCTTTTCCAAAACTCTATTCGCAGAGCCCTACAGAAAACTGTCGGGAAACACGCAATAGATCGCTCTCGCTACAAGCGTAGCAATGAACATGCTATTTTCATGAAGTTGATAGTGCTCATGGTGGTACTGTCAGTTTGGCGGCTGTAATCCGCCACCTTGCCCTTCCCCGTGTTTTGGGTTCGGAGAGGCTGTTTTTTAGTTCGGAAGATACAGTGAGCCGCTGCGGGTGCGGCGGATCGTCAACGCACTGCGTGATCTTGGAATGTGTTCGGGGCGATATCGCCCCAACCGAACTTGGACGCCGTCATTAATGCGATCAAAGCTGAACTGCGCAGCTGCGTCGCGGGTGCCCTGCACCAGAGAGAAATGCATTGGAGTTGGCGGTAGCCTGGGGGATCGCGCCCATAGTTTTTCCCGTTATTTCCACGGGAGTCTTCGGCTATCCGAGCAGGTATTGAACGAGCGGGGCGAAAAACTGATCAAAGAAACAGGAGGCGACAAGACATGACGATGAAACAGGTCGAGTTCAGCGATCGGGCGCGCGAGCGCCTGTTTGCCGGGGTAGTCAAATTGGCCGATGCGGTGAAGGTTACCCTCGGCCCGCGCGGACGCAACGTAGTACTGGAGCGCGCCTTTGGGACGCCTACCATTACTAAGGACGGCGTTTCCGTGGCTAGGGAAATCGAGCTTGAGGACCGCTTCGAGAACATGGGTGTACAAGCACTGAAGAATATTGCGATCGCCACCGCGGATTCTGCGGGAGACGGCACTACCACTGCTACTGTACTGGCTCATGCGATTCTACGCGAAGGCCGCAAGATGATGGTGATTGGCACCAATCCCATGGACCTCAAGCGCGGCATCGATCAGGCCGTGATTGCCGTGGTGGACGCGCTGAAGACCATGTCCCGACCCTGTAATGACAGCCAGACGATTGCCCAGGTGGGTGCCATCTCTACCAACGGTGACGAGGCCATCGGCCGGATCATCGCCGAGGCCATGGAACGGGTCGGCAAGGGCGGCGTGATCACTGTCGAAGACGGCTCCAGTCTGGAAGATACGCTTGATGTGGTCGAGGGCATGCAGTTCGACTGCGGCTATCTGTCGTCCTATTTTGTCACTAACCAGGAGGCCATGACCACCGAACAGGATGAGCCGCTGATCCTGCTGCATGAAGGCAAGATCGCCAGTATCCGTGATCTGATGCCGATGCTAGAGGAGGCGGCCAGATCTGACAAGCCGCTGCTGATCGTTGCGGAGGACGTCGAGGGCGAGGCGCTCGCGACTCTAGTGGTCAATCACATCCGCAAGATAGTCAAGGTGTGCGCGGTCAAGGCACCAGGTTTCGGCGATCGCCGCAAGCAGATGCTCCAGGATATCGCTGTCCTTACCGGTGGTACGGTAATCTCCGGGGATGTGGGTCTGTCGCTGGAGAAGGCCACCCCGGATCTTCTCGGCAGCGCGAGGAAAGTGCGAGTTGCTAAGGACGAGACCACTCTTGTTGACGGCGCCGGACAAGCTGACGCTATCACGGCGAGAATCGGCGAGCTACGCGCCCAGATTGAAAAGACTACCTCCGACTATGACAAGGAAAAGTTGCGGGAGCGCGTGGCAAAACTCTCCGGTGGTGTGGCCGTGATCAAGATCGGCGCCATCACCGAGGTGGAGATGAAGGAGAAAAAGGCGCGTATTGAGGACGCCTTGTACGCCACGCGTGCCGCCGTGGAAGAAGGTATCGTGCCGGGGGGTGGTGTAGCTCTGATCCGCGCCTTGGAGGCTACGCGGGATCTGAAGGGTGGCAATTACGATCAGGACATCGGCATCCAAATCGCGCGACGCGCTATGGAAGAGCCGCTGCGCCAAATCGTGACGAATGCTGGCATGGAGTCCTCAGTAGTATTGAACAAGATACGCGAAGGCCAGGGTGATTTCGGCTGTAACGTCGCTACCGGCGAGTACGGTGACATGGTCGCTATGGGCATTCTTGACCCGACCAAAGTGGTGCGTATCGCCCTACAAAATGCCGCCTCCGTCTCCGGCCTGATAATTACCACCGAGGCCATGGTGGCCGATGTGCCCACAGAAGCAACAGCGGTAATGGACAGGAACGGAATGGAGATGCTGTAGCATCTCATTCTTGGGAAAGGAAAACGGATCACGCATGACTGTTGCTGAAACCGAAGAAAAAACCCGTCTGAGAGCGTGTCAGACGAGTATTCGTAACACGCTTACCCAGATCGATGTCTGTCTGGGCGAGTATGCTCGAGAGATCCAGGCCCGCAAGGAATACCTGTGGGAAGCGCGGCGCGATATGGATCACATCGAAAAGATCGCGGTACGTCAGACCATTGAGCAGACCCTGGATTCCGCCGAGATGCTCCAGATCCAAAAGAAAAAACTGGTCAAGCTGATACGCTCGCCTTATTTCGGGCGTTTCGATTTCCACAGAAGCGGCGACCTGAACAGCGAGCCGATTTACATCGGCGTGCACCATTTCCGTGACGAAGTCGCGCGCGAAATCCTGATCTATGACTGGCGTGCACCCATTGCGTCCATATTCTACGACTACGAAATGGGACCTGCGCATTATCAGGCCCCGGCGGGCAAGATCGGGGGTCAACTGACGCTTAAGCGCCAGTTTCGTATCCACGACGGTGAGCTGGAGTTCATGATCGAATCAGGTGTCCACATCGTCGATGACGTGCTACAGGAAGAGCTCAGCCGCGCCAGCAATGACGAGGGCATGAAGCATATCGTTGCTACCATCCAGCGCGATCAGAACGTCATCATCCGCAACGACGACGCGCACACCCTGATCATCCAGGGGGTGGCGGGCTCCGGCAAGACCTCGATCGCACTACACCGCATCGCCTATCTGCTCTACCGCTTCAAGGACACACTCAGTTCCGACGACATCCTGATCATCTCGCCAAACCGTGTGTTCGCGGATTACATCGGCAACGTGTTGCCCGAGCTGGGCGAGGAGCAGGTGGCTGAGATCGGCATGGAGAACCTGGCCGCAGATCTTCTGGACCATCAGTATCGTTTCCAGACTTTCTTCGAACAGGCTTCCGCTTTGCTGGAAAAAAACGACGAGGCACTGAAGGCGCGCATCGTCGCCAAGGCATCGCTGGAGTTTCTGCACCAGATTGATGCCTATGCCGAAGATCTGGAAAAAAACGCTTTCGAAGCCGTCGAGTGGCGTACTGGTCGCAAGATCGTACCAGATTGGTTCTTCGCCGAGACCTGGCAGAAACACCGTGGTGTCGGGCGCACCGAACGCATCGCCCGACTGGTCAAAGCCACTGAAAGCCAGATTGGTATCCACTACAACTACGAGCTACGCACGGACGAGCGCCAAGCGCTGCGTGAGGCCATTCGCGGTATGGTGCGCAAGATCACCTTGCGCCAGGCCTATCAGGGCCTGTTCGAGTGGATGGGACAGCCGGAGCTGATTAAGCCCGCAGTTGGCAAGCTCGAATATGCAGATGTATTTCCGCTAATCTATCTCAAGATACGCCTGGAGGGTGTCAGCAATCCCCGTCTAGCGGTAAAGCATTTGCTGATAGACGAGATGCAGGACTACACCCCAGTGCAATACGCAGTGCTGGCCCGTCTATTCCCTTGCCGCAAGACGGTGCTCGGCGATGCGACGCAGTCGGTCAACCCGTACAGCGGTTCTACGGCCGAGCAGATTCAACGCTCTCTGCAATCCGCCATCCATGTCAAACTCATCAAGAGCTATCGCTCCACCTGGGAGATTATGCAGCTCGCACTGGCTATTTCACCCAACCCGGAGCTCGAAGCGATGAAGCGCCACGGTGAGGTGCCAGAAGTAATCATTTACAAGCGATCTGCGCAGATGATCGAGCGAATTAAAGAGGAGATAGAGGCGTTTCGTGGTTCCGAACACCACAGCCTAGCCATCATCACCAAGACGCAGAAACAGGCGGCCCGTTTGCATAAGTCGCTGATGGACAAAAGCGTCGAAACGCGCCTGCTCACCACCGATAGCGTGGGCTTTTCCAGCGGGGTGATCGTCTGCACCGCTTACCTTGCCAAAGGGCTGGAGTTCGACCGCGTCATCGTGGCCGATGCGAGCATGAGTAACTACCACACCGAGATGGATCGTAATCTGCTTTACGTCGCCTGCACCCGCGCCATGCATCGGCTTACCATATTTGCTGTCGGTGTGTTGACAAGCTTCATACCACAGTCAGCCAATAATATGGCGGCTCGCGTAGCAGGATGATATTCTGGCTCAGAACATGCAGGACGTACTTTACCTCTAATGCCGCACGCTGGATCAAAAAGCTGATCAAGTTCGGATTCCTGCCCGATCCGGCATAACCGCTTTAAGATCCCGTAAAATGGTCCTCACAGGCCAGAGACTTCTGTGCCAGTAACCCCATCTCTTTCACATTAATAGAGGCCATGGCATTTATCGCTGTCGCTTCTAAATTCAGCATTAAGCGCAGGTTGGCCGGCTTACAAATCCCCCCAATCCGGTTCAGCCAGACGGTATTGATCATTTTCATATTGATAGCGCCGTTCCCAAGGGCGCGGAGTGAGTTCTTCCCCGGTCTGCTTGATGGCCAGCACCTGATGCAATGCCGACCAGTTGCGCCAGAAGGCATAAGCGCAACCCGCCATGTAAATGGCCCAGATCCGGTAGCGTTTATCCCCGACCATGGCCGTAGCTTCGTCCTTATGGGCTTCCAGGCGGTCCACCCAATGAATCAAAGTCTGGGCATAGTGTGGACGCAGGTTTTCGACATCAATCACCTCAAGATTCT
>JABEBX010023190.1_pt1 | contig 11807 bp, 13 predicted proteins | sample 7245971 | NCBI WGS metagenome assembly JABEBX01 (sample SAMN14506365, study PRJNA622280) | hot springs metagenome | biome: hot spring [ENVO:00000051]|acidic hot spring [ENVO:00002120]; feature: spring [ENVO:00000027]|sediment [ENVO:00002007]; material: sediment environment [ENVO:01001048]...
CGCAGGCAAATTTCTTACTCTTCCTCTTATAAAAACCTGTCCAGAACTTATATTTACCGTTGTTCCAGAAATAGACAAACCGCATCCAGAAATAATATCTCCATTTACAAATATAGTCTGTGCTAACGCTTCTTGAGCGTTTGCTAGAATAGACTGTATCTCATTCAATTCCGCTGACTGTAATCCCCTGCCGGGCAGAAAAGCAACGCTCTCCCAAGTTATTCTTCCTGTATTATTTGTAGCAGGTGGCTGTTGTGCCGTATTTGGCACTATTACTCCATAATCTACAAAAGATACAGCTCCGCCTGTAACTTGCGTTAAAAAACCAAAAGTGCTCCCTGTCACTCTTCCATAAATATTATAAGATTTTGCATTTTCTACTGCTGCCCAAGACAATGTTATATAATTTGTAGAACTTAACTGTGCAACTCCATTTACTGTAATAGTTGTTCCATTTGTCTCTCCTGTATCTCCAACAGATGTTACTATATACGTGTATTCTGTCCCATCTGTTGTTCCAGAAAATGTTGCTGTTACAACAGGAAAATTAGAAAAAAGCAACCATGCTGAAAAATATAAATAAGTGGCTCCAACATTATATATATCTGTTAATGTAACGGGTGCATAATTAACACCTTGAAAATTAATTGTTCCTGTAGCACTTGGCACCACAAACTGTATCAAGCTTACTTGAGTTAATCCTTGTATCTCATTTATCATCGTAGTTGAAACACTCTCTGCTGGCGGATTATTATCATTCGGCCATGGATCTGTTTGACCTACTCCAAACCAGAAATTCATATTGTTATACATATTCTGTAATATTGCTACATTTCCTACTGTTGTAATCGCTGGCATTATTGCCTCCTTACTTAAAACCTTTCAAAACCATTTTCTCTTCCACAATATAAATATAAAATCAAAAATTCTCAATTTTTTCATACTATCATCCCGCTGCTCTTATACATTATTGCTATATTATTATTTACAATTCCTCTCTTCCCGCTAACTGTTACTGCTTGTGGATTTATAATTCCCTGTCCATTGTTTATACTTAAAATTATTCCACTCTGAATAATATTCCCTCCTGTAATATCAAAAATTACATTCTTATTTATCATGCCTAATTTAACTTTTACAAAATTAACCGGGTATGATTGTAATATTACTACTTTAGAAAAAGGATTAATAACTCCTAAATAGTCATTCATAAACATTGCTATTCTCTGTGTATTTATAGCTCCCTGTGATGTATAATCGCATTCATACTTCATTACTGCTGTATTATTTATCACACCAATATAATCATTTATAATAACTCTTGGTGCCATTACTAATACAGGTTGCATCACTGATCTTTTCTGATTTACTATTATACAATAATCTTGAGTATCAAATTCAGCTATATTATCGCTGTCTGCTGTTAAATAATCCTGAACTGATTCCCCACCAATATCGACAACATCTTCGCTCTCTAATAATTGCGGAAGTGAATTGGATGCTATAAAACTTGATACTGTATTATTATCTTGAAGCATAAAAATAAAAGATGTTGCAAAATACCATAGAAATATCCCTACAGGAAACCAACTTGCTACTGTATTCATAAAATATTGATTATAAAAATAATAAGGAAAATATACGCTCCACGAACCATCTCTATAAAAATCCCCATCTTGTAAAAAACCGCTTGATGGTGCATTCTGACTAGACAATACTAAAACATTCTGAAAATTATCTTGCAACTGAATTCCTCTTCCATATATCTGATTCGCTAAAAAATTAAATCCTTCATACGTTCCTATTCTTCTTATAAGTGCTGCTGCTATTCCTGCTATATCCTGTAACTGTTGTATATTAAATCCAAAATCCATTCCTATCTGTTGTATATACTCATTTATCCACTGATTCTCATTTATCAATTGCTGCAAATTAGTTAGCCACTGTATCTCATCTATTTCTGTCAATGCAGATTCTGTCATCGTTTGAATTACAGAAATAAATTGTGCAAATCTTTCACTATCAAACATCCAATCTGGTGCAAAAAGACTAAGGTCTACTAATTCCCCCATGCTTTCTCCTAACCGTTAATATCCACTCTTACTGTTCCTAGTACTGGAATTTGATTTTGAGATAAAATCATATCTTGAGCGGGCATATACACTGCGACATTCTGAAATCCTGCTGCGAGTATTGTGCTCTGTATCTTTGCGATAGGTATCCATTGCCCTATCTGTGCTCCTGCGTAAAGAGTAGTCAATGCTTGTATTATTGAAAATTATTAGTTACATTGACAACGCTTACTGATTGTACTCCAGGAAGACTTTGAAATACTTGCTGAAAATCAGCCTGTGTTACTAATCTTTTTCCCACTCTATATAAATCCACCATTCTTGATCTTAATTGATCCACAGTTTCAAATGTACTTCCATTCATCCAATTATTTAAATTACCTAATTGTGCTGTTATATTAGGCTGTCCTGTAACAGTAACAGAACTTCCAACTACGGGAACCCAATTATAAATTACTGATGGATATGTAACCGTAAAAGTTGTTCCAATACCAGGCATTCCAAAAGCAGAAAACATTTGGACACCTAAACCTTGATCTGGAGTTGTATATATCCTTGCTCTATTATTAGTCAATCCATCAAATAAATCTGTCACCACTTCATAATTAACTCCGTTTACTGTTACCACTACATTTTGATCACTTGCAGTAGTATCAGTAATCTCCCATGTTTGCATATTAGTATTTGAAACTGTAAAAGAAACATTTGTTAAAGTGCCTTGTGTAACTGTTATCTGCGTCTGGTTTCCTTGTTGTAAAACAACTTCTTCTGTTGTATAGCAATTTACGCCTCCAATAGATATTTGAGTAAAAGCAGGTAATGTAATAGTTCCACTTGTAGAAGTTAATAATATTGGACCATATGCTCCATTATTTCTTTTTACATATAAATTCAGCATATTGGCAATTCTTACTAAAGAAGTCCAAAATTGGGCGGTATCTATAAAATTCTCTTCTGCAGTTCTTTTTAAATAATACATTAACAACTGAAAAATATATGCATATGAATCTATTAAAATACTTGTAGTGCTTGATATTGGTACATCACTCCATTCTGTTTGTTGTTGTAAAGAAGTGGTTAACTGATTTACAATATCGTCAAAATCTAATGAAGTTAAACTTAACATTAAACGCTCCTCATGTATTCCCAAATATCATATCTATCTGGCACGGATACTACTGCCCCAGCGCTAGGATCATGAAATATATTCATCACATCATTTACCACGGGAACTGCCCACCATAAATATACATTTCCATATACATTATCCGCTAATAAATCCCATCTTCCTATCCAAGCGTCCGACCACATTATATTTTGTACTGGTCTTTTTATACTATTTTTTAATCCACAAATACTCTTTGCCCAAATATTTACTTCTTGAACACCTGATGCATTTGTTTCAACATCAAAAATATCCCAAATCTCCTTCATACATTACTCCTGCACTAATACTCTTGTCATATTAATTGTTTGACCTATTGCAGTTATTGCCACTGAAATATTCACTATATACGCACTATCAGGATAATCTACTGTTATCTCAATATTCTCTATTGTTCCTTTACTTTGTTGTTGATTCACTGCAGTCATTATATCTGCTGCTAAAACCCTTGCTGTATCAGGTGATAATGAATCAAATAATGACTTATAAGCATAAGAACCAAAATCAGGTCTCATTGGCCTTTCACCAGGTCTTGTCATTATTATATTTTCTATATCTCCAATAACTGTATCTATACCTGTTCTTTCTAACAATCTCCCTGTATTATCTAATCTAAATTGATTATCTAAATCTCCCCATGAACTAGGAATTACTGGTAACGCCATTTAAATCTCCTTTAACTGCATAAACAAACTGCCTGTCCATTCACGGTCAATGATCCATTAATATTTACTGCTCCATTAATATTACATGGACCTGTAATTGTTATATTGCCTTGTAATCCTATTGCTCCATTACTTTCTAATGTTACAGTACCAGAACCATTTGCTGCTACTAAATTCCCTGATACCTCTATATTATCCCCGCTAAAAGTCAAGGTAGCTTGACTATTTGTTATTGTAATAGTGCTATTATTATTTAATGTAATGTTATCTCCAGAAGCATTACTTACTGTAATAGCTCCATTGCTATTTAAAGTAACATTATCTCCACTTGTTGTGGTTATTTGAACAGTTCCAGAATTATGTACAGTTATAACGCTTCCACTTTCATGTCGCAAAAGAACTGCTGAAGGATACTCCGCATTATTTTCATTGAATACTTCATGTCCAATAAATTCTGTATTATTAAAAGTGTTTCCTTGCGATTTATTTTGATATGTTAAACCAACTCCTGTTGTATCAAATGGAATACTCCATCCTAACCATACTGGGTTACTTATCTCGCCTTCCATAAACATAACCCATACCCAATTTCCCGCTTGTGGTATTTTCATCCATCCACCGTAGCAAGGTTCGGCCCAAGGACAATCATTAGGATTTACTCCTACCATCATTGGATACACTTGTACCTGTACTCTTCCTCTTCCAAGGGGATCATTACTATTTATTACTTTTGCTCTATGTATTCCAGATACATTATTTACATCCTTACCAAAAGCGCCTAACATTTTCTACCCTCTTCTTTAAATATAAAACTATCAGAATGCAAAATTTTCTCCATTTTTTATTTCTTTTTCTTTCTTTAATCGATTGAAAATTTCCTTACTTTTATTTCCACTAATCATAGCCCAATCTGCATAGGGATACAGATTTACTACATACCCATTTTGTGGGTCATTTCCTTTTATCACTTTTACTTTTTTGATTTTATAATCAAAATATCCTACGATGCCAATATAACCATTTCCCGCTTTATCCACTATCACTGCCTTGCCACTACAGATCCTTTCATTTGAATTTAATTGTTTATTTTCCACGTACAATATTTTAGCACCAATTCTTGCTCTACTATCACATCCTTGAGAATCACAGAAATATTGCATTAATAAATTATTTACTGATTTTAACACCCCTTTGTTATCACAAGTAATAAATGTTTCTTTTTTAACAACTTTATGAATAATTTTTTCGTTTTTAGAAAAAGCATAATAAATAATGATAATAACCATTATTATTATACTAATTAACCACCAACCCTTCTTTACTTTCAATAATTTCTCCTTATTCTTTTAAGGCAAGAATTCCAGCAAGCAATATCAATATTATCATTATAACTTCACTCGCTGTCTCGCCTATTACTATCATTTTTAATCTCCTTTTTTGTTTAATAAAAGTATCCCAGCTACTATTGTTAAAATAATCAATCCTATGTTCCTAATTTCATTATGTGAAATCATCTTCCCTCCTTAATTATATTATACAGGCTCCGAGTGAAACTCTTCAGCCAATAATCCCACTTTCATATAATATCTAAATTCAGGCGAACTGGTATAATGTATTATACTTCCCACAATCCAATCCCCACTTAATGATTCAAACATTTCTGAATTATATCCGCTTGGTATTATAACTTTTACTTTTTGTCCTACTCTTAATTGGGAACTTCCAGTTGTCCATATCCAAACCCTTCTTTTTAATCTTGCTTCATTAATCATTGCAAACATTCTCATTATAGAATCATACTCCGACTTCGTTCCCACTATTTTACCGTAACTATTTTTATAGGCATTATTAACAAAAGAATATCCAATATCCTTTCCTGTATCAGTTGCAGTACTATATAAATTATACGATTGACTTGTAATGGCATTATTAGCTAAATTATAATTATACATATGCCAAATAGGGTCATTTACAAAGGGCATTGCTGCCCCTTTATCTATATGGGAGTATAAAATAGGCAATGTATTTGCTGCAATTAAACCATTATTCTTACTCATAAACGCTTCTGATAGTATTCTAGGATCATACTCAATCTGAAAGTACATTGATACTTGTTGATTCTTTAAAGAATCAACACTCCTTAAATGTATTATCCCACCATCATTTGTTCTTTCTAACCAACTTAAATATCCAGTTTTATCTGCTGCTCCTGCTACTCCTTTTACATACTGTAAAAATCTAATGCTATTAGTAGTCTGAATAAAACTACCTGATGTTTTCGCTCCTTGTATATCATATCCTAATGTAGCACTAACATACTTATTATAATCAGTAAAAACATCCGACCAAACATTATTAACAACATCACCTGCAGATACTCCACCAAAACTTCTACTCTGAGTTTGTAATAACCATAAAGATAAAATATCTATTCCATAATAAACCCTATCTAATGTTGCTGACCTCTTTACATCATAAATATCTTTTGAATCATGTCTTAATATTGCAAAATCAAACCATCTATAATTATCTATTCCTGTAAACAACGCTAATTGTCCTTCTCTTTTCTTATCAAAATATGCACCTGCTGGATCAGTAAATACATATTTTACAGCTGGTAGCATAGTAATAAAATTCTCGTATATATAAGCTTCTTTAAAAACAAACTTTGGTATTTGCGTCATTTGATTTAATGCATATTTATCATGAAACATATCAAATCCATAAGCGCGCCATTCAGTAAACATTATTACCTAATCTCCATTTTTTAAGGAATATATGGAAGGCCGCTTCCATTTATAGTCTGATCCACCCCATTATTGGTTGAAGCAAACCCATTAAAAGAAGATGTTGTGTTCTTAACATTTATCACTGATCCTACTTCTTTTACAGTTATTTTATTTGTAGACATATCCAAGTGCGCTCTATCAACTGCATAAACAGAAGTTATTTTTAAATCTATTTCACAAAATGCTGGGAATCCTTTTATTAATGTTTCACTCCATTTATGGCTAATATTTGTAACATATGCTTGTTCCATCATAAACCAGTCCCCAATCAAAACTTTAACTTCCATTGGCGATATTTCTGCAATAGTTTTATTTATAGTTGGCACAGTTAAATCATATAGTGTAGATAATTGATTTGTTACATCTTGTGTAGAATCCTCAACCCATAATATTAAAGGCAGTGGGAACTGTATAAAACCAGGAACACCTCCCATTTGTCTTGTCCAAGATAAACCAGGAGCTACCGCTTTATTTAATAAACTATTTATAGTACTATTTCCAGTATTTCCTATTAAGGTACCAGCTGCCATAGAAATATCCGTAATAGCGTTTTTAATATCTAAATATGCTTTAAAAAAACTATTATATTCAAGTTCTATGTCATATGATATTTCTTTATTTAAAAATGCCCTAAAATTTCCTTTCCCTTTGTTAGAACTAATTATAACACTATGTTTTCTTTTACTATAACTTGCTAATGTATTTTGTTGCATATGTCCTCCTTATCCGACTAAACCGCTTGCAAGCATATATGACAATAAATCCTCTGGCATTGAAGGTATCTTTGTAAAATTAGCATCCCCTTGCTCATTATTCGCTCCCTGAACTACATTGTTATTTATTATACTTGGAGTTGATTGTTTTGTTTCAGATGATTTACCTGCAAGAAATAAATCTGCAAATTGATTAGTTACATCTGCCGTTTTCTTATGTAAATTATCTAATTGAGACACGTTCATTTTAGTATTTGCATTTTGAATATTAGCTACTTTCTTTGCATTTATTATAGATTGATTATCAATCTTAGCTTTATTCTTTGCTTGTTCATCTTGAGCTTGTATTATTAATTCAGCGTCCAAGTCATCTTTTTGATTTTCAAATGCCTTTTTTAAATTTGCTTGATATTCTTTCGTATAGCCAGAGAAATATGTCGGTACTGATGCTATTTTACGATTTAATATAGAGTCTAATACTTGTTTATCAGTCATTTTATTAATATCTTTATTTTTAAATGCTCCTGTAACCAAATCTGGTCCATAATTAGGACCATATTGATTTGCAATATCAACTAATTCACTTTTTATTGCAAAAGAATTTCTTTTAAGTAAATCAGTTCCTAATGTCCCTAATTTAGACATCATTGGCTGTACATTATGTTTTAAATCCCAAGCATACATTTGTTCATATAACTTAACAGGTCCTATTGTATCTACTGTTTTATGCCATGCATTTATAAAGTCTGGTGAACCAAAGGTATACTTTGAAACATTATTATATCCATACTCTTTAGCAAATGACTTAAAATTAGCAGCTGTTAATTGAAATTGACCTACATACCCTTCTTTTAAATTTACATTCTTCATTGCGCCAGCATCGGGTTGAAAATGACTTGTTTCCCTTTTTGTAGTAATCCCTGCCAACGATATATTATTCCAACCAGATTTACCTGTTAATAACATACTGTTTTTAGCTTCTTCTACTATTTTAGGATTAACATTTTTAAATTTATCTTCCTTATTATTTTTCTTCGTGCCTGGCGTATTGCCTTCAGTATTCTTATTTCCTTCCGAAGCAAATGCTTCTATTAATCCCCCCAATAATCCTGTTATTAATAATATTAATGGGGCTTCTTTTAATATAGATCCTAAAATACCTCCACCTAATGATGCTTTACTACTTTTTTCCTCTTTTAATCCTTTAATATCTACCTTTGCTCCATTTGTTATAGTAAATACCATTTTAGACGCACTTATTTTTGATGCATTTAAATCTACATTTTTTACTCCCGTTATACTTTTTAATAAACTATACTTTTTAGGTTCAACTACTGGTAATGGTGCTTCAGTTTTTGAACTTATTAATTGTAATAAAGGTTTTGGTAGTTCTAATTGAGGCTTAGGCAATGCTAATTGCGGTTTTGGCAATTCTAATTGTTGTTTTGGAAATAAAGTTCCTCTATACAAATTTTGTAAAGTATTATGTAAAAGTCTAATTTCATTAACTATTGGATGTGTTATTTGCTCAACAGAAAACATTAATTGATGCTTAGGTAATTCAGTAGTAGAATGATTTTTATTTTCTAATTTAGATAATGTTTCTTTTGATTCTCCTTTTCCTCCAAACTGTTCCGTTAATTTCTTATTTCCAAACATTCCTTTAATCTTTTTAAATCCAGCAATACCAATATCTTTTACATCCAATATTATAGCGTCAAAAGCTCCTTCAACTATCTTTGAAAAAGGACCTAAAACTCCTGCCAATGCAAATGTTTTTGCCTCTTCAGCATAATGTAAAAATTCATTTTTTAAATGAGATCTAGTTCTACCAAGAGTTTTATCAGTATCATAATCTCTTCCCCTGCTACTTCTATTACTACTTCTACTAATTCTATCCTTAGATGCCGTACTGGATCTCTCTCGCTTATTTTTCTTTTTATCAATATCATTTAAATCTGATATCTCTGCAATAATTCCTGAAAAGCCTTTCTTTAATTCTTTTATTAAAGTACTTTGGTCATCTTTATCTTTTTTATATAATGAAGAAAAACCTTTATTTAATTCCTGCAATTCCTTTATTAATTCTTGATATTCTTTTTTATCTTTTTCAGATGATTTATCATTTTTTGTTTTTTTATTATATGCTGATTGAGACTGTTGCTTATTAGTGACCCCTGCAGTATTTTCAGTACTACTTGTAGTATAACTATTTGTATTAGTTGTTTCGGTATTATTAGTATTATTGTTTATATCTACCATTTATTATCTACCGCCTTTTGGACCAAATTTTGTAACGCTATTTAAATTTGATCCTAATTCGTTTTTACTATTTACTGTTTTATTTATACTCTCTATATATTTATTCAACTTTGTAGCCCATTTCTCTAATTCAAACATATAAGTATCCTCGTCCAATAAAAAATGCATATGATAACCTATTAAAAATTTAACATCAAAAATAAATTCATAAACATCATTACCTCGCCAAAAAAAGAAAAAATGGAACGGGCAATTCCACCTCCGCCCCACAATTACTACACTTTAAAGTTATTTCCTTTTCTAATCCATATTCTTGCCACTTATTTATAAAATCCATTACTGCTTTATAGTCTGATAATACTAATTCATCTACTTTCTCTTGTAATACAGAAAATGGTTCTTTATTTAAATTTAAGCTACTTGCAAGCATGTCATAATCTTTTAACTCTTCAAAACTTTCTAATTCTCTATTAAAAAACATATCTATCCTTGGCATCCTAAATAAAATACCACTTTCTAATGTTATTGGTTCTTTTGGATATTCATCGCTTAATTCTGTTTCATTTATATCTTTAATTAAATCTATATGTGCCACTTGCCCTTCTTTACCACACTCGGAGCAAGTCCATGTAGTATCAAATATCCTTCCTAACGAATTCACTCTTTGAGATGTTATCACTTTTATTAAATCTGCAAAAGTTAATTGTGTTATATCAAACTTCTCAGGCTCCACAATTGTATTTCCTATTGCTTCTATTACTCTTCTTGCATAGTCTAATTCGTTGCTTACTTGTGAAGTAATTAAAGGTTTTACATCCTTAATCTTTAATGGTCTTACTAACAATATATCAGAATATCCATGCTTACCTTTTGACGGTAATTTTACTTCAATCAATAAATCACCAGTAGGTTTTTTAACATCCTCCACAACCTCTTTCTTTTTCTCTAAATCCTTTGGATCTAACATCTTCACATCACACCTCCTATAACCATTCTATATTCTCAAAATTAAATTTCACTTTTATTAATACCAATTCATTTTCCCCATATTCAAATTTTATTGAATCTACTGACACTGGATATGCGTTTACAACTCTAACACTACAACAATTAGTGCTTGTTGGAGCAGTAATATTTGGATTAGATAAATTAGATCCACCTCCAAATAAGGATGATAATATTCCAGATACTGTTCCTACTTGACCAGCTATACTTCCTATTTTATTTGCATTCCCGCCAAGTCCGCTTGTTATAGAACTTACTCCACTTGAAAGAGTGCCTACTGCACCTAATGCCCCACCAATACTATTTATATTATTAATGCTATTTATAGTTCCAGCAACTTTACTTACTGTGCTTACTCCTTTTGAAACCATATTTAAACCACTATTTATTTGACTACTTCCTTTTATAGCATTTGCTATTCCACTAGCAGCACCTATTACAGATGATACTTTAGAAGCAATACCTCCAATTCCTTGACTATTGGTAAAACTTGTAGGCGTTTGGCTTCTCGTTACAGGTCCATTTTCACCTGTAATATTTGTTTCAAAAGCACTTGTAGCCCCTATTTGTGTTACCATATTATCCACAGTTAAAATAGAAATCATTATATCTCTTACATACTCACTTTTTAGATTAAAAGTCATATAATATGGATCAGTTGGATCCATATTTATAATTTGCTGAAACCAAGTTTTCACTCGTCGCATTATACTTCTTTGTTCGTCTTCCCAAAACTCAATTGTAAGTGAGTCTTCATTCTTAAATCCAGAAGGATATTCCATATCAAATGTAGGAGCTAACCTAATCTTTTCAGTATCCAAAGTCATCCATGAAGGTATATCTATACTTTTTGCTTGATATATAGCTTCATTTGGAGTTATATTTAAAGTTGTTCCTTGGGATTGATTTAAACTATCAGGAAAATATACTTGAAAATTATAACTTCTTAAAGGTTCTGCAAAACCTGCTACTTCATTGATAGACGCCATTCCAAAACCTCCATTACTATAAATATAAAATTAAGAAAAACGAAAAAAGATAACCGCCAACCATTACTGGCTGACGGCTTTTATAAAAATGAGGTGTGAGGGCTAAATTATGTAGCTATTTGAATCCAATCAAATTGAAATGTAGCG
>JABEBX010018023.1_pt1 | contig 11795 bp, 11 predicted proteins | sample 7245971 | NCBI WGS metagenome assembly JABEBX01 (sample SAMN14506365, study PRJNA622280) | hot springs metagenome | biome: hot spring [ENVO:00000051]|acidic hot spring [ENVO:00002120]; feature: spring [ENVO:00000027]|sediment [ENVO:00002007]; material: sediment environment [ENVO:01001048]...
GATCAAGTCACCAAAATTTCGTGCGATCTCAATCCGCCGCCACCCGCTCCCATTCTCTTTCATTCTCCGGGGTGGCGCGAGTCGCAATGGACGTTAGAAGTAGGCAGGACTGTAGGCATTTTTGAACAAACCTAATGGATTGACTCAACATGATTTTTCTGTGAATTACGCGTGGCATCAGGTACCTGCATTACAAATGTGATCGGACATCGGCGCTTTATCGTCAGAAATAGTGGCGAGATCGTTGGGAGAAGTAGGAAGTGGCTCCATGTTCGAAGCAGGTGGGGTGGAACCGGGTACACTTTCCGCCGCTGGGTGTTGCACAAGCTGGTTTTGACTAGATAGCCCCGCCACAAGTACAGGGCTTTGCATGCGCATCACAGTGTCTGTCTGCAAAGGGATTCCCCAGCCCATTTGGCCATTAATACCCATTACCGGACTTAACTTCAGACCAAAAATGCTGGGTAAGCCCATTTCTTGTTTCAAGGCATAGAGGCCACGCCCAACTTGATCTATGAAGGGTATAACGAGCGGCTGTACAGTAGTAATTTGTACTTTCAGAAGAGTCGCATCCTGTATGGACATTTTGCTGTTGACGCCGATGCGTGTCTGCCGGTAAGCAAGATGATCTACAGGAATCGCATGAACCGGAGTCCCGGACCCGTCACGGGTCAGTTCAGCAAAATCGTCAAAGGCTTCTCGAGTGGGGCTGAGTATTTGGATATTGGCTTGTGCTGCAGCGGTTTTGGCGGCGGCGTAGCCTCTAGCCAGCGCTTCCAGATTTTGACCGTGGGTATACAGAGGTGTCAGACCACGGGCCAGGGCTTCACGGATTGCTTCAGTGTTCGCACCGTGCAGCGTTCCTGCGCGCACAGCCTCCTGACTGGCCACTTCAAATTGCGCGCGAGCCTGATAAAGAAGGGCTCCTTGAAAAGTGCCGAGCAGGGCCAGCAGTAGAGTTGGCAGGGTGATGGCAAACTCTACGGCACTGACCCCACTTTCGCTAAGGGGTATAGCGACAATCTGCTCGACTACTGTGGGACCCGTCCGATCAAACAAATAAAAACTAGGCAACATAATGTTCTGCTCCCAATCCACGTTGTGGTTCAGGTGTCTGGAAAATTCCGAGATCAATAGGTAATCCCCGCTCGCGCATTACTTCATAAAATTCTGGTATAGCTCCTGTCGCCCTGAATGCACCACGCACTCTGCCTTCACTGTCGTAACCCTGTTGTTTGAAAGTGAATAACTCTTGCAGCTGGATGGTTCCGCTCTCGGTCCCGGTTACCTCGCAGATGCTGGTGACCTTGCGAGAGCCGCAGGAGAAACGGGTGATTTGTAGGATGACATCTACTGCTGAAGCAATTTGTTCCCGGATAGCGGTGAGTGGTAGATCCATGCCTGCCATCAGTACCATGACTTCCAGACGGGAGAGCATATCGCGGGGGCTGTTGGCGTGAGCCGTAGTAAGAGAGCCATCATGCCCTGTATTCATGGCTTGCAGCATGTCCAGTGCTTCACCACCGCGACATTCACCCGATCCTGTTCCTCCGGAAATAATCATGTTCTTACGCTGCTGGACACAAACCTGAACAAATTGCGCCATATCGGGTGCGATGGATTCATAAGCCATTATGTTCTCCATCTGCAGACGTTTTTTGGAAAATTTGCGGATGGTGATGCAGGCACCTTTGAGGGATAAAGGCGGGATAACAGCATTGACACGGGAGCCATCGGCAAGGCGCGCGTCCACTAACGGTGAGCTTTCATCAATGCGTCTACCGATAGGCGCAACAATTCGATCAATAATATGACGAACGGCTATTTCACTACTGAACAGGGCAGGCGCTGCCAGTAGCTTTCCTTGCCGTTCAATAAATATTTCGTCAAAGCGGTTTACCATGATTTCAGTAATGCTTTCATCAGCGAGAAAGTCTTCCAGTGGGCCCAGGCCAATGGCTTCATCCAGCACTTCTTTGGCAAGTCGTTGTCGATCAATGTCCGCTGATAGATTCATGCGCCAGACGATTTCGCGCACTAGTTCACCCACCATGCGGCGCAGTTCTTCAGTAGAAAGCGTGCTGAGATCAATGCGTCGTAAATCCATCTGACTACGGACTGATTCATGTACTTCCCGAACCATGCTGAGCCAGTGAGCGTCGTATACGGGGCGAGCTATCTGTTCAGTTTTGGAAATGTCCAATGCCTTGGTTGTTAATTGTCGAGGAGTAAAAAGTGGTTCAACATCGGATGGAATATCAATGGAACAAGGTATTTTATTACTTAAAAGAGCCGTTGCGGAATTGGCTTTGTCGACTTTTAAGATTTCGTCGTCAAAGCGGGGCAAGATCTGCAGACAGTATCCGGCGATAACAACTTCGTCTTGTGCACCCACTGGCCCATAGGCGCGCATGCGTTCACCATTGACCATGATCGTGGCGAAATTGCTGAGCCCTTCAACATATACTCCGCCGTGCTCGAAGTAAGCACGTGCATGTTCTTTGCCAATGTTCCAGCCTTCCAGACGTAATTGAGCATACTCAGCCTTTCCCATGAGACATACCCCATCGCTGGGTGCAATAATTTGGGTTCCTGTTTTGGGATGTGATGCGCGGATCAGAAACATGATCTTCTCTCCTAACGAATAAGTCCTTTATCTGATCTGTGTTGGTACATATTTTCGAGATATTTTGCCTGAGAATCAGCATCAATATTCTCGCGTGAATCTGCTGTGATCACGGTGGGGGTAATTAGAAAAACTAATTCGGATTCGTTATCCCTGAAATCATCGGACTTAAAAAGGTAACCAATAATTGGTATGTTTCCAAATCCGGGAATTTTGCTACTATTTTTGGCAAGATTATGATCAACCAATCCTGACATTACCAGTGTTTCACCATCTTTCAGGTTGATTTCTGTTTGACTGCGATTGGTAAAAAATCCTGGCACGCCGCCAACCGTCAGTGAAGGGTCAATGTTGCTTACTTCCGTAAATATTTTGAGACCAACATTATGGCGATCATCGGCAACGGGTGAAAATTTCAGTCGAATTCCGAAGTCCTTAAAGATAACTGAGGTCTGACCAAAGCCTATGGCCAGTGGGATGGGTATTTGTCCGCCAGCAAGAAATTCAGCGGGTTCCTTGCTGCCGCTTTTGGCGCTTAATTTTGGATTGGCAATCTCATAGGCTTCACCATTTTGAAGCGCATAATTGATGCGTGAAGCCACGGAAGCTATGATGCCAAAGTTACTTGCAAATGGGGCCACTTTTAGCGGTAAATCAGTGATTCCGGAATTAGGAAATGAGAAGTTCGCTAAAGGCCCACCTGTACCATTACTGGTTGGAACTCCCATGCGGAAATAGGGATTAGAAGTAAAATCACCCACAATTCCAGCTTGTGGGCCGGCTATGGATTGATTCCAATTGACCCCGAGACTGCGGAAAAAATCTGTTTTCATCTTAAGTATCCGCACATCCAGAAGAACAACTTTTTCCATTCGCAGGGGTTCTTTTTCGGCGAGATTTACCACGTTTGGGTAAACTGCTTTGAGTTTTTCAATGCGAGACAGAGTTTCTTCAGAAAGGTTTTTTCCATCTATGATGATTTTGTCGCCGACAATCCTGACCTGAGTGTTGGGGCTGGCGGTCAGCAAGCTTGAAATTTCGTCCGCAGCATGTCCAATATCTTTGGGAGCGATTACTACCCGAGCAGCACTTTCTGTTCCGTTTTTGTACCATAAATGCAAATTGGTTTCTCCAGTACCCTCTGCAAGGAGTAATAATTCCTTGTTATCTACAAGTGTCACGCTCAATATTTTACCGTTACCAACCGCGACTCTTCTGATCGTGCTGGTCGGAATGATTTTGACCTGACCAGAATACATCGAAATGTTTTCTGATCGATTAAGAAGAGGATCTGCTGTGGCTACGGATAATGTTGATATATATAAGATGGCCGCAGTCAAAATATTGGTAACGGGTTTCATCAGAGGCTATTTCCTGTCAGGACTGAGGTAAAGGAGGAATATAGGAAAACGGTAAATATTGGATTTTTTGTTCAGCAGGGGAGACACTGTGCTCCTGATCGTGGTGCTCTTCGAAAGACGGGTTAGATTCAATCGTTCCATCATTTTTCTGTCCAGAAGTGGATATTTTAGTGATGTCCGCTGGGCCGTTCGAGGTTGTTCCACCCGCTATATATTCCACTCCTGCAGGAGGAATAGGTGGATAACCAATGATGTCATGCAAGGAAACACTACGCTTTGGCCATGTTGAATTTTTTTCATTACCACGTAAATCCATTCTGATTTCCCCGCTTTTTTGAGCAACCAAAATTTCTTGTGCTTGTAAAGGAGTCACTTCAAGGGTAATGGTGTTGTATCCCTGTGAAGAATTGTCAATATTGTTTTGGGAAAGTTCTCTCCCAGTGGCAATTATTTTTAAATTCTGCCCTAAAAATCGCACTAGAGAGCCCTCTGATGTGGAACTTATTGTTTGTAGGCTATTCAGGGCGGCGTTATGAGAGATGTTTGATGAAGTGATCCACAATAAATCGATGCGATCCCCTGGACGCAGCATTTTATCCAGAGAATTTTCGGAATTTACTGAAATGGTCAATGCAACGTGTTGATCGTCAAGAACGTCCGCTGGACTCTCTGTCGCGTTAATCATCGACAGTGTAATTGGCTTTCCTTTTTCTGCCTGAAAGAGCAGCCTTTTCAAGGCGATCTTATCGAAATCTGTATCCAGAACTGCGCCTGCAGGAGCGTTGTCGGCCGGGATAAAGCGACGTGCTACCTTGGCTAAGGTAAGGACAGTACCAGCGGGTAGATTTTCTATTGGGACAACTACTGATACGGTACTTTCCTTCTTGGGAGTTAATTCACTTAGAAGGCGTTTTTTCAGCGCAGTTTCCTGAGCATCCAGTGTGTGAATAGCAAGCACTGCTGCGGTAAAACCCGCTGTGATGGCAAATGCCAAAATGATCCAGCCACTTAGGGCACGCTTTTTCTTTTGCAGTAATGGGGGGGTGGCGGATGGTTCAGGGATGTTTTGAGTCGACACGAGTTATCCTCAAAAAGGCAGAGTGGCGATAGCTGCAGCCCAGCCAAAATCGCTGGAAAATTTCCGCAATGCATCCATCAGTTGCACGATGGGACTGGGTGCACCCACAAACAGTAAGCCGAGTGCAAATATGGCGACGATGGCATACTCAATGCTGGACTGACCTTTTTCATTCATCGGCGGTCTCTACCGTTGATCCAGCACAACAATGACACGACTTTCACCAACTCCATCGGCACCAATAACCATATCGAGGTGGCGGTTGTCCTTATTCATGGAAATAACGGATGTCTGCCCCTGCATTGCCGGGCTTCCACGCCATTGTCGTGCCAGAAGTGCTTTTTCCAGGAGCGTACGTAAATCAGATGCAGGTATGTTCACATGTATATGCAAAACTCGTCCGTGTATCCCATGATCGTGACTATCAATGTCCTGCAATATCTCGGCATTCGCAGGGAGAGGCAAATCATCTGGCAGAGGATCACGCTCTGTCCTCTGGTCCATGCGTAGGCTGGAGAGTGTCCCGTAGGCAGTATTCCCTTCCATATGCCACTGGCTAGTGAGCGAATATGGGGGAGTTATACAACCCTGAATATGCTCACCACGAAGATTATTTTCGGTATATGATCCTCTTAGTTGGGCGCAGGCTTCGACAAAATGGGAACGCAGCCGCTCTTCCTCCGCATTGACATGAAATTGTGTAGCATGAATATCCACGCCATTGATTTTGAGGCGGCCCGCTAAAGGCTCTGTCACAGTATTTTCAGGTGTTGGTAGTAAGAGGGGATTTTCTCCCGCCCAAACGCCTGTGTTACCCAGGCAGAACATACAGAGAAGAAGAAGTTGATTTTTTCTCATGACCTTCCATCTCCAGGATAAGGTTGCAGGCGATCTCCATACTGAACTTCTGGATCTACATGCCCGTAGCCCAGCTGGTTGAGTTCAGGAAACAGTACGCCTCCCATAGTCTTTACAGTGTTGATCAGACCATTGTCGAGATAGGCGCTGGGCAGGAGAGTTTTAACGATTCTGATTTCTTCTTCAGGACCATTAGCTGTCCATGCGTCCGTCAAAACCGCTGCTTGTGCGTTAAATCGCATACTATCTGAGAAGGTGCTGCCTGGCAGGTAGACGTAAGAGGGTAAACCTCTTACTGGCACACTGATGTTTGCCACTGTGGGCCCAGTCATCTGCAATGGGATTTTGGAGATTTTCATGAGCGTTCCCAAAAATTTCATAGACACTCCATCGGCGATATTTTCTTCATGTGTCGAAATGCTTATGTCTGCCAAATTACGGAGTAGTGGCTGGCCATCATGTCGGGTTAGTATTGGGTTTACGGTATTACTATTGCCGGAGTTGATAGATGCGAGCCCTATGCCGTTAGGACCAAAAAAACGTATTGCGGCCTCGTTTCGTAGCTCGCTGTCATTTTTGATGGCGGACCATTCCCGCCCTGGAGGAGGAGACTTTCTCCACACTATTCTCTCCCAAGCTACATAACGCGCCGCCTCGATACTTCGCAATTGTGTAAAACTCCATTTGCCAGTGTAAATGGCAAGGAAAAATAGAGGAATTATTGCAAAAGCCGCAAGCACGACGAATTCGGTGAGTGACTGCCCATGTTCTGCACTATGCGAGCTATCCCCAAATAATTTTTTTTTAACAGGAATTTTTTTCAGCATGAGAAGCATCATGTTTATTGCAAGCCAAGCAAAGTCGCATACAGCGATCTTTCGCGTGCATTCAAATCCACTAGTCGGGCTTCCCAGAACGGGCTAAAAAGATTGGCGCGCTCGTCATAGGCATCAGCGCGTTGCCATAATGATGCAGGCCGTCGGAAAAATGCTTGAGCTTTGGCCATGGAGCGTATGTGCTTGCCTGGATTGTCCTGTGCCAGTGAAATGTTTGTTTTATCCTGAGCGGACTGCTTGATGCCCAAAGCGTTGCTGGCATCCCGTACGTTTTGGCGATCATGCTCCACAACTACAACATAAGAAGGCATTACATCAGCTGGATCTCCATTCGCGTCCTTAAGTTGTGGGCTATTCCGATTAAAATCCCAGTAGCGACTGATTCCACCAGCAGAAAAACGTGTTGCATCGCCGCCGACCGAGCGCATGGATGCCCCCGTGCTATCTTGCTCTCCGGGATTTTTGAAAGCAGCAATATTGGACCCTTGAGCATTTTGCGAACGGGAATCCTGATAGGCTGGTAAGTTGACTGTACGTTCTGTAGATGGAAAAACTGTTTGGGGAGTAGAACTTTTTTCCAGATATTGACCAGGATAGGAGAAATTACTACCATTACCGGTTTGTGATGCTCCATAACCTAATGGGATTTCAATCCATTTTTTGCCACCCAAAATTATTCCTTTTCTGGCCCAAACATGTAATGACAATGTGTCCATACCGGACCAGACAAACTTTCCTTCTGAAGTTTTGGCTATCTCCGAGCCTCCAGCGCGACGAAATTCCCAGCCGGTAACATACAGATTTCCCGATTTAACAGGGAGAAGAGGTGTAGGCAGATTATTCCGGGTGGATGTAAAACCATCTCGTGAGGCATTGATCATAGAGGCCATGCGGTTTTGAGCCTGCTCTTTGTCACCGCCCCAACGCTGAAGGAGATTCCCACGATTTTTGAAATAACTACTTAGGTTGGTGGCCATAATAATTGTGTTTAATTGACCGTTGGCATCATTCAGTTTAACCACCTGTTCAGCAACTGCTGTCATTGCTCCACCGGGATGATTGTTGCCTCCTCCTGGATCGAAAACACCGTTAGCAAGATGATAGGCTTCTTGCGAACCACTCAAAGCCGAATCGGCTAAATCCAATGCGGGTAGTAAGACGTTGCTTGCAGTTTCGATGCTTTGATTCAGCACGTTGGTGCTTTGTGCAATGGCATTGGTAATGGTGGCTATGATTGAGCCTACACCTGGAATGATCTGGGCAAAATTTCCAACATTCCGGATATTAACACCCAGACTATTTATGTATCTTCCCCAGGAAACAAGACTGATTGTCTGACCAATAGCTACTTGATTTGCCACCATAGCACGATTGGTGTAAGCAATAAAATTTAGTTCGCGCGCTTCCATTTGCATGGCTGAAAATGCTGCCGCGTCAGCCGCATTCTGGGTTTTAAGTTTGACAGCTGTTTGCTGTCCGGTATTAAAAACAAACAACACTGCTAACAGTATGACTGGAATTAAAGCAACAGAAAATAACGCTGCCTGTCCGGATTCTGCGATTTTTTTTGCAGTAAATATCATATTTATAGACGTTGAACGCATGATAAATTCCATATTTATATGAAGTTGATGATCCGGATAGGTGCGTGTGAAATTATTTGTCAATTGGAATGAATAAAAATTATAAATTAAGAAAAGTTATTTTCCTAAGTCAGATTTGTAATCGCTCATATTTTTCTGAATGGCGGCATTGCCTGTTGCTTGCCCCGCAGTGCCTTGCGCTGCAGTGATTTCGGTTCCTCCACTTTTACCCGATAGTTCCTGGGAAATACCCGCCATTTGATGGCGTAACGTCTGCCCAAAATAGGAAAATACTGCAATTCCAGTTATGGCTATGAGGGCAACGATGATAAGATATTCTGTCATTCCTTGACCGCACTCTTTTTGCTGGTTTGACGTGGATAAATAATGTTTCATGAATCCTCCATAATGGCCGGTTAATTGATTGGTGTTGTATTATTTAAGCACACTATAAAAACATGGACAATATGGTCAATAGTCACGCATTTTATTTTTTAATTATTTGTAAATATTGAATAAATATTTTTTTGTAATTATGGTTTATGATTTAATTTTTTTAACAATTATTACTTTTTATAGTATAAATATTATTTTATAGTTTTTTTCTGATGTTTTGTATTAAATTTATGACAAATAACGTTATTGTATAGTTTAAATATGGTAACTTTTGTTGTTGAGTTATAGTGTGACGTGTGGCAGATTGATGCTCGTTTTTGTTACAATGGTGTATCAGTTTATTTATGGACGCAGCTGCAACTGCGGCTAACCATGTGCTCGCAGATTTTTATCACATAGTAGTGGGCGAGGATATGTGTGGAAGAAATTTCAGGGTGCTGGATCGCTCGGTTTAAGTGAAGCTAAATTTTGCAGCAAATACTTCTGAGCTGCTGGAGTAATAGCATGAGTGCAACTTAAGAGTCGGTTTGCAAACTTACATCCTCTGGATGTGGTTGATGGCTGCGAACGAAATAAGGATTCCCGGCTTGTGAAAGGATCCTGCTCGGTACGATAGAATCAAGTTACGATTATGCCATTTTAATAATTTCTACGCGTCTGTTGATGGCTCTATTTGCCTCAGTATCGTTGCTAACTAAGGGTCTGCTTGATCCATAGCCTGTTGTTTCAAGGCGCCGGGGATCAATGCCTTCGGCAATTAAGGCGTTTTTAACAGCTACCGCCCGAGTGACAGATAACTTTTGATTGTAGCTTTCTGCACCTGCCTGATCTGTGTGTCCCTCAATTCGTACATGTAACTGTGGATGCTTCTTTAGCAGATCACTCAATGCCTTCAAGGAGGGTTGGGCATCTGTCCTGAGGGTTGAGCGATTGAAGTCAAAAGGTAAATGCAAAGAAAATTGCCCTTTATTATTCAGTTCATAGAGCATGTTCTCGCTAGTCAGAGGGTCAGACGAACTGGACACCATCCCGTTTTGCATAGGCTGCGTCTGTATTGCATATACTGAAGCATCCTGGGAGTGACCGAACAGGGTGTTGTCGTTGATGAAAACTAAAGTACGTACTCCATCAGCAGCTCGATGTTCTGCTGTTAACATGCGCCCGTCATCAAAAAGAAAATTTTCCACGCCTCCTGTATAGCCTGTCGGCGCGTTTCGCCAGAGAGATGTATTAATGGATGCATCTCCATTGGTTCTGCAATTATGATTGGCGCACTGCCATAAAATGTGGAACCCTGCATGCTGCAAAGCTTGTTGATAGTTGCGAATCACTTCTAATGGCGAGCGATCTCTGGGAACCTGATATTTGATATAGGTGATTTGGCCCTCCAGTGTTTCAGAACGGGTTAGAGCATTTTTACCTAATGGTCCCAGTGGAATTGTTATTTCATCGTAATGAGCACTGCGATAATTATCCACTACGCTTCCGGGGTATCGCCCCAGAAAGGGGAGATCTTGACCATTTTCTGCAAGGATAGATGTTGATCCTGCTAAAGATAATGTCAGAAAGAAGAAAATATTAAATCTGTGACGCATGCTGTTCACTCCAGTCAGAAGTGGCCCCGAAAGGCAACGTGGCGATTTGTTTTTTACTGCCAATGGTCCTTAGGAGGCGCGCGAGGAGCATGCGCCTGTTTGGCACCCCATGGCGTCGGCATAGTGCGGCTATCCGGGAACGTATGGTGCTTTCACTCTGTCCAAGTTGCAGTGCAATTTGGCTTTGACCAATACCATTAACCAGTAATTGTGCAATACGTAAATCTGTTGGGTTTAGTTCAGGATGAAAAGGGTATTCTATTTCTAATCTGCTGTGCAGGAAGGTTAGCCCTGCCTGAATTTTTTGCATTTCTACAGCAGTTAGTATTCTTTGTGTGTCGAGATGAAACAGTATGATCTGCATGGGAGTGTCATTGCAGACGAAGCTTGACGCGATTTCCAGTGAGGTCATGACTGTGTGCGGAGTTGGGGTGTTCCCCGTGGCTTCCCTTTGCGCCCGAACGATCAGTTCCCGTGGTGGGGTGGGCCAGCGCCCCGCAGGGTAGCGCCACCAGCAATGTGTTTGCCAGCTCTTGCTTTGTCGATGAATACGGTAGGTTTTTATCTGTCGCAGCCAGCCTAGATCACGCCAATGTTGGGCCATCTGTGTCGGGGATAGCTGTAAATTGTTGTTCAAAAGCGTTGCATCTGTGCCCTGAAGTTTTGTCTGGGCCAATAGTTTTAACCACATCGTTCGCTCCCTCCATTACGGAAGTTGATACATCTATAATATTTTCAAAAATAATACTGTTATTTTTCATAATGTCAATATCATATATCAAATGGATAAAGACCTCTTTCATGGTTTTATAATTTTTGTTTATCAGTTTATATATAGATAAAAAACATGTAGTTATAATATATTTATTATGATTATTGAACATCTTTTTAGAATTTTTAGCTTATGATTAAATGATTCTGTAAAGCAGCTGTGTGTTATGGCTGAAAATGTAATGCTGATTACAATGTTTATTGTTTTACGATTTGTCTGAGCTTCTTTTTTGAGTGGGAGAGACGTGTTGCGACATGAAGCATTTGCTTTTCTAGTCTTTATGGCCGTTCTGGGCCTGACTCTGCTGCTATCATTTGCTGCCCGTCAGCTTCTGTATAGAGGACAAAACCGCTTCGCTCGGGACAGTCAAATGGGGTTGAAAAGTCTTTTCATTTTTGCGGACCCCGTGTTGCTCTGGAAATTGAATCTTATGTTGCTGGCTGTTCTGCCTGTTCTGACGTGGTGGGCATCGGGGTCAGTTGTGGTCGCTGCCGGGGCTGCCTTTTTGATCCTGCTTCTGCCGCGCCTGATTATGCGTTGGCTGCAGAAGCGACGCTTGGACCGACTGCATGCGCAGTTGCCAGATGCGCTGATGATGTTGGCCAGTGGACTGCGTTCTGGTGCTAATTTGCAACAGGCTATGGAGGGGCTATCTCGTGATCTCAGTCCGCCCATCAGTCAGGAGTTGGG
>JABEBX010022559.1_pt1 | contig 11792 bp, 11 predicted proteins | sample 7245971 | NCBI WGS metagenome assembly JABEBX01 (sample SAMN14506365, study PRJNA622280) | hot springs metagenome | biome: hot spring [ENVO:00000051]|acidic hot spring [ENVO:00002120]; feature: spring [ENVO:00000027]|sediment [ENVO:00002007]; material: sediment environment [ENVO:01001048]...
CTGACTGGGCTTACAATCGCAGAGTACTTTAGAGATATAGATAAATTGGACATACTGCTGTTTATAGATAATATATTTAGGTTTACACAAGCAGGCAGTGAAGTTTCTGCTCTTTTGGGTAGGATACCTTCAGCTGTTGGTTACCAGCCAACGCTTGGCACAGACATGGGTGAGCTTCAAGAGCGTATTACATCTACAAAAAGCGGTTCTATCACTTCAGTTCAAGCAGTATACGTGCCAGCAGACGATTTAACAGATCCAGCTCCAGCTACAACATTTTCTCACCTTGATGCTACAACTGTTCTTTCAAGACGCCTTACAGAGCTTGGTATATATCCGGCAGTTGACCCGCTTGACTCAACATCAAGAATCCTCGATCCATATGTGCTTGGCGAAGAACACTACTCAGTAGCAAGAAATGTTCAAGAGATACTGCAAAGGTACAAAGAGCTTCAAGACATTATTGCAATTCTTGGTATGGAAGAGCTTTCTGAAGAGGATAAGCTGATAGTAGCTAGAGCTAGAAAAATTCAAAGATTTTTATCTCAGCCATTCTTTGTTGCAGAGCAATTTACGGGCATGAAGGGTAAATATGTTAAAATACAAGATACAATAAAAGGTTTTAAAGGCATCATAGATGGTTTATACGATGAATTGCCAGAACAAGCATTCTACCTTGTAGGAACCATTGAAGATGCTATAGAAAAAGCAAAAACGCTTAAGGGGTAATTATGGATAAAATACTCTGCACAATAGTTACACCTGAAAAAGTTATAGCAAGCAAAGAAATCGACCAGGTAATAGCCCCAGGCGCAAGCGGTGAGTTTGGCATACTGCCAAACCACGTGCCTTTTATCAGTATATTGGATATAGGGGTTATAAAGCTTTTATATGAAAATATGCAAGATAAGTATGTAATTGGAGGTGGATATTTAGAATTTGATAACAATAGCGCGAATATTCTTTGTGATGAAGTATTTAGTAAAAACAATATTACAAAAGAAGAAGCTTCTAAAGCGCTAAACGAATTAGAATCAAAATTAAAAGAAGAAACGCCAAATACGCCGGAGTATGAAAGCATATACAAGGATTTAATGAAGTACAGATACATACTAAATGTTTTATTTGAAGGAGAAAAATAATATATAGGAGGCCTAATGGAAGCACCTAATTTCTTACAATTTTTAGCTGATATGCTACATGTTCCTAATTTTATGGTTTTTACGTGGTTTATAATGCTAGTTATATTGTACCACCAACATCTAGCTGGAATACAACAATTGCACTGGCTATTTTGGTATTTGTCTATTACCAGTATTTAGGCATAAAGCATAATGGTTTAAGATACATCAGACACTTTATGGGACCTGTTTGGTGGCTTACACCATTGATGATACCTGTTGAAATTATTGGTCATTTTGCAAGAATCTTATCTTTGTCTGTGAGGCTTTTTGGAAATATAGGCGGCGATGATTTATTGCTTGCAGTGTTATTTTTTTTGGTACCAGCACTTGTGCCAATTCCTGTTATGTTTTTAATATTATTTGCTGCAGTGTTGCAATCATTTATCTTTCCACTGCTTACAACACTATACATTGCAGATGCTGTTGCAACACACCATGAGTAAACAATTTTTTATTGTGAGGAGGTTTTATGAAGGGTAAGGTTTTATTTCTAACTGCACTTTTTTTGTTAGCTGCTACTAGCGCGTTTGCAGCAGGCGCTCCACAAGCTGCTTCATCTTTAAAAGAGTACTATATGCTTGTAGCTATGGGTGGAGCTATTGGACTGGGTTTAGCTGCTGGCGGTGGCGGAATTGGCCAGGGTCATGCAGTAAATGGAACAGTATTAGGTACGGCAAGAAATCCCAGCTTATCTGGTAAATTACTAACAGTAATGATGATCGGCCTTGCTATGATTGAGTCGCTCGTTATCTACATGCTTGTTATTGTATTGATAATTCAAAAACCCAACTTAAATGAAGTATTTTCAAATCAACAATAGTATTTAAATCTTCATAAAAAGGACTTGTTTTATTTAAAATCTTTTTATAAACATCATCCGTTATTAAATCGCTGTTTTTTAATCCCAAATTAATAGAGTCATTAGGATTTTGCGATAGGTAATTTTGCGTAATTATTCTATATATGTCAATTTTATCTGCATCTCTAATAACTTTTGATAAAAAATTGATTTTGTAATCATCATATCTTTGCATTTTAGCTTTGTTATGATTTTCTATTGCTTTTACAATAATATCTTTCGTGTATTCATTGATGTTTTTTAATAAGTCATTTTCTGTTATTATTTTAATGGAAAGATCAGCGTGGTTTGTGGATATTTTATCATTGAATGTAGAAAATACTGCATATTGTTCAAATCTGCCCAAATCGTGAAATAGTGCAATAATGAAAGAAACAAGCCTACACTGTTGATTTTTTCTGTAATTTTGCATAATCTTTAGCGATTCTTTACATACGTTATGTGTATGGATACGTTTTAATTCAAGATTTTCTTTTTTGTCTGGATTATTTTTGACTATATTATCCACGTATCTATCAAACCAACGTTTTAAATTTACAACATGGCTAATACTTAAATTCTCAAGCTCGCTCATCAAATAATATTATATCACAAACAACAACAAATTAGCGATCTAATTTAAATTTTCTTTTTAAGTTTCCCAAGTTTAATAAAATAGTTGGCAATACAAATAACACAAAAAAAATCTGAGCAAGTAAACCAAAAATAATTGCTATGGCTAATGGCTGTAACATATCTGAAGCATGACCAAAATTTACTGCAATAGGCATCAAAGACAATATAGCAATCAAGGTAGACATAACGATTGGACGCATCCTATTTTTGCCAGCATTTATAATTGCGCTGATGTTGCTATTTTTATTTTCAAAGAATTCTTTATACTCACTAATATAGAAAATAGCTGTTTCTGTGTTTATGCCCACACTCATAATAAGACCCATAATTGATGTTATATTTAGCTGAGTATTGGTTATATACAGGCCAATAAAATCTGCAGTTAACGCCAAAAGCGACATAAATAAAATTGTAAAAGATAATAAAAACTCCTCATACAAAAACAGCAATACAGCAAAAACCAACACAACTGCACTTATAAGTATAATAGAAAGATCAAAAAATGCTTTCTTTTGTTGAGCGTAAAGACCTCCAAACTCGTAATATACGCCCTTTTCATTTAATATCTGAGATTTGTTTAAAATATTTTTTACATTTCCTACGGCTTGGCCTAAACTTGTATTACTTATCCTTGCGCTAACTGCTATCATATTTTTTAGATTATCATGCACGATTTCTGGCTGACCAGATACTATTTGGAGATTAGCTATACGCTTTAAAGGAATAAGTCTGCCATCTCGCGTTCTAATTGGTAAATTTTCTATCTCTGTTATGCTTTGTCTAAAATTTTGTGGCGTCCAAACCCTTACACCAACTACTTTTGGATTCTCTAAAATATATGTAGCATCAATACCGCTTAAGTACTGTTTAACTTGATTAGCGATATAGTGTGCATCAACACCTTCAATTGCAGCTTTTGATCGATCAATATTAATATTTAGTGCATCACCAGCTAATACTACGCCGCTTTTAACATCAACAACACCTGGTACTTTTGATATTAGATTTGCAACCTTAGGCGCAAGATATAATAATTGAGAATAATTATTTGAATAAATTTTTATCTCTATAGGAGAAGGTGTCCCTACTAAATCGCCAATCATATCTTCCATTAGTTGAGCCATATCTATATGTACTCCAGGGACAGTTGTTTCAATTTTATTTCGTATATCATCCATGATTTTCTCAACAGATGGTCTTGGAAAAGGTTTGAGTTTTATAAAAAAATCACCTGTATTTGATTCCGTTAGGCCACCGCCAAGTTGCAGACCAATTCTTGCCGTGTAATTTTCCACATATTTATTGGATTGTATAATTTTTTCTATTTTACTAATCGTATATTGGGTTTCATTTAATGAAGTACCGGGTTTTGTAACATAATCCAAAACAAACCCTCCTTCGTCCATCGAAGGCATAAAACCACTTCCAATGTTTTTAAAACTGTAAATTCCACATGAAATTAAAACAATAACGAGTATATATATAACTAGAGGCTTTCTAAAAGAAAAATTTAAGGCTTTTCTATACACTTTTGATAGATAGTCTACAAAAACATTTTTCTTTTCTTTATTTAAACCGTTCCTTAATAGTTTTCTTGCAATAATTGGTACCAAAATTACAGTTACCAAAAAAGAAATCACTAAACTCATAGCCATAGTTATAGATAATGTTTTGAAAAAAGCTCCAGTTACACCAGATAAAAAAGCAAATGGTATAAATATAACTGTAGTTGATAGTGACGAACCAAGAAGAGGCTTTAAAAAATCTTTAACTGCTAAAGGTACGACTTTATCTACATCTTGACCAATTCGCTCTTCAACAAAACGCATAATATACTCTATCATCACAATAACATCGTCTATAATTAAACCTACAGCAGCCGCTATTCCGCCTAAACTCATTATATTGAAACTCATTTTGAAAACATAAATCATCAGTATTGTGCTAAATAGAATAACGGGTAAACTAATTAGCAATGTAAAAGTAATTTTAAAATTATTTAAAAAAACTAGTACTACTACGATAGATAGAATTATGCCAATAATGATTGCATCTCTTAGACTATGTGTAGAAGATAAAATAAGCTTGCTTTGGTCATACCATTTTGTAATGTGTATCCCGCTTGGAAGCTTGTCCATAAAGCTGTTTATCTTTTTATCTACATCATGTGCAATTTGAACAGTATTGCCTTGTGGCGATTGAATAATTTGAACCAAAACCGCATTTTGACCATTTGCTATTACTTTTGTCCAGTTGGGTACAATAGATTTTTTTATATGGGCTATGTCACTTAAACGCACAATACCATTACCGCTTGTTTTTAAAACTGTATCTTCAATAGATTCAATATTGTGTAATTGCGATTTAGAAACTACTAAATACAATTTGTAGTAATCTTCAAGCCTTCCAACGGCATTAATTACATTTGAATTAGACAATGCTTTTATCACATCATCCATTGTAAGATTATAAGTGTAAAGTTTCATAGGGTTTATTAGCACATGGTACTCTTCTTGTTCTCCGCCCACAACCTGGACATCCGCTACACCTTTAATGTTTAACAATAGCGGCTTTATTTCATATAAAGCTATATTTCTTAATTCTACTAAAGAATGGTCCTTTGATGTAATGCTGTAAGCTATTGCAGGATAAACAGTTGGGTACATTCTTATAGCGTGGAATGTTGTGTCTTTTGGTAAACTTGGTAGTATGCCATTTAAAGCAGATTCAGTATTTAACAAGTTGATATTCATATTTTGTCCCCAACCAAAATCAAGTATAAATTCTGCAGAACCTCTACTTGTAGTGGAACGTATGTGGGATACATTTGGTACAGCCCTTAGAGCTTGTTCTACTTTTTTTGTTACCTCTACAACCATCGTATTTACTGGTATATCACCGCAATCAACTGTGACTCTAACACGCGGAAACTCTACATTTGGAAACAAAGCAACTGGCGTCTTAAATATCGCAAAAATACCACCAAAAACAATTACAACAATTAAAAATATTATTGCTTTTCTCTTTCGCCATAAGAGTTCTTGAAATTTCATTTTTCTACCTTTACTCTCATACCATCTTTTAATTCATACACACCCTTTGTTACAACTAACTCATGTTCTGATATATCACATGGTGCTATTTGTGCATATTCTTGGTTTTTTACTATAACATTAACTACATGCTTATGCGCTAAACCATTTTTAACTGTATAAATAATATAGTGTCCGTTCTCAAATAACAGGGCAGATTTTGGTACAGTTAGACCAGTGTGTTGAAAAATTGGTATACTAATTTGTGCATAACTGTTCAATAACAACTGTTCGTGTGAGTTACATTTAACATAGATATTGATAAGGTGAGTTGAAGGGTCTATAACGTTTGATATAAAAGCAATTTTACCAGAAATATTTTTGTTATAGTCTATAAGAGAAACAGAAACCGGCATACCAACTTTTAAGTAGATTATATCTTCTGGCTCAATTCCACATTTTATTATAGTATCTTTAGTGCTGGATATATCTAAAATAGGATTACCAGTAATCACATGTGAGCCTTCTGTATAGTTTATTTTTGTAACAATACCATCTATTGGAGATAAAATTTTGTCAGTATATGAATCTTTTAAATTATCGTAAAGTATTTTAGCTTGATTGTAGGCATTTTGAGCATTTAAGATATCTTGCTGTGTTAAAAGATGCATGTTGAATTTTTCTTCGGCAAGCTTTAAATTTTTTTCTGAAACCTCTAGAGCATTTTTTGCTTGCATTAATTGAGATTTAGCTGACAATGAGGGTATAACACTAAAAAGAACTTGGCCTTTTTTAACATTTTGACCAATGTTAACATATATTTTACTTATCACAGCATCAAAACTCAATGAAATAGTTTTTATTTTATCTGGTGCAGCTTCAACAATACCATATGCTACTATATTTTTTGAAAATGTTTTAATTTGAATAGGAACAGCTTTGACGGATGCAATAAGCTCTTGTGTTTTAGCTGTAGGTAAATTTTTATTTTTTTTAGCAATCAAATACGCCCCAACAACGAAACATAAAATTAATATGATTAAAAACACTTTTTTCATTCTAAAAACTCCCAATTTAATCAATTTTTTGAGCTGATGCAATTTCTAAAGCTATTTTCATAGCATAAATATTTTTTTCTAAATTCAATATACGAATTTTTTTATCAAGTAGCGTGTTAACATTTTTGTAATATTCTAAAATGGATATAAGACCTTCGTTATATGCCTTATTGTAATAATCTAAAAGATTAGATGAGCGTTGGTAATCTGAGTTTAGATACTCAAGTTGATTCTGTATATTTTTTATATCCTCAAAGAGCTTTTTAATATCAAACTTTGCCGTATTTATACGAGATACATACTCATCGTACATTTGTTTTTGCGTAGCTTTTTGTATATCTATTTGGGCTTTATTTGTATTAAAAATAGGAAATTCTATAGAAATACCAAAACCAAACGTTTGAACGTTTGATGTGTCGCGACTAAAAGGAAAACTAATTGATATTTTGGGAAATTGACTGATAAATGCAGCGCGCGTTTTTTCTTGTTGAGACTCATATGCCAACTTGTAGGCTACTATATCTAAACGGTTTGTTATGTGTGTCAATAATTTGTCTAGTGGAGGCAAAGTGAAGTTGGGTTCGGGTTTTATATCTATTTTAATATTCGCATTGTATGGCAAACCCAATATATTATTTAAATTATTTTTTTCGTTTTCTAAAGAATTTTTTGTATTCAAATACTGTGTTTTTGCTGTATCAAATTCACTTTTTGCAATCTCCAAATCACTTAAAGAAACCAAATTATTTTTAAAAGCAGATTGGATCGTATAGTAAATTTGAGTGTATAGCTTGAACTTATCTAATGTTGCTTGAAGGATTTTTTCTAAATAATATACATTGGCGGCTTGTAATTTTGCGTTTTGCATAACCTGATAAGCGTTAAAATTGTAACTTAATTTTTGCGATTCATAATCTAAAATAGCGCTTTTTACCTTTGCGCTGCGGGAAAACATCCATTCTATTGGGTAGGAAAAACCAATTGAATAACTATCGTATGTATTTGCAATATTGCCAGCTATAGGAAAGCCTATATCTGTTGATACACTTGGGTTTGGTATAACCTTAGCACTCTCAAGACGCGCTTTTGCAAGCTCAATTTTATCCCTTTCAATTGTTAATTGAGGATTTAGATGTAGCGCTAGATTTGCTATCTCATTTTCAGTTAATGGTTTGTTATGCTGCAATTTATATAAAATAGCACTGCCTTGCGGTATGTTTTTTATAGCATCTTTATCTATATAGTTTGTTTTCTCGTTAATGTGTTTATTATTGATATTAAGTGGTCTGTATGTAGCGCAACTTGATATAAAAAATAGCAAAACAAACGCCAACACTACTCGCATCGCACTCTCCTTGTAATAAATTAGCTTTATTTTTATATGTCACAAAAATTACAATGTTTTAATCTGGGAATATTATACAGAAAACACTACCGCAATTCAACTTGCTTCTAACTTTTATTTTTGCATTATGCGCTTTAAGTATGGCTTTAACTAAAGATAAGCCAAGACCTAATCCTTGTTTAGACCTGCTTTTATCTGCCCTATATAATCTTTCAAATATATAAGGCAAATCCTTTTCACTTATACCAATACCTGTATCACTTATAAAAAGACATGCTTTATTGTTTATTAAAGGACATTTTATTGAAATTTTACCATTTGGCTTATTATATTTTATGGCATTGTCTATCAAATTTGACAAAGCTTGTCGCAATCTATTAAAATCACCATTTATAAAAATATTATCCCTACAATTAACCACCAAGCTAATCTCATTTTCTTCAATTACATAATCATACAAATCAATAACATCATCAATGAGTTTTTTTAGTTGTATTCTTTTAATGTTCAATTTTAAAGAACCCGTTTCTACCTGAGAAATATCACTTATAGCATTTAGTAAGGTCAAAATTTTGTCTGATTCACTAAGGCAACTCAAAAGTGCTTCTTTGGGGTTGAGTTTTGGTTGATCACTTAGTGCCAACTCACTTGTAATTTTAATCCTTGTTAAAGGCGTTCTCAAATCATGCGCTACATTGTCAATTGTTTCTTTCAATGTATTAACAAGTACTTCTATCCTATCAAGCATCTTGTTTATAATAACACTTAAATCGTAGAATTCATCTTGAGCATTTCCTACTTTTATACGTTCATTTAATTTGCCAGTATTAATAATGTATTGAGCTGTTTGAGTGATGCTTTTTATAGGTAGAAGTATTTTCCTCAACGCAATTAAACCACCAATAATACCTAAAATCATCGTAAATAAAATCATACCAAAGAAAATCTCTCTAAAATTTTCCAACAATTCTTCCGTACCCGCAACATCCTTTCCAGCTATTACCATATAGCCTTGTGTCTTATAAGCCTGAAATTTAAATGTTTTACCATTTGCTTTAATGGTAAAAAAATTTTGAGAAATTTTAGATTTTTCTATAATACTACTGATTGGTTTAAAATTTTTAACATTGTCATTTACATATATAGCTTTGTTTTTAAGAACTACTACTATGAAAAATTCTTCTTTTTCTTTGTGGCTTATGTGTTTGTTAATGTTAGATACCCCATACTTTTGGATATCAAGCAAAATTTTTTCCATTTCTAGACTAACCGATGTTGACTCTTTATCTCTTAATGTTGCTGAAATTATAAAATACGCTAATAAAAACAAGAAAATAGCATTTGATATGAATATAACACTATACCATAGAAGAATTTTAATAGAAATCTTGTTAAATGAAAAAAATTTATTTTTCTTTAAGAACATAGCCTACGCCATGCACTGTATGTATAAGTTTCTTTTCAAAAGGGTCATCAATTTTTTTTCTCAATCTATGTATAAGCACATCAACAACGTTCGTTTGAGGATCAAAATCATATCCCCATATGCTTTCTAAAATCATCGTTTTTGTAACAATACGACCAGCATTGCGCATAAGGTATTCTAATAAAGAATACTCTTTCTTTTGTAATTCTATAGTTTTATCTGCTTTAGTAACTTCCCTTGTTAGTATATCTAAACTCAAATCTGCATATTGCAAAACTGTTTCTTTTATGTTATTCACTCTTCTATAAATGGCATTTATACGTGATAAAAGCTCGCTAAATGCGAAAGGTTTTGTTAAATAATCATCAGCCCCAAGCTCTAATCCTTTTACTTTATCATCTGTAGAGTTTTTTGCGCTAAGCACAATAATCGGTATTTTGTTTGATTTTTCTCTCAGTTTTTGAATAAGTTCAAATCCATTCAATTTTGGTAGCATAATGTCTATAATTGCAATATCATAGTTTTCATTTGTGAGAAAGTAATAAGCATCCTCACCATTATTAAATACCTGAATAATATAGCCTAATTCTTTAAAACCCTTTGCAATAAAACTACTAATTTTTTCATCATCTTCAACTAATACAATCTTCATAGCACTACCCTCTTATTTTTTTAGTTTGTTTTGTTTTTACAAATAATATTAATATAAATAATGGCATTGTAAAATAGATAATCAAATGGAATACATCTCTATAACCTATAATTGAGCTTTGCGATAGAAGTATATTATTCATCACACCAATTGCAGTATGATAACTATCAGCAAAAGAATAACCTCTTGCAACTAAATATTGTCTGGTGCTATCTAGAAAATTATGAAAAATAATACTTGAGTCACTAAAATTTTGGACCAAAGTATCTCTATTAAACACCTCCCTGCGCTGCAGCATTGTAGCAGCAAAAGATATACCAATAGAGCCTCCAATATTTCTAGCAAAATTTATAACGCCACTTGCATCTCCCATATCCTCTTTTTTTAAAAATTTATAAGCTATTAAATTTATTGGTATAAACATCATCGGTAAACCAAATCCCATCACAATACGCGCCCACGCAAATACATCAAATGAGGCTGTTAAATTAAACTCAGACATTAAGTGAAGTGAATATGCTACAAGTAAAATACCAATCCCCACAAGCACCTTAACATTAATTTTATTTGATAATTTACCTACTATAGGTGCTATAATCAAGCTTGCAATGCCACCTGGCGCTATTACTAATCCAGCTTTCAAGGCATCGTATCCCATCAATGTTTGCACAAGTATAGGCAAAAGAGCTAAAGAAGAATACAATACAAATCCAGTCATAAACATTAAAAAAACACCAATTGAATAATTAATATCTCTAAATAACCCAAATTTTATTATAGGCTCCTTTGAAAATGCGTTTTCTATAATAAATAACGATATAAAAAAGAAAGCGGATAATGCTAAAACCACAATCAAACTTGAGTTAAGCCAATCTTTATTTTGACCTTGATCTAACATTATTTGAAGTGATGCAATGCCAATAAATATAAAACTCAAAGCAAAATAGTCAATTCTAAGTTTTGGATTTGCTTTTGCATATGGTGGGTCTTCAACAAGCATAGCTGTCAAAATTGTAGCCAATATCCCAACAGGTACATTAATATAAAACACCCATCGCCAAGAATATTGGTCTGTAAGCCAACCGCCAATAACAGGACCAAGAATAGGCGCAAAAATTACACCAATCGAGAAAATGCTCATTGCCATTCCGCGTTTTTTTTCTGGGAAGCTCTCCATTAATACAGCTTGAGACACAGGTTGCAACCCACCGCCTGCAAAACCCTGAATGGCTCTTGCGATAAGTAAAAAATAAAAATCAAAAGATAAACCGCATAATGCAGAAGATAGAGTAAATAATACTATACTTCCAATAAAATAGCGCTTGCGTCCGATTTTTTGCGAAAGCCATCCGGTAATGGGCAAAACAATAGCATTAGCTGCTAAATAGGAAGTTAAAACCCATGTAGAATCAGTAACCGTAACAGACAAAGAACCAGCTATATGAGGTAGTGCAACATTGGCAACAGATGTATCTAGAACTTCCATAAACGTAGCGAGCATCACAGTAAGTGCTATAACATAAGGGTTTACCTTTTGTTGCATTAATACCTCTTACTTAACATGCACTTCTACTTCACAGTTTAAGCCTACCCTTAGAGGGTATTTTTTGTAATCATAAGG
>JABEBX010016334.1_pt1 | contig 11791 bp, 20 predicted proteins | sample 7245971 | NCBI WGS metagenome assembly JABEBX01 (sample SAMN14506365, study PRJNA622280) | hot springs metagenome | biome: hot spring [ENVO:00000051]|acidic hot spring [ENVO:00002120]; feature: spring [ENVO:00000027]|sediment [ENVO:00002007]; material: sediment environment [ENVO:01001048]...
CTGAATGCATTTCTTCTGAAAAAATAGGATTTGAAAGGTATGTGAACACACGATCAAGTATTTCAACAATTTCAGCATTTTTCATTCTCGATCTCCTTTAAAGTTCAGATAAGTCATGTATGGTTTTGTTTCCCACTTTTTCATAAAAAGATCGAATTTTTACCATGCCGTCTTCATCACTCGAACAATTTAAATTCCACGTTAAAGCATACGGACCGCGCTGTTTGCATTCATGCTTATCTACAAACAAACGTTTTAAATCATTAAATGTTTTCAATATCTTTCACCTCTTCTAACTCAAGATCTTTGATTTTGTACCTTCTCGCCTTTTCAATTAACTGCTTTTCACGATCTGAATCCCACCATTTAGCTATTCCCATCATTACCAATTCTGCCCGTACCGCTTGCAATGAATTGAATGGAATAAAGTAAATCTTGCGCTTGCCATACCAGCCCGCAAATCCGAATTCAGAAAAGATCTCATCCACTTGCGATTCTCGAATCAATCCTCTCATGATGGACATCAAATCAGTTTTCGTTAATCCCTTAATTTCTTTGGAGAAACCTTGCATTTTAACTCCTCCATTTCTATTTTTTCACAAAAAAAGGTTTTTCTGCACCAGCAAAGCAACTGGATTAAACTTGTTGAATTCTAAGGCCTTGTTTGTATATGTCAAGGTAACGATGTAAACTCGTGGATCTTTTGATTGCTCATATATCAAGGCATTTAACAAGGCAAAAGTGCTATAAGGGATATCTGGACTTTCACTGTTTTTCTCAATCCACTCTCTTGAATTTTCAAACCACAAAGTAAAATCTGCTAAATCTGCTGTATTTATTATCTTCCCTTTCGATAACAGTGCGCTTTGCATTGTGGTTGAAGCAACACGGTAATATCTATCCTCAAATGGCATATTTCGAATGGCAAACATTATGTTCTTCATTTGCTCATTCAACGTAGTGCTATTCATAGCAACTGTTGTGTATCTCATCGAAACGTTGTTTTTATCCGCAAAATACAAAGAAATGGCATATGCAACGATGAGAGGAATAAAAAGATAAGCAAGTGCTGGAATAAAGGCTGTTGCAGTTACCGCTGGAATGCTAATTAGCAGCATAGAAAGAAGATAATTTGCTTGCAAAGGGAATGAAAAGAATATATCTATCGAATAGGCCAATAATGCTATAAACACATAAAACATCCCGTTCGCAATTGAAAAATACATGGTAACGATTAGCAAAAATATATAAATAATCAAATGCGTAATGCCACCTTCAATTAGCAAATCCAAATAATAGTTATGTGTTGCATCTACTACTACATTTTTAAAATATTCGTTTCCAGCCTCTGTAAATTTGTTTCTCAAAGCCCTCGCCACATTTGATATTCCCCATCCTAAGAACGGCCTTTCTTGAAACGCTGGCTGTGCTGCTTGATACAAATACGCTCGATTCAATGCTGATGTGTGAATGGTGTTAAGATCTTGCGTTTGAATCAATTTAAAGAGGCCTTGAAATCTCTTTAATGTATTTCTCCCCTGCAACGTGAAAGCCCAAATAAATAATGAAAGAATAAATACAAGTATTGCAATAATAGGCATATATAAAGGCTCTGGAGTAATTCCTACATAAACAATTTCAAAAGGCAATATAGCAAAAGCCCCTAAAAATGATCCACGTCCAAAACTCAATCCAAGTCCGAATGCAAGAATGATATAAAACACCACGAATAAAGCAAATTGCCGATTATAGAAAAACAAAGTAAGAGGTAAAAGAGAAACAAGGAAATTAGATACTTGCAGTGGATTTGAAAGTGTGCCTGTTTGTCTTCGATATCCTACTGATTCTTTATAAGGAAAAGGAAAGGAAATGTATTCCTCCTCATCTAACCATTGCAATATCAGAACCACAGTTTCAACTATCCCTGCAAAGATCAAAATCAAAAAGAAAGCAAAAGAATCCATCATGTATACCTGCCACGCACTCAAAAGAGTAATTGGAATTGTGATTCGATAAAATAATCCCATGCCACGTTCACCATCACCAAAGTAAGAACGTTGTTTTGATTCGCTTAAAACAGTATGAAGCAAAACACTTCCCCACCATGCCAAAAGCAAAGATAAAAAAATTATATTTGGCAGGTATAAACTTCTAATCTGAACTTGCCTTATCAATAGAAAAGTAAGCACGATGGAGAGAGCACTGGCAAATTCTACTTTTGTTTGAGCAAAAGGTATAAATGCCACTTGATCTGTTATGGCTACCACAAATAAAATCAAAGCAGCAAAGATAAGAAATTGGAGTAATGAAAGAAGTTGTACAGGAACAAAAACCGCAAGTGCTATCAAAAGGGAAGTAAATATGATAATTAGCAACGTATGCAAGATATTATAGGTTGCGAAGGAATAAGGTGTGAAATTCATGATTTATGTTCCTTGTCTTCGTCTTCTTCTTCACAGTTGAACGTTGCCGTAATATATCCCGTTAAAATTCCCACTATAAAAAATAAGACACAAAGCGTAACCTCAACCCACATCATTGGCCTCCTTCATCAATGAATCTTTGATCAACAATTCGATTGCTTTTTCAACAGTTATGTTATGGCTTTCTGCATATTGAACGAGTTTCGTTTTTACCTTTTCATCTAAGGAAACTGTAAAACTTGAAATGTTTAGTTTTTGCATGATCGAAGTAATATCCGTATTCTGTTTGTTTGATTTAATTGTGATTGTTGACATATTCGGCCTCCTTATTGATTTGTTTACTGGCTTTTATAGCTTGCGAAAGGCTTTCAATTGCTTGATTGAGATGTTCTTCTACATTTAGCAGTTTGTTTGAAGTTATATCCGAATAGTGAATGAGATTATCTACACTTACTTTCTCAGCTATTGTTTCGTTCAAAATGGCAGTTAATTGTTTTTCTAATATTTCTATTCTTTTGTTCATAAGAGTCCCTCCTCTTTATAAGATTCCAAGAGATCACGCAAGAAAAATGTTCTTCTTATATCTATTTTTACTATTTTACTTACTAACTCTTCCACAGTTTTATTGTCCATTTTGGCAAGTTGTTTAACTAATTTCATTGTTTTAGCATCAAGAGTTATTGTTATTTTCTGATCTGCCATTCTTATCACTCCCTTTATCATCTTTATGTTCATTTTGATCACTGCTATATTTAGTAGAATATTTCAAGACAATCATTGGCAAAAGTATCATCCGTGCGAGCACTTCAGTCGGAGACATCGTATTAAGACACTCGTCCTCAATAATTTCCCTTACCTCATCAGTTATCCATTCTTCTACTGTGGATTCTCCTTTTAATACACGTCGCTTGAAACAGTCTAATAATTCGGAATCAAGAGTTATTGTTATGCTCTCTTGCTTCTTTTCCATTTCATGCTCGTTCACTTTCACTCCTCCTTTTGATTGCTTTCAAACATGCCACCAAACGCTCCAGAATCGTCATGGTTGCATTTTTGACCCCGTCCATGATAAAACATGCATCAGACCCCCAACCCCCCACTTTTTAATAAGGAAATTTAAATCGAATTCAAAAAAACCATGTAATTAAAAACAAAAATGAAGCAATTCCAACTCCAACATTCAAAAAAATCATACCCAGACTTGAAAAGACCATTTAAACCTCCTTAAATGTAACTTTGTAACTCGGTGTAACTCTTATGTAACCGCTGAAAACCCTTGCTATATATATATATATTTATAAATAACTATATATAGTTACAAAGTTACACGGTATTATGCTTATATATGGAGAAAATCTTTTTTGAGAAAACACATTTTTTGTGTAACTTTGTAACCAGCCCACACAAATCCTTACCGTATCTGAAAAAACTGCGGTTACACATCGGTTACAAACGGTTACAAAGTTACATTTTAATCTTCGAAGCCTAATACGTCCCACGATATAAGCACGCATCTGGTGCTCCTTCCGTTCATTTTAATTACCACACTTTTCAATGCTCCGCGTACCCTTTCAAGCACTACCGTTATATCGGTCTCTTTGTATTTTGTATCTTTAAGCAGTTGTCGAACTACTACGTCTGGTTTAATCGCTAAAAATTTCTTTTTTTCATGTTCTATTGTTTTTAATCCAAAAGTTTCCAAATTGCTTTCGCGTGTTAGCGCTTCTGCAATTGTGCCTTCAAAATCTAAATATTTTATTTTACTTTCTAAAATTGCATCAAGTATCGATTCTTCATCTTCATTGAAGGTTAATTTACCAATATACGTTGGCATTCCCCCCTCAAATCCCGCAATATCTACAATAGCCGCTGCGTAAGAATAGTTGTCTACGAGTCGTCCCTCTTGAGTGTTATATAAATTCTTGTCTTTTCTGTATTGAACCGCAGTTTTTTCAATTTCATTCCATAAAGCCATTACACTGCTAATTATTAAATGTCTTAATTGAGAAACCTCATCAATTGTTGGGAAGTTTAAAGTGGGATTAGTGTACTTTTGCATTTCGAAGATCGATAATCTTGAAAATATTGCTGCATCTGCCACTGGAGCATAAATAGACGCCAGCCAAAACATTTGCTTTATTCTGTACTTCATGGCATTTTTTCCGATTGTGCCTCTTGTTATAGTTCCACCCTCTTCGCCTGTTGTGTTCTTGAGAAGGTTAAGGATCTCTATTATGTGCCTGTCGTTTTCGAATTCATCCAAAATAGGGATTTTGGCCGTATTCCCAACAGTCTGGCCGATAGCATAGGCTGTACTTTTGTCAAGTCTTGCAGCCAAAGGTCCCCATAATCTTTGGAGCAGATCTAAAAACGTAGTTTTGCCAACGCCACGCTTACCAAGCAAGTATATGATAGGTTTCCATGTCATGAGGGAAGAAAAGGGAGCAAGTATAATGAAGGCCGTCAAGTATTTAGCCATCTCGGAAGATAAGAAGTTCCATTGTTGGACGATTTTATACAGTTGGTCGAATGCCTGGTGGATATCTATTCTTGCATCCGTTGTTGAGGCAATTGAAGGGAGTTTATCGATATCGAGCCATTTTATGCCATAAAAATTGATAATTTTGCTGTTAATAATAGGGATCGTTTGATTTACAAATTTTGTGCCATTCCAGAGTAAAATCTGATCTCCGTTGATAACATAGATTGTATCGTTTTCTTTCCAAATTCCGATTCCCATCTCGTCGTCTGGATACAGCACACCGTGAGCATGCGCACTTGCAACTATTTTGCTTTTTATTTCTTCAAAATCGGTCTTGAGATATCTTTTACCCGTCAGCAAGTGCCATCTCGTAGAAGAAAGCTCTTTATCTTTTATCATTGCAAGCACTCCTTCCGTCCATGCTATAACGTAACCATCTGGGGTATACCCTAATATATAAGTATTATCAAGATCAGGGATGCGTTTAACATACCCATTTCTTTCTAAAAAATCAGCAAAATCGTCATCAAAATTGTTAAGATCACTCATACTAAAATCTTCCTTCCTTTTCCTAACTTGTTCTGATGTACTAAATCGGTGAAATCTCCTCCTTTTGGAAGGGCAAACCTGCTCCAGTCAAATTTTTCTACAAGAGGTAGGGGCATATAATTTCTATATTCATCGAACATCTTGCTGATCTGATCCATTGCATCCTCAGCGTCATTGTCAAGGAAAAGAACAATTTTTTTTAAGCCCCAAAACAACGGAACGAACGAAGGCTTAAAACTTGCCTTGCCAGGAATTGCGATCGAAATTCTTCTATATCCGTGTTCAATAGCCATGAGGAGATCTTTTTCTCCTTCGAATACAGTTAAAGGAATTTGATGCTTTCGTGCATGTAAAATGGACATTTGATGGTATAATGGAACTGGAATTGATGGATAAATTCCGTACGAATCCTTTTTACCCTCCTTTGCTTGGTGAGGGTATATTTTTTTTATTGCAATAACTTCGATGTTTTTCATATCCTCATCGAAAGTCCAAAAGTACGGTAAAGAGTAGAAAAACCCGCGTGAATCTTCACCACAGCCCACTCCCATTATTGCAATAGTATCAATTGAGATTTTTCTGTTAAGCCAGTATTCGTGATTTTTATTTTGTTTTATCGGTTTGTATCCACTTAAAATCCATTCTTTTGATGTTATGCCATGCAAATTAAAAAAATATTCTTCGACCATATTGTTTAATTCATCATAATCTACCTGTGCTGGTTCGAACGTTTCTATTTTGAATTCCTTTTTCTCTTGATTAGAATTAACAGGTTTTTCTTCTATGTATTCTTCTAAATTCAGTTGCTTTAACAAATTATTTAGGTTCCCGTGAATGGTAGGACTGGCCAAGTCTTTGTAGTACTCGTTATCAAAATAATACACAAAGGAAGGATTATCTTCGTTTCTAAACGGAGAGAGAGATAAGATATATTTATCGCCGTGAACCGTTGCTTTTTCAAGATGAGACAATAAAATTTCTTTCTGCTTTTCAATTTCCATTGTTATTCCTCCTTCTTTGGATAGGTCTCTCTATTGTATGAAACCACAACATCTGGATTGTTTTCGTTGTTATATTGATCAGTTAAGTGATGAGGCACTATATCGAATGCTAAGTCCTCATCTGGCAAATCAAAATAAGGATCATCAAAGTTAACAGTTTTAGACTTTTGCAAATCTTTAATGGTACTCTTAATTTCTCTAATTTCATTCTTAATAATGCTGATTAAATCCCTATTTTCTTTTCTTAATTCTTTTAATTCCTTTTTCATCATTTCTTCTAAGTTTATTTCTGCCACTTTCATTCTCCTTTCTTAAAAATCTCCCAGCCAGCCTATTGACCAACTGGGAAGTAGTAGAAGGGGGTATTACTAAAAAAGAGTGTTATCCGTGTTGCTATCGTTGACTGGAGATGTTGTTTGAACCGCCTCGCCCGCGGCCTGTACGGAAACATCTTGCCGGTTGATGATATCTTCAGTTCCTCCGATACCTCTTGATCGCTCCTGAATCCATTGATCTTTCGTGATTTCGATCGAACTTAACAATTTATTCATTAAGATCATCTTACTTTTAAGAATTCCCTTAACAGTCGAATTCTTCGTTCATTTGTTGCCTTGCCAAATGCTATGGGATATTTTGCTTCAAGGTATTCTTCAGCGCGTTGTACTTTTTCGTTACCAAATTGTTCTTGGAGAGTGTTATAATAATTTGCGTAAAGATTTTCTGAATCGTGGCCACTCATCATGTGGCTATTTTTTTTATTTCTCATCATTCCCATCTCCTTGAAATGCCTATATATTTTGAATCTTTAGAAGAAACTGCATTGTCCTTCGTCCTTGCCACCACGTACGTCGTTGGCCTCCCTTGACCTCCCAGGATCGCAAGCACCTCGTCTTGAGGCAACGGTAACGAGACTTTGAGAATCTTCACTTTCATCATTCATTTCCTCCTTCCATAATTCGTTTGCTTTTCTGGCATTTTGTTGAATCTGTTTTAAAACAGAAAAGATCTGATAGTTATCTCCCTCCAGTACCGATTTTTCCAGTACTTCAAGAAGAGCTATCAGATCGCAATTGAGATCCACTTGCTGGCTGATCTTTTCGTTGAGAGTCATGTAGATCTCCCCCTTTTGGTACTACCTTCACATTGTGAAATCCTAAAAGATCAAACATTCGTTGTAACGTTGTCATCTGTTCTTGTTGTGTCATCTTTTGCCTCCTTATCTAAAGGTTCATCAAACAATTCCTCGATTGACACACCGAAAAACTTTGCCAGTTGATACGCTCTTTTTACACCAGGAAGGTTATATCCATCTTCCCACCGCACTAAAGTTGGTTTTGGAATATTTATTTCCCTTGCAAACTGTTCTTGAGTTAATCCTCTTTTCATGCGTAAATACTTCAACTTATTCATACTTTTCACCTCTTTCTGTACTTTACTAATATTTACTTTTTTGATTTCATGTTTAGTTTAGCACTTATTAAAAAACAAAGTCAAGATTATTGTATTAAAATATAGTTAAGTAAATGTAAAACATATATTGACATCAATTAAGAATGTGAATTATAATAAAAGGAGGAGAGAAAATGAATAAAAATGAAGTATTTGCAAAACGTCTAAAAGCTTTGTTAGAAACTCACAGAGTGTCTCAAAGGGAATTGGCATTGGCAATTGGTAAAAGTGAAGCACTAATTTCTCATTATCTCAGAGGGATTCATATCCCAAGATATAATACGCTTAGCAGTATGGCTGATTTTTTTGGTGTACCTGCTGACTACTTGTTGGGAAATGTAGATGATCCTTCGACTATTCCTGAACGATTAGCATTAAACAATGTTTTACAAGATTCGAATATGCAAATGACACCAGAAGCACGTCAGGCAATTCAAAAAGGAATTCTTACAAAAGCAAGAGTTATACCTTTTATTGAAAATATCAAGGATGGGGTAGAAATCACAGAACAAATTAAACAAACTAAAGATCGTTTTATTATTCCTGCTCATTACAAAGGGGATTTTGTAACGGCACTTAGAGTTGACTATTTTGAACCAAATTATACAGCAGAAGATATCGTAATTTTGAGATTAACTTCAACGCTTAAATATGGAGATCATGGGATTGGTTTATTCAAATTAGTTCAATCTGTAATGAAGCGTGCGCCAGACAGTCCAGAGTTAATATACGAGTGGAATAGCATGCACATATTTCGAGCCTATATTGTTGGCAAAGAACAATTGACACTTACGATGCCAGCATATCTTAAAGACGGCGTGGATGAATCAATTAAGCAAATGGCACAAGAAATGATCAATTTAAGTGATTTAAGTGTTCCAAGTGATGCAGAATTGAACCAGATGGATCCCAAAACAGTTCATAAGCAGTTTTATGCATTTGTGGCGGACGTGGTAGGTGCGTTTCACGTTCTAAAATAAAAATCAGAGGGGACAATGCTGTTCGCAAAGGTAAAGCCTATAACTATTACCAATTTAACTTTTTGTTTATCTCAACGTTTAACGCTGGCCTTTAATGTGCCAGTTTTTTTATATCGAATTTATTCAAAATTATTATTATTTGAAAAGGAGAGAATGATTATGTGGAATGTTAATATAGATAATAAGAATTTATTTATTGTGGAAGTGTATAAATTATCTGAAAAGCATGAAAAATTAATTGAAATTAAAGCACAAGAAGTTAAAATAGATGGAGAATATGAAAATGAGAATTTAATAAAAACGACGATAGTTCAAATTAGCAATAATTAATCTTCAATTTACATAATTCTTATTTCATTTAAGGAGGGAGTCAAAATGAGAAGAGTCAATAAAGTAAGTATTCTGTTTCTGGTAGCAGGTATTATAGTTGTAGCCTTAGTTTTGTCTGGATGCATGAGCCCTACTAATTCTGTACCTACTTATTCAGTATCTGGTTATGTGACATATAATGGAAATGGTCTATCAGGGGTAACGATATCTTTTAGTGATGGACTACCAAGTGTGATAACTAACTCACAGGGGTATTGGTCTCAAGGTGGATTGACGGGTTCAGTTACTATTACTCCATCCCTAAACGGTTATACTTTCAATCCATCTAATTTGACAGTTTCGGGGGCTGACAACAATGTGAGTTTCACAGCGGTGCCTGTAATTCCAAATGTTACAGGTTCTTGGAATATAACAACAACATATAGTGGACAGACAATATCAGGAGAGGTGCTTCTTCTTCAGAGTCAAGATAATACAAGTCAGGTAGCAATGATTCTTACTCAAGGTGCGTGGAATGAAGGTGGAGAGGGATTTACTGGTCAAATAAATGGAAATCAAATAAGTTTAATGTTCACCTCTTCAGGGCAGAGTATTTCTTTAAACGGAACTATTTCAAACGGGTTAATCAGTGGAGCAGTGATATATAATGGGCAAAGTGGAACATTCACAATGAGCAATCCACAATCCCTGGTGGTAACACAACAAAATATTGATTTAACAGGAACTTGGAATTTTGTATTAAATGATCAAACAAGTGGATATACTTACAATTTTACTATGGATACATATCAGGTTGACAGTGATTTAATCAATGTGGTAACCAGTTTTTCATCTTCAAATGGAAATTTTACTCAAAGTCTTCAAGGTGCTGGTCTCTTTGGTAATCTTACAGGAAATTCGGTAACATTCAATTGGGAGGGAGCACTCCAATTAAGTGGAACTCTTTTAACAACTGGCTCAATGAGTGGAAACTTTACATTAGGAAGCGATACAGGAACATGGAGTGCGAATCTTGTGTCTTCTACGTATCAAAGCAAGGCAATTGAGAAATGAAAATTAAAAGGTGAGCATAGTATTAAATAATGCTGGCATCAATTTATATTCGTGTATCAACAGATGAACAAGTAAATGGAACTTCTTTAGAAGATCAGTTAGAGAAGTGTAAGGCTTTTTGCAACGCTCATGGCTACGATATATTCAATGTATACAAAGATGAAGGGTTCAGTGCTAAAAATCTCGATCGGCCAGCGTTGCAAGAAACTTTATCTCATATAAATGATTATGATGTGCTTGTATTTTTAAAATTGGATAGGCTTACACGGAACATGAAAGACCTCACATATCTTGTTCAATTATTCACCGACAAAAATAAGGGGTTGCAGGCCGTACTTGAAGCATTTGATACAACTTCTATATCTGGACGTCTTATGCTAAATATTCTTGGATCTTTTGCTCAATTTGAAAGAGAAACTATTGGGCTCAGAACGATTAGCGGAAAAATAAAACGTATAAAAGAAGGGCATTGGGTTCAAAGTGCTCCTTTTGGATACAAAAAAGTAGGTAAATATGATTTAGAAATTTATGAGCCAGAGGCGCATGCTGTAAGGTTTATGATAGATTTATACCTTAAAGGATATGGATGCCGCAAAATAGCCAATGAATTAAATGCACAACAAATAAAGCCAAGATCTGGGAAATTTTGGAAAGAGAATTTAATATACAACATTCTTTTTAATCCTATTTATGGCGGCTTTACAACTTGGGGTGTAAGGAAAACACTACCTAACGGGAAACGATTAACGCGGTACCCCCAAAAAGAAGATCTGATTCATGTGAATGTGCCAAAGATTATTTCTGAACAAATGGTGTTTCAAATTATAGACGAAAGAGAAAGAAAGGCACATACTCCTCGCAGATCATTGACAAGTCCAGCATTACTTTCGGGATTGATATATTGTGAACATTGCAAGATAAGAATACATTACAAAACAAAGAAACTAAAACACAAAACGACAGGATTTTATCGATGCCACTATGCAGGATTTAATTCTTGTACTTTAAACTTTGTGAGTTTATCAATTGAAGATGAAGTTTGGTTCCAAGCAAAGAAGCGTGTTGATGAATTACTTGAGAAGTTTGATATTCAAATAGATGAAAAAGATCGGATTAAACAAATACACCAAATAGATAAACAAATAGAAAAAAACAAAATTGCGTGGAATAGATATTTGGATCTTTATGCCATGCAAATGATTACATTAGAAGAATTAAAAGAAAAAAGAAAGCAAATGGAAGAAGAAAATGCAAAACTGGAGGCAAAAAGAAACGAAATAGATCAAGAAGCCATTCCGATATCAAAAGATGTAGTAGAAGGCTTTAAAGAAAGAATGAATAAAGTTAATACGGTAGAAGAAAAACGGGAAATACTTTCTTTGCTAATAAATAAGATTTGGGTAAGACAGGATAAGACTTTTTGGATAGAGTGGAAATGATTTCACATATTTGAGCCACATGGACAAGGATTCTGAGCGCCTATTAGAATGAAACGCGCAGGATAAGAATGAGTCTCCTTTATCC
>JABEBX010012254.1_pt1 | contig 11790 bp, 17 predicted proteins | sample 7245971 | NCBI WGS metagenome assembly JABEBX01 (sample SAMN14506365, study PRJNA622280) | hot springs metagenome | biome: hot spring [ENVO:00000051]|acidic hot spring [ENVO:00002120]; feature: spring [ENVO:00000027]|sediment [ENVO:00002007]; material: sediment environment [ENVO:01001048]...
TGCTCATAATTTACCAACTCGTTTCCACTTGTACCCGCATCCGCGCTCAAGGTTCCGGCAATGGAAGCGCCCGCAAGCTGCACAAGAATAGCAGGAATAATATTTGTCACTATCTGCTCTGCTGTCTGCGGAGGCACACCATTTGCGCCTAACGCATTGAATACCGCCTGTGTCACTTGGTTCAGCCACGTTGCTCCAATAGCTGGGGGCTGCAAGTCTTGGAATACGGGAACGTTTGCCATGGTCTATCCCTGTGTCACGGTGATGCCGGTAACGGCTGCGCTGAAATAACTGTCTGACGCGCTCAAAATTACCTGCGTTCCTGCCTCTGGTGTCACTTCTGTTCCATTGATGTAGACAGTGAGAGCAAGAGAAGTGAGGTACTGAACTGGCAACACAGAAGCCACCGCCTGTTGAAACGTGGACTGCGCGTCCAGCAAATTGATCGGCTGCTCGACGGGTATGCTGTTGATATATTCTGCCAAGGCAGTCTGCGCCAAAGAGTTCACCTGCGCTCCTGCGGTAAAATTCACTTGCGAGGTGTTCCAGACAACGGACATAGTGACAGTCTGCGCGGCAGGGCTGATGTACGTTATGTTGTAGGTATTCGGCGGTTGCGTCAGGGTGACAGTAATATTCAACGATGCATTCGAGCTGCCTGCAAAGGCAGGGAAATTGATCGAGTTCTGAAATATCGCATTGGCTACGGCATAGGGGTCTCCACCGCCGCATAGCACCTTGAACGTGCCACCAGACTGCGGAATGGAAACCAACCGTGGTGTTACCCCGGGAATGGCTTGCAACGCTGTCAGGAGAGAGTTGACGGTCCCTTGCGCGGTGACAAGCCCTGCCTGAATAATGCGCGACTGGTAACTTTGGATACTCTCCGCTGCCGCGCCTGGGGAGCCTGCTACTGGGTTAGTCACCGTTATCGTATAGTTTTTGTCAACAGAGGTTATAATTTGCGTCACACTCCCAGCAAGAACTGCCCAAGTACCGGACTGCGTAGCGATAGCCTCCACGGCTGCGCTGCTTCCGCTCGAGCCAATAACGGTGCCGTCTTGGACAACGTACTGGTAGGTTCCGTCCGAGACAATGAAACCAGCCGGGATCACATAGCCAACCGGGCCGCTGAATACTACGTCCACGTTCGTGTTTGTCGGCGCGCCCCGCATGATGCCGTACATTTGTCCAAATTGTGCAAGAACGTAAGGGTTCGCCGCATAGGGCGACACGCTATTGATCGCGTCTACCCGCGCCTGGTCTATCGTGGTCAGCGCCCCCATTTCGGTGCTCAACAGGTCTTCAATGAGCGTACCGGGCAGGTTGGCGGTGTAGTTTGGATTGGTGGCCGCCACGGCGTTAGTTACAGCCGAACGAAGCGTACTCGCCGGAGTCGGCTGCGGGCCTGCGTCCGTCATTACTAAGGGGACCGCAATGGGGTTGATTGGCGTACTCACACTGGCACCTGCACGGTCATGGGCATTCCAGTCTGTAAAACCACATTGACATTATAGGTTGGGTTGAACAGTCCAGGAACCCTCGTAATTGACAAGGCCGAGAACTTGCCGGAGAAAAACGACTGCGTTTGCTGGACGTAAAAGTCCGGCGCTATTTGCGTCATGATCGTCTGGTACTGCGGTATGCCCCAGTTTGCCCAAAACGGAGACTCGGCAAGGTTCAGCTTGATAACCTGCGCGAGCCAGGTGACATAGACTGCCTCATTGTTTCCGCTGCTGTCCGTGCTGACTTCCACCCACGACTTGCTACCGTCGCTGTTGGTTATGCGTCCCCATACACGCAAGCTCATGATACAGGTGCTCCGGTGTTATCGCTGCCAGACTCGACGCCGCTATGGACATGCGAGCCGAATAGAATGCCACCAATGGTAAAACCGCTGCTATTGAGCGTCACAGTTTCTCCCCCGGCTGTCATAGTGATCTGTCCGTCTTCCACAACAAGCACGGAACTTCCAAAAGTGATAGTTGTCCCGCTTTGGTTCGTCACCACACTGGACGCGGTGCCTTGCGTAGTCTGAACAATAACGCCGTCCGGGCCTTGCACCAGAGCCGCGTTCTGGTTGGGAATTGTCGTTGACTGCATGGCGACCGGAACCCATACCAGCGCGTCCAGGTTCCCCGGCCTGCGCCAGGAAGCAATCCCTCCGCCAATGCCGGAAATGCCACCGAGGTAGACGTCAGCCGGAACGGTGAGTCCCACGTCTCCCACTTGCGTTGGGGAGTTTATCCACGGGCCTTCCGCCTTCGGTATGGTTATCTGCGGGAGTACCCAAGGAACCCCTGTTGGCAGATCAAACGCAACCGTCACAATTTGACCGGCGACGGCGACGACATGGCAAGGGAGTTTCTTGCCCAACTGCTCCATAGCGACGCGCACGGCCTTGGCGGCCACTTGGTATAAGTCAGCTTGCAGAAATAGGCCGGAGATGTTTTCCATGCTAATTAGGGTTTGCGTTCTGAACGGTGGCGACACAGCGTATAACCGTCGCCCAGTCTTGTCCGTTCGTGCTGCGATAGTCGCCTATTTGGCGAGTTTCTTTTACCAAGAAAGTACCATGAAACGCCAAGTTGTAATTGTTGAAAGCGTTGCTGATAGACGGCAAGTCCGTGCGCAGCCCCGGCAAGTTCACTTCCTGTTTGGGGAGCAGAATGTAGTCGCCGCCTTGAATATCCCCGCGCAACTGCACGGTAATATCCATTGTGCTTGCATCAGCCCACACCGGCTGCCCGATCAAGTCAGCAAAGTGCAATTGTGTTGGCGCAGGCGGTTTCGCTGTCCCGTCTGTCGCAAGAACGGTGGTGCCGCTGGTGTAAATACTGACGCCCGGATAGGTCGGCGAAAGGAAGCCCTTCGTGTACTGCAACAACCATGCGGAAAACGCATGGAGCGAGCTTGCCATGTGGGTAACGGTGTGGTTCGTGACTAAGTTGCTGCTGATGGCAAACGAAGTCGTGTAACCCGGGTACGCGGTGATAAATAGGTTTTGCAATGCCGCTTGCAGCGTTTGCCCGGGCTGCCAGCGAAATACTAAGTTGCCCGGCGCTCCGGTGCTGAACAGGTCGAAAGCGCAGACAAAGGTGACTGCCATGTCGGTGCCTACCCAGTTCCCGATACCCTCCAAAACGTACCCTTGTGCGATCAGCGCAGGCGGTGGTTGGTTGTCTGCCAATGGTAGCCCCGGGAGCATTCCTGCATACAAACGCAAACCATAATTCACATAGTTGTTGTTCTGCTTGATGTCGTCGAAGCTGACGCCTTCTACCTCGACGTAAAACGCCTCTGCGCCACCTTCTCCAAATTGGTTTGTTATTATATCAAAACTGATATTTCGCGCAGCCGGGTCATACACGCCATTGGGGTGGCTGGTGAATACTTGCGTTGGCGTGTTTGAGTAACGATTATTACCAAAAAGACCCGGTCCAGAAGATACATTGACTGCAGGCAATGACACGGTAACACCCAAGTCTCCTTGCGGCGCATATAGCTCAAGCATGTAAAAACGACTCATGGCACCGTCTCGAAGTTGCCGGTGTCTACCCGGTACAAAATGGTGGACGCTGAGAACACGCCGGGAGCCAGCAATATATCAGCGTCCAGCGGCGATCCAATCAACGGCCCATACCATACCGGCGCTTGGTTTTGTTGCGCCAGAGACAAGTAGAACCGCTGGGAATAGATGTTCCAAGTGACAATGCCCTGATAAGAAGTCCCGTCCAAGGTGAACTGCCCTGTCCACGGCGGAATGCCGGTGAGTGACGGGTTGAAAGGAACGTATGTCGTCACAGCGCGGATCCTACGAAACTTCCGACATTCGATACGGCACCCTGGATGCCAGCCACAGCGGTACCCACTGCGCTGCTGATGCCCGTGGTAAAGTCGCCGCTCCAACTGCTGCTCGTGGAAACGCCGCCGCCGTCCAGGATATTCATGAGTCCAGACAATGCGCCTGCGGCCTGCTGTTGGCTGATCAGCGGCTGCAGAAAGTCAAATTGCCAGTAGATCATTTTTTGCTTGCTGTTGCTCGGCGTGACGTCCGACAGGTTGAGCAGGATGCAGTTGTTGAAAATATACGAAGGCGTCCCGACTGAATAGGTTCCGCCGCTGTTGTTGTGCTTTTCCAAAGCAGCTTGGAAACTGGAGAATAACGCCAACTTGGAGTACATGCCTGCCATTTGGTTGACGGGCCATATCATTTGCAGACTAATGTTCTTCGGCTGCTCGACTGTCGCGTTAGCCGCAATGCTGCGGTTAGCGAATGGATAGGTTGCCGCTGCCTGCGCGATGGCCTGCGCTCCGGGGACCGGGACAAAGCGCCAGGGGAAGTCTTGCATACTTACAGAGCCACCATTGACAAGGCCGGACAGCAAGCCCTGCGCCAGCCCCCCAAGGCCTCCCAGCGTTGCGATAATATTCCGCCTGTCAGGGTGATGGGAGAAACTTGGAAATAGAGGTCATAGGCGTCCCGCGCGAAGTCTGATAAACCAGCCATGCGTTACCCCCTCGCTGCGGTGTGCGTTTGTGTGTAAGTACGTCCCGCAACGCTGGGGCCTGGTGTGTGGACATGGACGTGAATTTTAACATGCTCCAATGCTGCCAGAATGGCGTTATATATTTGCGTGGGAGTTTTCCCGCCCGTTGGTTGTTCCGCGATGCGGATGCCGGTGAGCAGGTTTGCCATTTCAATAGGGTTGTTTTTGTTGATGACCTGGCTGCCTTTCATGAGCGAGCCTGCCTCGACGTTCTTCAGGTACTGAGCAAGAGCAGCTCCTTTTGCCCCCGAATACTCTGCCGCAATGCCTGCCACCGTGTCTGCTTTGTACCCTCGGATAATCCGCGCCGCTTGTCGGTAGTCAGCAGCGTTTGACTTGAACATGGCATAGCGGATACCGTTGCCTTTGTTCAGATACGAAGCGTCTCCCTTGAACTTTTCGATGTCCATTGGGTTGTGAATACGCTCATACCATGGAGTTGCTGTTTTCAGTGTTTGATAGGCTGCTAGAGCCTTTTCATACGCTGCCTTTTCGGCTGCGTAGCGTGACGTTCCTTCGGCGCGGATCATGTTGCCTTTGGCGCCTTCTAGGGCTAACTTTGCTTTTCCTAACGCCGTTTTTGGGCCAAGCAAGTAGTTTGCCGCGTTACGGACCCAACCTTTTGGGAGATCGTTTACAGCAGCTCTCCCTGCGGATTCTTTCCCGCTGAGAACCAAATTAAGCTGATTTACGCCTCTATTGATAACCGCTACCAACTTATTCAACGCATCGCGCACCGCCGGCGCACCCTTGGATAGCGTCCGGCCTAGGTCCGTGCTCAACTGTATTTGCGCTTGCGCTATCGTGACCTGCATCCGCTCCATGTTGCGGCCAGTTGTTTTGGAAAAATTCAGGACATTGCGCTCGGTGCTGACGTTCCTTTGGGCGCTGGCAATAGACGCCGCGCTGGTGTTTTTCAAAATTCGCAAATCAGCAGCAGAAATGCCGAGCTGCGCGAACCCCATGGCCTTGTCCATAGCATCAAAGCTCTCCGTGGCGTGAGACTTGGCGAACGCTTGAGCTTTTTCTATAGCTTCCTGAAAGGCCGCATGTTTGGACAGGGTGAGGGCTTGCGGACCGATTACGCGCTGCAAAGCGTTGCGGCCTGTAAAACTCATGTACGCAGAGCCAAATTGTCCCACGGTCTGCTGGGAATTCGCCAAATATGGACTGTAGGCAGTCTCCAAAGCAGAAACCGTGCCTGGCTTCATACCCAGCGCCTTAGCGTTTTTGTATCGGTCAGTTATGTTCTTCGACTCGCGCCCGTACAGCGCAACGCCTGCAAATGCGGCAGCCGCACCTGCAGCGGCAAAGGCTCCGAGAAATGGGATCGCTTTTGCGAACGTCTCTGATATCTTGCCAATATAGGCAAAGGAACGCTTCCCGGCCTCTCCAAACTTCTTGAGCGCGGTGGTTCCCCTATCAATGCCGCGAGACAGGACCCCCATGTGCTTACCGGCTTGCTGGAACTCCCCACTCAAGCCTTTGGTGGTTTTCCCAGCCAAGCCCATGCGCTTGTCGATGTCTGCTCCCAGCTTGCTGATGTGCGTGCGGGCTTTCTCGATCTGGTCGGAAATGTCCTTAAACGGTTCCGGCACTTCCTTTGTCTTGCCAAGGAAGTCGTCAAACGAGGACAAGAAGCTCTGGAACTTTTCGTCGTTTACGTCAATGTCGATGACGGACTTAAACGCCATTAGCTAGTCCTCTCAAGGCTTCCAAGGTGTACCGTTCGCGGAATTCACGTGGGCTTCGATAGTAGCGCGGCTGTTCGTCTAGCACCTCAGCAGCAGCCGCTGTCAGTATTTCTGGTGTTCGGTATGCGTCCCTTAAATAGGCACCGACGATGCCGCCGTCGCAGGCGTTATCGCGTCCTGCTTCGACGTCTGCAACGAATCCGCGTAGTCCCCGCAGTTCCGTGACGTAGTGGAGCACCCCAGCGTCTCGACGATCAATTCCAGTGACTTGGCCCGTTCCCTGCGTGGTTGCAGGAAGTAGGCGCAAGTAAAAAAAACCAGCAACGCTTCTGCCTCTTTCCAATCCGCCTCGTCCAGTACGTTGGCTTGGATAGCCGCTGCGACTGGCGACATTTCCCAGCCTTGCTTTCCGGGTAGCAGCACCGTGGTGAGGCGTTTGATCTCCGCTAAGAATGCGGACGCGCCGAAGTCGTCGTCAGTGCCTTCCTCGGCGGACAGCTTGCGTCCGACGTCTGCCAGAGCAAGGGCTGCCGTCATGGGGCCAGTCAAGAGCGCCTTCTGCATACCCTTGCCGAATAGTTGCGCCTGTGTGTCTCCGAGCAGGCGATAATTGGCCTCGAAAACTTGCTCGGAAACAGGCGCGCTGAACAGTTGCAGGTTGTCAGAAATGGGAATGACTATATTGAGCTGGTCGTTAATTTTCATTGCATGTTCCACATGTCATTGTTGACGTAATAGACACCGCGCAATATCAAGTCTACCACTGGGTCTTTACCGTCATAAGCGCCCGGCGGATCTGCGGGAAGGCGGAAGTATCGGAATGCACCACGACGCGGCCTATGGCCGTGGTTGTCTGCGCCTGCGATAGCCACGCATAGGCCAACGCTTGGGTACGCAAAATGCTGACACTAGCTTGTGCCATGACGTATGGGTTCGGAGCATTCACAACTCCCGTTGCTGTCATGGGCTGTTCGGTAAAGTCCTCTTCAAACGTAACTGTGACGAGCCGGGTGCTCATGTGACTGCTGTTAATGTTCAGGGTGACGTAATTTGGTATGATCACGCTCGCCCTGACTCTGTTGAGATTGCCTTGCGGAACCATGGGGTTAGTTGCCATTTAAGTCACCTCAAGCGTTAAAAGACAGGTTCATGAAGAACGTGAGCGAAAGGAATGCGTTCTGCGCCACGATATTGGCTGAAAGCCCATTGTAGATACCGCTGCCGTAATTCGTCGGATTCTGCGAAGCGTAGGTGTAGAACGGGATTGCGCTGACGGTAGCGGAGAGAGCACAGCCAAACGTCACGCCGTTATCAGCTTCGACTTGGGCGACCTCCTCCAGCGTGTTGATGCCAGCCTGATCGTATTCCAGCGGCGGGTTGCTGTTGCTGCCATTGATGACGGCTGCCACAACCTGCTGGTGAATGTTGATCATTTCCCAGTCGAGTCCATACCAAGCGCTGATCTGCGACAGGGCGGACGTGGTGCCCTTCATGATGCAGGTATTGGAGATACCGCCCTCGGCACCTGTCCCCACGTAGTTTCCGCCGTAGTTCAGGATCGTCTGGATCTGGTTGGTGTAGCCGGTTGCAGGCCATGGGGTGACGCCGTAGATATACCGATAGCTCATAGGAGCAAGTTTGTTATCAGCGCCTGGCAAATTCACCAACATGTTGTAGAACCATGCAGCCGCCGTGAACTCGCCAGCTTGAGCGCTCGGCGACGGCACCACGGCGATCATTGCCTTGTACCCGCCCCAAATGCTGTTAGCTTCCATGACGCCATATGCCGCCACGTTGGTGACGGACGACTGCTGGAAAATATACGTCATGCCTGTGGGCGAAGACAGGTTGTTTGCCAAGTCGGCAACTGTGGTGCTGGGCGATGCGCCAGTAGTGGTGAGTGCTGCGTCCTGCGTGTAGTTCGTCCCAATGGCCGTCCCTGCGCTGGCGTTTTGCAGCGTCAGCGTTGTGGCGCTGGTGCCAATGTACACCAAGTAGGCGGTAGCTCCCAGCAATGCGGGAGGGCTGGATACAACCAAGGAGTCGGTGGAACTGCTGGAAATATCCACAGAAACGACAGGGGATAACTGCCCAATAGCTCCGGCTGCGTTGAGGTACGCGATCTGCGTATAATAGGTGCCAGCGGGAAGGGTGCTGCTGGAGTCTGCCGTAGCCGTGACGGTAGGCGCTGCCGGTGCTGGCATGGTGTCCCAGTCAGCAGGCGTCAGGTAGGCGTAAAACACGCCGGGGTTGTCGGTGATCCACGTTTGCAGCGCGGCAATGCCGTCTGCAATGGTTGTTTGCGCGCCGAGTTCCAAGACGTAGACGCCGGTAGCCGCACCCTGCGCAAAGAACGTGGTTGCCATGTTGGTTAGTTCCGCATAGTTTCCAGCGGAACTCAGGATGCTTTGCAGTTCCTGCAAGGAAGAGCAGAACTGATAGGAGCCAGCGCTGAGCGTAGACCCACCTACCGAGATCATGGCCCCTGACTGCTGATATTGCGAAGGGACAGGCGCGGCGGTAAGCGTCGCAACCAGGTTCAGAATAGGGACTTGCTGCGAGGTTGCCATGCTCCTCTCCTTAGAAGTTCAGCGGCGTAACAGAACCGGCAGTGGTGCCAGCCGTGACGATAAACAAGCCGTTGACGAAGCGTGTGGGCGGGAACGTGATCGGACCTACGGTGTTGAGGTCCACGGTATACAGCAGCGTACCGCTGGTGCTGGTGCCGTCATAAATGGTGGCTGTCCAAGCGCTTCCTGCCGTGTTAACGGACAGGCCCATGAGGATACCGCCTCCGGTTTTCACCTGCGTGGAAGCATTGGAAGTAATAGCGGTCCCAACGGGGACGCCGATCGGTAGGCCAAAAATTTGCTGAGGCATGGTATTTTACTCCGTGGGTAGGTTAGTCGTAGCCAATGGAAAGCGCGCCGCCGGTGCCGGGATCGACATAGAGGCCGTTGAAGAATTGCGTACCGCCGAGGGGAAGGATCCCGACAGCTTCAGGGATAATGCAGATGAGGTTGGCCGCCGTAGCATCGGCGCTGCTGGCCGCATCGTAGACTCCGCCTGTCGCGGTTGGGGCCGTGTTCACGAACACGTTATAGACGGTGCCCTGCCCGGTAGAAATTTGCGTCCCAGTGGTAACGTTAAGCAGCGTTCGTGCGCCGCCAGGGCCGGGGCGATATTTGATAGCCATAGGTTAGGTCTCCGGGGTGAAGGTGATGGCTGCTTGGACAATCAGCATCCGCGCCAGTGCGTCAGCGGTTGCCATGTTGTAACTGGCGTGGAAGGTGAAGCTCTTCCGCATAGCAATAGCCGCTATTTCCGGCTGGGTGCGCTTGTCGTCCTGAATTGCCGGGGACGACATAAAGCCGAAGTTCTCGGTGTACAAGCTGTACTTTTGCAAAGCCGAGAACCATTGCAGGGCTTGCTGGTTATTCAAACCGTACAGCGTAATGGTTACGTAGTCTTTCGTGAGCTGCTCAAACTGCATGGGGTACGGCCCGGGGCTGGTGCCTGTGCCCTGGTAATACGCTGGTGCAGCCTGCAACGCCTCTGTCATGCCCGGCTCGATATGTACCACGCCGTAGGGCGGCACAATGTTTTCTGGCACCAAAAAGGAAGCGTACAGCGGGACTGTCTTGCAAGTTGACTGTGGTAGTCCTGCAAGCAATGGGCCTGCCGCAAGGAAAATGGGTAGACTGTTGCTAACAATCGGCCCAACAGGAAGGTCCGTACTCGATGCTATCAGTTGCGACTGCAGGGCCGGGTAAACCGCAAAGCCTGCATAGTGCCAGACGCCTGATTGCTCATAGAAGCTACCACGGCTGCTGAAGGCAATTTGAATGGTGCCCCCGCCGTCTACCGGCCACGCGCCTATCCAAAGAGTTCCCGCGCCTACGCTATTGAAAGCGGTTATCTCTTTCTCGCTGCTCAGTATTACCGAGTTGACGCCGATGGTTTGATCTTCTGACTGATCCCGTTCGGTGCTGTAGTGCAGGCTGCCCTTGGCCGTCAGCGTTACCGAGGAATTGGCTACCCAAAAGACGTACCCGTCCTGCTCGATGACGCTCTTGGTGTATTGCGTGAACGTAACCGTCTGGTCACGGCTGAGGTTGTTCAGCCCTTGACTAAGCGCCGTCTGCAACTCATTCGGCATTCCCGATGCTTCTGACGCGATGCTCATTTCAGACGCGCCCGAAAGCTGGACTGGTACAGGCCGGTATCAATAAACGCCGGACGGGAAACACGCTCCTCACGAGGTTTCTTGAAACGGTGAGAAACACCCGCTGCTGCTGCCGCTATCGTCTGGCCGCTGACTTTCTGCCAGGTGTCTGCGTCCAGATAGTCGCGGAAGTCTTTTTCCACTTTGTCCATTTTGATAGCTTTGAAAACCTGCGCTGCGGGTTTTCCTTGCTCCAGACTCTTGAGCGCGCCGGACATTTCATGCGCGAGTTGGTCCGCTATTTTCTGCCCAGATAGCTCCACAAACACCCGCATGACGTGGTACTTCTGCTCCAGTATTTCAGCGACCTGGCCCGTGGTTGTCGCACCGCTTGCGTCGGGATCCGAGTACGCAACGTCATTGACGCCAAGCTGGAGTTTCATGACACGCCCACAACGAAAGGTCCGTACATTTGCGCGTAGGCAATATATTCACGCCCCCATGGGGTCTTGAGCTGTTCTTGGGCCACCATGGGGATACCTTTGTACCAGTCGGGCACCACTAACGTTTGGGAAGTTCCTTGGTCTCCAGAGGCCATAACAACGCCCGGCTTGAATTGCAGCACACCGTAACTGGCCCGTTGGGTAGCGTAGAACGTACCCTGGCCTTCGTCTTGCGCGAGACGGATAAAACGATCGACGCCTAGGTTATATACGGCGAGAACGTACTGAATAGCGGGCATGTTCGGGCACGTCATAGCGTCCGACATGGCCCAGTTAAAGGCCCAGCCGAAATACTCCGAGTCGCTTTCGGTATAACTCGCTACCACGCCCTGGTTTTGGGCGTAGGTAGTGAAGTCCGTCAGGTTCGGAGTGTTCGGGTTGGTGAAGGCCATGGGTTATTGCAACGGGATCGAGTCGCCGCGACCAACATTTGGGTCAACGGTAATACGCATCCGCTTGGGTTTGTTGCCCTTGGCGGTGTTTTCCTCGATGACTTCCGTTTCCGTAGTGCCGCCTTTTAAGCTCAGACGTTCCCCAGTAACTGGGTCTCGTTGCAGCATATCGGAAGCAAGAGCAGCGCGGGAAGCCTCCACCACTGAGCGGCTTTCCTGGTCGTCCAAGACGTCCTCAAAACCGTAATGGAACTCTTCCATTTTCATGGGTTTATCCGAATATGCAACGCCGCTGAAACCTTTTGCCTTGCCGTGGAGCTTGGCGCGGTCAACGGCACCGAACTTTTCCAAGTGCAGGATGATTAACGCATACTCGTTTTCATCTAGTCCCTTGATTTCGGCCTGCTTCCCACTGGAGACATGGATACAGTAGACCTTCGTCTGCGAGAGGCGGACATTGATTTCCATTTCCTGCCGGGTGGTATT
>JABEBX010016850.1_pt1 | contig 11785 bp, 7 predicted proteins | sample 7245971 | NCBI WGS metagenome assembly JABEBX01 (sample SAMN14506365, study PRJNA622280) | hot springs metagenome | biome: hot spring [ENVO:00000051]|acidic hot spring [ENVO:00002120]; feature: spring [ENVO:00000027]|sediment [ENVO:00002007]; material: sediment environment [ENVO:01001048]...
CGCCAGGCTGGATGAAGATCGATATCTCATCCTTACCCTGCACGCACAGCCGGTGAATCGTAACGTCATGCTGCCCATTTTCCGGATCGGCGGCATAAGCCAGCCCCATCGTGAAGTAAGGCCCGGCATCCATCTCAGTGTTGGTCGGAGCTGGAAGGATCTTCAAAATGTCAAATCCTGGTTCCGTCGCGAGATGCACAACCTGCTGACAGGCAGCACGTTGCTGGGACGGGATCAGTACCGGAGGAAGAGGTGTTGCGACTGCGTCCTTGAATAGGAATCCAAGCTTTTCCGAAGCCGTGTTCAACAGCCGCGCGACGCGGTTGCGCGACGCCAGCACGCCGATCACAACGCGGACATCGTCGTAACCTTTGACCTTGTTGAAGATCATCGCCGGCCCAATCCGTGTGGGTCGCATCACCGTGCCGTAAGCGCCGACGTACCGGTAGACACCTGAAAGTTCCGCCATCGGATCTACAGGTTCATCGGTTGCGATGTATTCCTCTGGGTACTGCTCCAGAAATTCCAGTGCGGAGCGAAGATCGTTTACAACCCCACTGCCAGATTTCCGTGTGTTGTTCGATTCAGGTACGGTGTTCACGGCAAAACTCCTCTATTTACTGGAGGATACTAGGATACGCCTCGGTCTCGTCTTTCTGAAAGCGCGGAGCAGCTTCCACAACCTGCTGGGATTTTTTCAAGGAGGGTGTCTCAGGAGTTGGAAGAGGTGATTGGCTTCTATAAAAAGCAACAAAAAATCAATTATCCTCATGGCGAAACACGGTACGGATAGTTAAGGAATACCAGCAAGGCAGTTTGCGCTGCCTGTGCATACTCCGTAACAATCCCCGTTGCGGAGTACGCTCAGGCCTCCGATATCGATCGGAGCGAGCTACAGAACGACAGCATCACGACGACCCTGTGCCGTCACACAATCAATTCCTGCGCGGCGTCGCATGTCATGTACGCCAAAGGCCCATGAACCATGCCCGTCTAAAGAACGATTCTCTTGCCCTCTTCCACGGTGTACATCTTGTCCACGTCCGGCACGTCCATCTTCTCGATGGTCCCGCTTGGCCAGTGAATCTCTACCAGGTCAATCTTCTCTGCCGATCCCAGGCCAAAGTGAGGCCGGATGTCATTGGTCGAGAAATAACTCTCCCCTGCGATGACATCGACTCTCTGGCGCATGCCGTTCGCGGTAACATACACGGCCGCGCCTACGGCATCCCTCGGACCTTTCGGACCGCCGATCAATTTGAAGGCTACCCAGTGATTCTTCGTCTCGCAGACATTCTTTAGCAGTACTGGATGGCCGTCCATCACGTTGATCACGACTGCCATCTTTCCGTCGTTGAAGAGGTCGCCAAAGGCCGCACCGCGGCCTACGATCGTGACAGCCAGACCTGTTCCTTCGACAGCAGGCATCAGGTCAAAGTTCTTACCAGCGTTGTTCTTGAACAGCAGTGGACGTTGCGCGTAGCTCATGCCCCAGTCGTGCTGGTCCACCTGCGGATAAACGTGGCCGTTCACATAAAGCAGATCCTTCCAGCCGTCGTTATCAAAGTCGATCCAGCCGATGCCAAATCCCAGAAACGGAATCGTGTCGGTCGCAATCCCAGACTGGTAGCTCACATCGGTAAAGTTGGCCTGCCCGTCGTTCTGGTACAGCACAAAGTAGTCGTCGGAAAAGTCGGTGGTCGCAATGTCGAGCTGGCCGTCGTTGTCATAATCGGCCACAGCCACGCCCATCGTCGCCGTCTCGCGTCCGGCAGAGTTCAGTGCAAAGCCTGATGCGTAACTATCGTCTTCAAACTTGCCGTTGCCCATGTTCGCATAGAAGTAGTTCGGCGTCGAGTCGTCGGACACGACAAGGTCCACGCGGCCTTTATTGTTGAAATTGGCGAATACACTCTGAAGGCCGTAGTAATTGCTCGAATCGCCGACGCCTGCCTCTGTACTCACGTCCGTAAACGTGCTGTCTCCATTATTTCGGAACAGGTGATCCGGCTGGCCTGGAAGGCCGCGCGGGCCGCACATCGTGGCTGCCCCGCGATAGTTGCAGAACATCTGCGACAAGCCACCCTGCCCCGGAACCGGCGGATTCTCCAGGTTCCAGTGGAGGTATCCAGGAACGAACAGATCCAGCAGCCCATCGCCGTTGTAGTCTCCCCAGGTTGCACCCGTGGACCAGTTACCCAGCGCCACGCCGGCTGTTTCGCCAATATCGGTAAAGGTGCCGTCGCGGTTGTTTTTATAGAGCCGATTTTTGCCGAAGTTCGTTACGTACATATCCGGCCAGCCATCGTTGTCAAAGTCCGCTACGGCGACGCCGAAGCCCCAGCGTTCATTCAGCACGTGCGCCTTTTCCGCCACATCGGTAAAGGTTCCATCTCGATTGTTATGGAACAGGGCCGCCCGCGGCGCAGGAGCCTTGCCGTCCATCGCGTCCTTTGTTGACCCGTTCACCATGTAGATATCGAGCCAGCCGTCGTTGTCGTAATCGATCAGGCCCACACCCGAGCCGACAGTCTCGATAATGAACTTCTTCTCCGGCGTACCCATCCGGTGCTGAAATTCGGTCAACCCCGCCTGCCGCGCCACGTCCTGGAATACAATCGGACCGTTCTTTACGAAACCGCCAGCGGTAATAGGCCGATGCTCGGCGTCGTATACCCCGGTGTGAACCCCACCCGTAGCGCTGCCGCCGCCTGTTCCGCTTTGCTGCGCGATTCCTGGAATCGCAGTCAAATTGACTGCAGCCCCCATCAAAGACGCAAGACCACTTAGTGTAAATACGCGACGATTCAACTGGAATACTCCGACAGAATGTTTTTCCGATCAGTCTCGCGACCGGCCAACGATACCGCTTTTCTGAAAACCAGCCAAGGGCTTAGCCTTGAAATCCCAAGAACCTTGGGGCTATCTCTTAACCGTTAATACTGCTCAAAATTTGTTGTAGTATTCCTGTTTATGATTTACGGCGTAAGAAGCTCGTGGTCCTTTGGCAATGTCGTATGCATCGCCATCGTCTCGGTCTGCACGTGCCATGGTACCGCCATGTTTGAGATGCCAGGATGACTCGCGTAGTACTGCTGTATCTCCACATCCGCCATGGGGTCCAACTTCTCATCGACAAAGATTGCCTCTTGTTCCGCGGACTTCTTCCTCTCGCCAAGCCTGCGGTAAACAATCCCCAGAATATAGTGCGCCGCCAGATTGTCCGGATCGATCGTCTGCACCTGCTGGTACTGCGCCGCAGCTAGTTTGTACCTCTGTTCCTGGTAGTAGGTGAAGCCCAACTCTTGATGAATCTCGATCGAGCGCGGGAATAGCTTCTCCGCCTTCTGCAAGTCGGCCTCCGATCCCTTCATATTGCCCAGAGTTCGGAATGTCAGCGCCTGCCAGTACAGTGTGCGTGCGCTGTCAGGGTTCATCGCCAGCGCCTTGGCCAGATACTTGGCCGCCTCGGGATAGTTCTCCTGATGATAGGATGCAATGCCGATGTTCGCCCACGCGCGGTCGTAGTTCGGTCGAAGAGCCGCAACGTGCTCAAAGGCCGTCGCCGCTTCGACATACTGCAACTGATCCAGCAGCGTGATTCCGAAGTCGTTCCACCGCATCCAGTCCGGGTTATCTCCGGGATCCGCCGCAACCGGCTGGTTGCTCCCCAGATAAAGCGTACGCGTCCGCGAGGCCATCACCGTAACGGGAAACGGTTTGTGATGTTTGCCCATCACCGAATCCATAAAGGCTTCGTCAAAGTGACGGTAGTTTACGCGCGCCGTGATAGTGAACGGGCCAGGATCGTTTGCCGGTATCTGGAACTGGTAACGCACGAGCACCGAACTGCCCGACTGAATCGTATATTGAATCGCCTTTGTGTGGCTTAGCCAAACCTCATGACGAGAGAGCAGGTGGCCGTTCTTGTCGAGGAGCAGGGCCAGGAAGGTATATGCCTTGGGATCGACGTCTCCATTCGGCTCAATGCCGCCGCTGTTCATCATGACGCGGCCCTTGGCGTCTTTCGCCAGGAACTGCACCCAGCTTTCCAGAATGTCGCGCTGCTCCGGCACCAGCGAGTGGCCAATGCCCTGGTTCTGGATTACCACTGCAACCTGCACCGAGTCTCGCGGTTTTAGGGTGAACGGCACTGTCCCGAGCGGCGCAATCCACGGCTTGCTCCCGTTCAGCCGCATGCCGAAGATATCCACGTTCAGCGCCGGATGCGTCTTGCCTTGCAGGTGCGCCTGGGTCAACGCAAGCTGCTTCCTCTCGTGGTAGTACGATGGAACCGCTGTATTGCCGCCCACCCAGCGGTGCGACAGAATCATGCCGCTCTTCTTCGAGTCGTCCGGCAAAGAGGCCTGCACCGTCTCCATGTGACACTGTACGCAGGTCAGGTTCGGCTTTTTGTAGAACGGCAGCGGCGACTCGTGCGAGAACGACGACTCCTGCCACTCGCTATAGAGCGTGATGGCCGGCAGCCACTTGTAGTGGTTCAATGACTGCGGAACGTCCGCCTCATGGCAGGCTGCACAATACTGCGGCGACTTGTAGAACGGCTTCATCACCGCCGCAACATGCCGTTGCACGTGCGCCATGATCTCCTGGTAAGGAACCTCACCCGGAATCGGATTGCCATTCTTGTCCAGCAGCGCCGTCGGCACTCCCATCACATAGGAGCCAATCCCATAGGTTGGCTTCACCTGCGCAATCGAGTGGCACACCGAGCACGTCACGCCCTCATTGTTGTACCAGGTTGCATGGTTCACGGGATTCGGCGTCACACTCCCGCTCAGCAGAGCGATCGGATTGTGACATGCCTCGCAGTCCCGGGCGTAGTAGACACCCTGCGTACGCTTCAGCAGGGCAACGTTGTTGAGATACCACGGTTCGCGAAACGAGTTCGAGTGCAGGGACGCGCGCCACTGGTGATACGTCGCCTGATGGCAGTGTCCACAGTACGCCGCCGTGGGAAACGTCCCTGGCTTGATGAAGCTCCCGTTCCAGGTAGCGGCGTAGCTGGGCAAAAATGGCTTGTCCTTGCCGAACGGATACTGATACGTTCTGTTTACTTTCGCCGAGTAAGCACTCGCCGCAGGTGGGGTGATCGTGTCAGGCTTTGCCGTGGCAGAGGGTGCCTGCGGGAAGATCGCGGCACATCCGGAAAACACAACGACCATCGCAATGGCTATAGTGGTCCTATTGTCTAACGTCATCACGGTCGCCCCGCTAATGGTTGATTTACGTCTTCTAAACTGCCAATTGAGCAGACATTCAACCACCCATCGTTGCCGTAGTCCGGCAGTGCAACGCGGGTGGCAATGGCTTCCAGGTTGGAATTGTCCTGTGGCGTACGCAGCTTATGATACCGGCTTGTCGGACCAGCCTTTGCAGCGATGTCCAGCAAGGCGAGGGGGCATTCGTTAATGTGCCGTCGCCAGCAATTGGCGGGTGATTGGCATCCAGCACGGGAGGGAAGATGTCCGCGGTGCCGACGCCACCAGACCTCGGTGATGGTGCTCCCTTCGTGGGTTGGTCGTTGTGCGATGCAGCGGAGGAGGTTTGCGCAGCGCGAGGTTTGGCGGCGCGGGCCAAGGGGAGTGCCATGGCAGGGAGGGCGAGATGGCGAGCAGCCGTAGGGAGAGAGTACATGTTTGCGTGGGGCAGGCTCCTTTCAGGTATCACGCATCGTCTTCCGGAGGCCAATTTCTGAACTGCGAACGACCGCAAGTATATCGGTTGATCGAACCGATTCATTGTGCTCACCAATGTAGCGTGAAAAAATATCTCCCGGATCAACCATTTGGTTGAGATGGATGAATGGAGCCCATGTTTTTCTCCCCGTGCCGCGAAGGGTGCGTCCGGCCAAGACTGGGCAGGGGGGGAGCCGGATCTCCCAAGGGTGAACCGGTAGACAAACCGGGGGCCGGGCAGCATGCTGAAAGGAACGAATGGTGGCGGCATCTCTTCATCTGCGCGCGTGGCTCCGTGGCCAGTTTCGTGGCCAACCCGGTGGCCTGTGGGTCGCTCTGCTGATGTTGGCTCTATGCGGGGGAGGGCAGAGTTGCGCGCAGAATCTCCGCTATCTGAGCCAGCAGGCCTGGTCTACGGAAGAGGGGCTGCCGCAGAGCAGCGTGCATAGCATCGTGCAGACTCCCGATGGGTTCCTCTGGATCGCGACGGAGGGAGGTCTGGCTCGTTTCGATGGAATGGCCTTTCGTATCTTCGATCGAGGCAGCGATCCAGCCTTCCGGAGCGATGATATCTGCTGCCTCGCGGTGAACCGCGACGGCCTGTGGGTGGGCACCGAGGATGGCCTTCTGCGTTTGCAGGAAGGGCAGCTTCAAGGTCAGTTTCGACGCTATGGAAGCTCCGATGGCCTGGCCTCGCCTTTCATTGAATCCGTGCAGGTGTTGGCCGATGGCTCCCTGGTCGTCGATAGCGCCAGCGGCTGGGCAGAGTGGGGGAAGGGGAGATTTCATGCGCTGGCGCGGTCGCCCGCGGAGCTCGCGAGTGATGCGGAAGGATTGGTTGCGGTGCCGGGGCATCCTGCGTGGAGATTCTCCACCGCGATGGTCTCCACCGCCGGACGGCGCTGGCGTGTCGGGCAGGATCTGCCGATTGGGCGCATCCAGACCGTAGTAGTGGATCGCCAAGGCGTGGCATGGGTGGGGATGACCAACGGGCTGTTTGTTCTGAACTCCGGCGACGCGAAGCCTGTAGCCGTGGTGCTGCACCACGGCAACTCCGTGCTCTCGATCTTCCAAGACCGAGAGGGCAACCACTGGGTGGGTACGGAGACATCCGGACTGCACGTGCTGCGGCGGCTGGCGTTTCGCAGTGAACCGGCTCTCGTGGATCAGCCGGTCACCAGCGTGGTGCAGACCAACAACGGTGACGTATGGATTGGGACTCGCGATGATGGGCTGCGGCGCGTGCGTAACGGCGTGCTGGATGAACCTGTGTCCGCGGGTGATCTGAGCAGCGCGGTTGTGCAGTGTCTGGCGCCTGCGCCTGGCGGGGGGCTTTGGGCGGGAACGCCTGACGGATTGAACTACATCCATGGCCGCACGGTGCATCGCGTAACTCTGGCCGATGGACTTCCAGACGACGATGTGCGTTCGCTGGCGGTCGCCGGCGATGGCTCGGTGTGGGTGGCCACCCGGCAAGGCCTTGCTCACATCCGCGGAATCAACATACAGGGGCCAAAGCTGCTGACGACCAAGACGCCGCTTCGTATCCAGACGTATACCACCGTGGACGGCCTTGGAGGAAACCTGATTGGGGCTCTGCTGTTGCGGTCGGGCGAGGTTTGGGCCGCTACCTCCGGTGGTTTGTCAGTGGTGCGACGCAATGGCAGGATTCGCACGTTCACTACGCAGGATGGACTTCGGCCGGCGATCGTGACGGCGATGGCGCAGGACTACGACGGCCATCTATGGGTTGCGGAAAACGACGGCAGCCTGAGCCTGTTGGAGGGCCAGAGGTTTGTTCCGGTGGACGCATTTCCCGCCGGAACTGGCAGCGACGGAAACATCGAGGGAATCACCTTCGACCGGCAGGGGTTTGCATGGTTCCGCATGGATCGTGGCATACGGCGAGTGGTCTGGAAGGACCTGCTGCGTTGCGTAGGCGCGGCCCAATGCGCCATGCCCAAAGGCGCCATGACGGCCTACGGTCTTGCGGATGGGCTGCCCAACGACGAGGTGGTGGAGGGCGAGCCTTCCAACGGCTGGCTCACCCGCAAGCAAGAGATCTGGTTTCCGACGCGCGGCGGCGTTGCCATTGTGGACACTGAGAACCTTCCTGTAAACACGGTTCCACCCCCTGTGGCGCTGCTGCGCTTTGCGGTCGATGACATCACTGAGCCGCTTGGTTCCGCGTCCCTGAAGATACCGTTCAGCCACGCTCGCTTCACCATCGAGTATGCGGGATTGAGCTTCACGGCTCCGTCGGAGGTGCGCTACAGGTTCCGGCTGCAAGGGTTCGACAAAACCTGGACAGAGATAGGGAACCGGCGCTCGGCGACGTATACCAATCTCGCGCCGGGTGCGTATGTATTTCGCGTACAGGCCATGAACAATGATGGCGTGTGGAATCGCACGGGGGCAACGCTGCGTTTTCGCATCCTTGCTCCGTTCTACCGCAGATGGTGGTTTGTTCTACTGGGTGTGCTGTTGCTGCTGACGCTGTTGGCGGGGATGTATCTGCTGCGGTTGCGCGGGCTGCGGGGCGAGTTCGATGCCGTGTTGGCCGAGCGGAACCGCATGGCGCGAGAGATTCATGACACTCTGGCGCAGGGCTTTGTGGGAGCCTCGCTGCAACTCGATCTGATTGCGCAGCACCTTCACCGCGGCAAGGTCGAGCTGGCGCTCGACCAGGTGAAACGCGCGCGGCAGCTCGTGAACGACGGGCTGCAAGAGGCGCGAAGAAGCATCTGGGAGCTGCGCGCTAACCGGTTGCAGGAGACATTGCCCACCAGGCTGGCAAAGATCGTGCAACTGGACACGTTCGCCGATCTCAAGCCGCGGTTGCATCTGGGGGGGGCATACCGGCCGGTAGAGTCGCGGATTGAGCGTGAGCTGCTGCGTATCGCCCAGGAGGCGCTTAGCAATGCGTTGCATCACGCGCACTCCGCTGTGACGTCGGTCGAGCTGCACTATTCGAGTGATATGCTGATGCTCACGATCCAGGATGAGGGCGTTGGATTCGTTATGGATGAGGTATCTATGAAGACTGGGCACTACGGTCTGCTGGGCATGAAGGAGCGGGCCGCCATGATCGGTGGAGTGCTCGAAGTTACAAGTGAGCCTGGACGAGGGACCAAGGTGACGTTGCGAGTGCCCCTGGCGCAGAGCGTGAGGTAGCGATGGCGGAGAAGATTCGCATCATGCTGGTGGAGGATCATCAGGTTGTGCGGCAGGGCTTGGCGGCGCTGCTCGCGACCACGGACGATCTCGAAGTAGTGGGTTCGGTTGGGGACGGGGTGGAAGCTATCGAGGTCTTCCGCAAGATTCAGCCCGACGTCACGTTGGTAGACCTGCAGATGCCCAGGCTGGGCGGAGTGGAGACGATCAAGCGGATTCGAGCCGAGTTTGCCCAGGCGAGATTCATCGTGCTCACCACGTTCGACGGCGATGAGGACATCTATCGCGCCCTGCAGGCTGGAGCGCGATCCTATCTGCTCAAGGGCATGCATCTGGAGGAGTTGCTGACGACCATCTATGCGGTGCATAACGGCAAGCTGCATATCCCGGCGCCTGTGGCGGAGAAGCTGGCGGGGCGCCTGAGCGGACAGGAACTTACCGCCAGGGAGTTGAACGTTCTGGAGAGAATCGTGGCGGGGCGGACGAATAAGGAGATCTCCGCCGACCTGGTCATCTCCGAGGCGACCGTGAAGACGCACATCAACAGCTTGCTCGGTAAACTTGGGGTTGCGGACCGGACGCACGCAGCGATGGTCGCGATCCAGCGTGGAATGGTGAGGCACCGATGAAAATCCTACGCAGAATGCTACTGTTTGGGCTAGTTTGCGCGATGCCGGTCTGCGTGTTGGCGCAAGGCGGAGGCCCGCCCTCGAAGCTGGACTGGCGTGCGGCCTCCTTCGCGCAGTTGGAGGCTGCTCTTCCTGCGCGAGCCCAGGTCCAGAACGAACATATCGAGACGGAGATGCGCTCGGCTACCGGCGTCATTGACTCGCGTGGGCACGTCGTGGCGGCGGTGGTGTTGATTACAGCGGGATATGCGGCCAGCGGGAAGTACTACTATTACCTGCTGGCCCAGGCGCCCATCCGGATTGGTGGAAAGATCACACTGGAGCCTGGCGCCTACGCCATCGGTTGGACACGAGAGACGGACGGTCTTCTGGTTCATGTGTACGAAGCAGAGAGGGGCGTGCCGCGGGGTGACGTGACAGCGCGACCGCTCACGCAGCGATTGCCCATTGTCTCGGTAAAGATATGGCCGCCGGCCCAGCACAGCGTCATCCAGATTGGCCGGTTTGTCTTGCCGTACTCGCTGGGAAGGTAGCCGGCGCGCATCATGCCGCCGGTGCTGCGCAAACAATGCGTTGAGCTGCCGCTTCTTCTCTGTATTCAGGTGTCCCAGCGCGACAGCAACAGCCTCCACTTGCCCTTCACAAGCTCTCGCGCCGGGCTGTCCCCTTTTTCTAGCGAAGGCTCCTGTTTCCAAGGCTTTCGCTCTATAAAGATCGCTTGGAAGCGCTCGGTCCAATCTGTGTCGGGGAATTTGTCGAGGAATTCAGGCTCTCAGAAGATCGAATCGCAAGCCGGGCGCCCGCCGGTGATTCACTTCATCTTTTGCTCTACATCTCTTACGCAATCGCCGCGCGCAGCGCAGCCACGACTTCTTCCTGCTGTGCGGATGTAATACGGTTGAAAAAGGGCAGCGCCAGCGTGCGCCGCGCCAGGGATTCGGTAAGCGGCAGGCTTTCCGCGCCGCCGCGCGCTCTCCAGGCCGGCTGCTGGTGGATGGGGGCAAAGTAGCGGCCGGAGGCGATTCCCTCGTGGGCCAGCGCGGCTTGCACGCGGTCGCGGTCCACTCCCGCCGGCAGGCGAACCACGTAGACAAACCAACTGATCTCACGGCGTGGCAGAGCGAGCGGCGGACGTTCCAGGCCATGCATTCCATCGAGCAGAGCGTCGTAACGCGCGGCGGCCGCTCTGCGCAGCGCCAGAAGTTCGTCGATGCGGCGCAGTTGCACGCGGCCCAGCGCACAAGCCAACTCCGAGAGCCGGTAGTTGTAGCCGGGCTCGGCGTGATCCAGCCAGTCGGCTCCAGCGTCGCGGCCCTGATTGCGCAGCCGGCGCAGGCGCTCGGCGTGCGCCGGATTGCGAGCAAACACCACGCCGCCCTCGCCGGTCGTCATTTGCTTGTTGGGGTAGAAACCAAGGACGGCCAGATCGCCGAAGCTGCCCGCTTTCTGTCCATCAAAGCGCGCGCCGATGGCCTCGCAGGCGTCTTCGATGAGTGCGAGGCGGTGGCGTTCGGCGAGTGCGCGGAGCGCATCCATCTCCGCAGGCACGCCGAAGGTGTGCACGACAAGGATGGCGCGCGTGCGCACGGTAATCGCTTGCTCCACGGCCGCTGGATCGAGATTCAGCGTGAGCGGATCGATCTCCGCGAAGACCGGCCGAGCGCCCACCTGGAGCACCGCGCCGGCCACGGCCACAAAAGCAAACGAAGGCACGATCACTTCGTCGCCTTCGCCTACTCCCAGAGTGAGCAGCGAGAGATGCAACCCGGCGGTGCCGGAGCTGACGGCCACCGCGTGCCCCACGCCATGCCATGCGGCCAACTCCGATTCAAAGGCCGCGAGCTCCGGGCCCAGGCTGAGGTGAGGCGTGCGCAGCACCGCGGTGACGGCAGCGATCTCCGCTTCCGTAATGTCGGGCGCGGAGAGCGGAATGCGCGCGGTCATGAGCGCTCCTCTGGTGCTTCGGGAGCGTGCGTTACCGGTGCCGGCTGCTTTACCAGCAACTCTTCGAGCGGAACCGTCGCCAGCAGATGGGCGATGGTCTTGGCAGCGTCGCCATCGCCGTACGGATTCACCATGCCTTCGAGGCTACGGCGAAAGGCGGGATCGAGCGCGCGCTCGAGCGCGGCGGAGATAGCGACTAGCTCAGCCGGAGTGTCGATGATGTTGCGTGCTCGTTCGCGTCCCTGCTGGCGCATGCCCACATTGACGACGGGCAAGGCAAAGGACGCCGCTTCCATGATGCCGCTCGACGAGTTGCCGAGGAGGGCATCGGCCTGGCCC